>Ga0181594_10001838_pt1 | contig 19665 bp, 21 predicted proteins | sample 071ome_18_FD_145603 | JGI IMG/M metagenome (GOLD analysis project Ga0181594, IMG submission 145603) | Coastal salt marsh microbial communities from the Groves Creek Marsh, Skidaway Island, Georgia - 071413BT metaG (spades assembly) | ecosystem: Environmental > Aquatic > Marine > Intertidal zone... | reverse complement strand
TGACAGCGCACTCACGACGTCCGATGCCGACGACTGGCCCGAAAACGCCGGGATCAGCGCGGGCGAGATGGCGCTCAACCGTCGGCTGGCCGACGGGAGCTATCTTTTCGACCACCTTGGGCCGGGGTTCACCGTCTTCTACTTTGCGAGCAGTGCCGCAGCGCTGGCGCGCGCCTCAGAGCTGCGTAGTGCGGTGAGCGCGGTCGCGCCGGATTTGCGGCTGCTGATGATTACTCCCGGCCAGCAGTGCAGTCAGTATGAGGACAGGTTGCCGGATCAGGATAACCAGGCTTTTGTGGGCTACGGCGCGGTCGACGGCAGCGCTTACCTGGTGCGGCCTGATCGCTACATCGCCGGCCGCTGGTTGTGCGCGGACAGCAAGTCGCTGACTCTGGCGCTGGAGCGCGCGCTGGGCGGAACAAGCAGATGAATGACACTATGACATTTTCCGATCTCGAGCAGGTCTACGACGCCGTGGCGCAGGCCATTGACAGCGCAGGTCCGGAGCACGAAGCGCTGTTGTTAAGCAAACTGTGTCTGGCGCTGGCACATGAAATCGGTGACCGGCAGAAAGTGATGCAAGCGCTCGAGCTGGCGCTTCGGGACCTGAAGCCATGAGCGCGTTTCTGAACCGCGCCCCGGGGGGGCTGAACCAAGTCGGAGCGCAGCTCCGACCCGATTCCTCGAAGCCCGTGTGCCGCCGACGTTTGTGCCTGCTGGTGGCCTGGATATGCCTGACACAGCCTTTGCTGGCGGGCGCTTACTTCACCAGCGGGGAGACGCTCAAGCGCTATTGCGAGAATCCGGACAATGACGCATGTCTCGGCTACATCTCCGGCGCCTATGACGGCGCCAGCAACGCAGCCGCACTGAACGGACTGCAGCCTCCGTTTTGCGTACCGGATCGCGTCCCGATCGGGCAACTGGCCCGCATCGTCGCGCAGCAGCTCGACGGCAGTCGCGTGCCGCTCGAACACTCCGCCTCCTATCACGTGATCGATGCGCTCACCCGGGCGTTTCCCTGTCCGGACGATGAAACTTATCTCTGAGGCGCCTGCTGCGTAACGGATAGGGGTGGCCACGTTCGCTAAGATCCCCTGCGGCCTGACATGGAGAACGCTGGATGTGATTTCGTCATCGGAACACGGGTCAGACGCAGCGCAGCCGGCCGCTGCACTCGTGGGGAGCAAAAATGGCCTTCTGTCTCCTTACCGCGGAGACCTGGTGCTGTCGCTGCTCAACAACGCGGTCAGCCTCGCGACGGTATTTCTGATCGTCAAACTAGGCTGGAGACACGCGGTTTCTTTTGGCGACAACCCGCTGCCCATGCTCATGGCCCTGCTGTGCTTTTTTCACATCATCGTCTACTGGCTGAACCTGCTGCACCTGTTGAAATTTGCTGAAACCCGTTATTTCTCTACCTCGCAGACGTGGACTCTGGCGTTCTTCGCCCTCGGTCTGGTGTTCTATCCCATCTCTCTCGATGCCTGGCTCGAGGCGCGCAGTCTGACCCTGTACGTGTTGATCAACTGCTATCTGTGCGCGCTGTTGAATGTCTGGGTGCTGGTTTCTCCAGTCGCGGCAGGAGGTAATGCGGTTTTCCGCGGTTATCGCAGACTGGGCCCGCCACTGGCGCTGTGCTGGTATCTCGTGGTGCTTGCCTTGTTGCAGCACGGGGTGCGTGCGCACTGGATGCTGTGGCTTGCGCCATTCCTGTTCGCAGTGCCGCTCGGCGCTGCTGAACGTGCTGCCAGGCCCGGCGACTGAATAATGCGGCTGAGCCGGGCGGGTCAGCAGGCTCTCGCCGGCCGACCTGAGCGTGACCGCCCCCGCGGGTAGTGAACCAGATAGCACATCAGGGCGTAGTGTCACCCAGGCGGTGCCGGCCTTGGATCCGAGGGCGCACCTGGTACCCCACACCGCACCAGCTGTAACCGGCACCGCCCTTTCTTCCTGGCCTGCATGCCCGCATGAGCAGCATGCCAGTCACAACCGTCCGGGGGGCAGATGAATATGACCGCTATCCGCTTCCGCCGCCTCTGTCTGACGATTAGCCTTGTACTGGCCGCTTTAACCGAGCCGGCTGCTGCCGTTGAGTCGAGCGCCACCGCACTGTTCGGCAGTCCGCCTCCGGGGCGTTTCGCCAGCCTTGGCACGCACCGGCTCTACTACCACTGCAGTGGGAGTCAGGGGCCGACGGTTGTGATAGATGCAGGGCTCGGCGGGAGCGCGGTGGAGTGGTCGGAGGTGCAGACAGCGCTCTCTCAAGAGCATCGCGTATGCAGCTACGACCGGGCGGGCTATGCCTGGAGCGACACCGGCCCGGCGCCGCGCACTGCGGACGTTGAACTGGCGGAGCTGGTGCAGCTGCTCGAGGCGATCGGGGAGCCACCGCCCTACTTGCTGGTGGGGCATTCCTACGGCGGATTCATCATGCGGCTGTTTGCCGCGCGCGCGCCGGATATGGTGGCAGGGCTGGTTCTGGTGGACTCCTCGCATCCGGATGAAATTCCGCAGACCGGGACGGCGGCCCCGGGGCAGCCCATGCAGCGTAACGCCCTGGACGTGAAGCGGTTCGAGGCCGATTTCGATGAACTGCCGCCGGCGCTGGCCCAATCCATGTTTCTCAACTCCCGCCGCAAGGCCGTCTTTGCCCAGATGGACGAGCTGGCCGGATTCTCTGCCAGCGCGGCACTGGTGGCGGCCAGCGGGCGCCTCGGGAATCTGCCTCTGGTGGTGCTGTCGCGGGATCACGAGGCCGGCAGCGACGCGTCTCAGGAGGCCCATTGGCACGAGCTCCAGCGCTCGCTGGCGGCGCTGTCGGCGAGCGGCGAGCTTCGGATCATCAGCGGCTCCGGCCACAATCTGCATGTGACCCATCCCCGAGCGGTGACTGCGGCTGTCGATTCAGTGGCAGCGCTGGCGGCTCAGCGCGCTGAGGTCACGGACTGAGGCCGATCTGGACGGCGCCACTGATCCGGCAGCTGTGATCCCCGGTCACGGGGTCGGCGTAGTTCTCGCATGATGTCCTTACTTAATCGTTACACCCTGATTCCCGGTCGGCTCCTGGCGATGGTCATGAGTCTGCTCGCGGTGAACGGCTGCAGTCGCGTGCAGCTCGAAGACAGCGCGCAGAGCAGCCCGGTGTTCGACCCGCTGGTGTTTTTCTCCGGCCGCACGCGCGCCTGGGGGATAGTGCAGGACTGGCGTGGACGGGTCGTGCGCCAGTTCCAGGTCGACATGCAGGGTCGGGTGGTCGGCGATGAGCTGGTGCTGGACGAACGCTTTGTCTATGCGGACGGTGAGCGGGACACCCGCCAGTGGCGCATTGAGCGCGCGGGACACGGGCGGTTTTCGGGTCGTGCTGGAGATATCGTCGGCGCGGCCAGCGGAGAAGCTGCTGGCAACGCGCTGCGTTGGAACTACCAGATGGACCTGACGGTGGACGGTTCCAGCTACCGGGTCAGTTTTGACGACTGGATGTGGCAGCTTGACGGCGAGGCCCTCGTAAATCGTTCGTACATTCGCAAATTCGGCATTACAGTGGCGGAGGTGACCCTGTTCATGTTGAAGATGGATGCGCCGCCGGCTGATTAGCCTGCTGTTGAGCTGCACGTGCATGCAGGCATCGGCTGCGTGTGGCGATCCGCCGGCCCTGCGCGACTTTGCCAGCCGCGCTTATGGCAGCCAGATAGCATTTGAAGTCCTGCGCAACGGTCGTCGCGTCGGGCAACACGTCACCCGCTTTATCCCCGACGGCGCCGGTCTGACTGTGGAGACGACGATGGATCTGCGGATCACGTTTCTCAAGATTCCGGTGCATCGTTTTCATTACGAATCAAGCACCCGTTGGTGTGGAGAGCGCCTGGTAGCGCTGCAGGCGAGCAACACCACCAACGGTGTCACCGAGCAGCTGAGCGCGCATGCGGTGGACGGCGCGCTGATGGTGTCTGGCCCACACGGTGAATTCAGCGCCGCGCCAGAAATACTGCCCACCGACCACTGGAATCCGGCGGTGCTCGACGATGAGATTGTTCTCAATACGCTTACCGGGCGTCTGAACCGCGTCGCTATCAGCCTCTGTCGCGACGGCGCCGGGTACGGCGGGTTGGCGCCGCCTGGAGCGCAGTGCTACGCGTACACCGGTGACCTCGAGAAGACCCGATCCTGGTATGTCGACGGACGCTGGGTGGGACTCGAATTCGAGGCCAGCGACGGCTCGACCATCAGCTATGTCTGCAGCGGATGCAGCGGGTCATGACGTCAGCGTCTGCCCGCGTCTGGATTACCGGGGCCAGCAGCGGTATCGGTGAGGCGCTGGTGCGGGAGTACGCAGCGGCGGGTGCGACGGTGTATCTCACCGCGCGCGATCGCATCCGGCTTGATGCACTGGTGGGCGAGCTCGGACCCCGGGCGCACAGCCTGCCGGCAGATGTCACCGACCCGGCCGCGCTCTCCGCCGCGCTGACCAGCCTCGACGCCCATGGCGGCCCGCCCGACCTCGTGATCCTCAACGCCGGCACCTACTCGCCGATGGGTCTGGACAATTTCGCGCTGGAACCTGTGCGGGCTCTGTTCGAGCTCAATGTGTTCGCGGTCCTTCACGCTCTCGAGCTTCTGCTGCCGGGTATGCGGGCCCGTGGTCGCGGCCACATTGCGGTCGTGAGTTCGCTGGCCGGGCAGATAGGGTTGCCCTATGCCGGTCCCTACAGTGCCAGCAAGGCGGCCCTTGAACGGATCTGCCAGGCGCTGCGACCCGAGATGGAATGTGCCGGCCTGCGTCTGTCTGTGGTCAGCCCGGGCTTTGTGCGTACCCCGCTGACGGCGCTGAATGATTTCCCGATGCCCTTCCTGGTCCCGCCAGAAAAGGCGGCGCGGGTGATCCGCCGCGGGCTCGATGCCGGTCACTACCAGATCCGGTTTCCACGGCGCATGAGTGCGGTCATGTGGCTGCTGGCGGCGCTGCCTGAAAGTCTGAGTTTGCCGCTGCGTCGTCGGATGCTGCGGCGGTGAGCGGCGATGCGCTCGACACCTATCTGCAGCGGCTGCAGCAGTTCGAAGCCACTGGCGCAGCGGGTCTCGGCAGCCTGCTTGCGCCGGCGGTGCGCTTCCGCGATCCGTTCACCGACTGCAGCGGGATCCCGGCGTTCCTCGGTGTGTTTGAAGACATGCAGGAGCAGCTTGCTGAGATCCGGTTCACGGTGCTGGACCGGGCGTGGTGCGATCCGTCAGCCGGTCGGGCACTGGTCCACTGGGAGCTGGATGCCGGCCTGAGGCGGCTGCGCGGGCGTCGCTGGGAGGTCGAGGGGTGCAGCCTCCTCGAGTTTGATGCTGACGGTCGGCTGCTGCTGCACGCGGATTACTGGGATGCGGCAGCTCTGTACGAGCTGTTGCCGGTGGTGGGCGCTGGGCTGCGCTGGCTGCGCGGACGTTTCGCCGCTGACTGACGCCACGCGCGGCACGCTAAGTAGCGTGCCCGACCCCCAGCTGGACAACATCCACCGTCTGCTGCCGGAAGCCGGCTTCGCAGTAGCCAAGATAGAAATGCCACAGGCGTTTGAAGCGCTCGTCGAAACCCAGTGTCTTGATCGCGTCCCAGCTGGCGTCAAAACGATCGCGCCATGCGCTGAGGGTGCGCGCATAGTCCTGTCCGAAATGCAGACGGCTGCGGATCTCCAGCCCGGCGCGCTCGAGCAGCGCTGTCAGCGCCTGGTTACTCGGCAGCATCCCGCCGGGAAATATGTAGTGCTGAATAAAGTCCGGCTGGTGTCGGTAGGCTTCGAAACGATCCTCTGCGATGGTGATGATTTGCAGCGCAGCGGTGCCGTCCGGCGCCAATACCCGTTTCAAAGTGTCCGCGTACGCGCCCCAGTAGCGCTCGCCCACCGCTTCGAACATTTCGATTGAGACCACCTGGTCGAAGCGACCGTTTACGTCGCGGTAGTCGCAGAACTCGACCCGGGCCCGGGTATCCAGCGCCTGCCGCTGCAGACGCTCCTGAGCGTAGGCACACTGCGCGCGGGAGATTGAAATTCCCCGGATATCAACCGCGTAATGCTGCGCCGCGTGTTCGAGGAATCCTCCCCAGCCGCAGCCGATTTCAAGCGTCTGCGCGCCAGACTCGAGGCCGGCGACCTGCGCCAGGCGCGTGTACTTACGGCGCTGGGCCTGCTCCAGATCCGCCGTGCCCTCATCGAACAGCGCCGAGGAGTAGGTCATGGTGGGATCCAGCCACAGCGCGTAAAACGCGTTACCCAGGTCGTAGTGGGCGGCGATATTGCGCTGTGCCTGCCGGCGTGAGTTATCCCGCCACGCGTGGCGCAGCCGCTGAAACAGACGACTCAGCGCTAGACCCTCTGCGGGTCGGCCAAGATGACGTTCGTTGAGTGCGGCTACTTCGAGTAGCGCAGTCAGATCGGGCGTGCTCCAGCGGCCTTCGAGGTAGGTTTCTGCCAGGCCGATACTGCCGCCGGTGAACAGACGGTGGAGCGGTTGCCAGTCGTGCAGCTGCCAGTGCGCGGAAAGTTCTGGTTTGTCCGTGCCGGAGAAGCGAAGCAGCGCGCCTTTCGGGGTCTCCACGGTCAACGAACCCACCGCGATGCGCTTGCCCAGCCAGCTAAGGAGCCGCTGCATGGATTTGTCCCACAGCGGGCCGCGTGTGGTGGGTCTTTCGGGTGTCTGCGGCATCATGAGCCCGAACCCGTGGAGTAGTGCTGTGGCCCGCGGGCGACATGCCGCACCAGCGGCACCCGCTTCAGCCACAGCTTCAGTGCCTCGTAGTGAATGCCGGCCATGACTTTTACTGTGGCCAGCGGGTAGCGCCAGGCGAGACGGCGCAGGTTGCTTGCTGTCAGCGCGCTGCGCTCTCCATGAAACAGGGCGCGCAGGCGGTGTTCGCCGTCAGCGTGATAGTCGATGCTCAGCTGTAGCCGGTCATCCGGGCGGTTCAGCTTGAAGTGATAACCGCCCTGCATGTCGAAAAACGGTGAGACGAAGAGTGCCTTGTCGCACCGCTGTCGAATGGTCCGCGCAGCCGATTCCTGCACCGGCACGACATAGCTCAGGCGCTCGCCAAAGGTATTGTTCACCTCGTAGACCATCGCGCCGAGCGTGCCGTCCTCGCGTTCGCAGTAGATCACGCTGATCGGGTTGAACACATAGCCCAGTACACGCGGCATACACAGCAGTTGGAAGCGCCAGCGCGGAGCGCGCAGCCCTGCCTGTTCCAGCAAGCCGCGCAGCCAGTCTTTGAACGCCCTGCCGTCGCCGTCGCCGTGGTCTTTGTCGTAGAAGCTGAACCAGGCGGGCTTGTTCCATCCCAGCCAGGCGCTGAGGGTCGCGACCTGCGGGAGCTCGTCGAGATCGAGCAACAGGTAGAACACCCGATAGTCGAGCGTGTGGCCTGGCGTTCCGTAGCGGTGGTGCAGCACACGGCCGGAGTAGATGGCAGAGCGCAGGGCAGCAGATTCAGGCGGCACGTGGCGTCCTCGTGCTGAAACCTGCCGGGAGACGGTCGTAGCCGTGTGCCCACGGTGGCGCTGCGCCGAGCTGTTCGGCGACCCACAGGCCTGATTGCAGGGCATCTTCGTGGAATCCGTGACCCAAGTAGCTGCCGCAGAACCAGGTATTGTCGGTGCCCTGAATAACGGCAGATTCTGCCTGCGCGCGTGCTGTTGCTTCGTTGAACACCGGGTGATCGTAGTCGAAGCGCCCGTGAACCAGCTCCGGTAACGGGTCGTGCACAGGATTAAGGGTGACGAACAGCTGGTGTTTGGTTGGCAGCGGCTGCAGGCGGTTCATCCAGTAGCTCACGCTCAGCGGCACATGGCCGGCGCGGGATGAGTGCTGCAGGTAGTTCCAGGCGGACCACGCGCGGCGACGTCGGGGCATGAGGCGGGGGTCGCGGTGCAGCCAGGTCGCGTTGCGGCTGTAGCGGAAGCTACCGAGGACTTGACGCTCGTCGGCTGATGGATTCTCAAGCAGAGCGAGGGCCTGATCCGCGTGCGTCGCCAGCACGACCTGGTCAAACGCTCGGGCCTGGCCATCTTCCATCACCAGGTCTACTCCGTGGCTGTGTCGTCTCACGGTGGCGATCCGGCTGGAGGGTGCGCGCTCGATGGGACTCGCATCAAGCAGTCGCCTGACGTACTCCTGACTGCCCCCGATGACCGTGCGCCACTGCGGTCGGTCAGTCAGGCTGAGCAGCCCGTGATTTGCGAAGAAATCGATGAAACGGGCCGCCGGGTAGTGCCGGATGTCGTCGCGCGAGGCCGACCAGATGGCCGCCGCCATCGGGATGAGATGGTCCTCGACGAAGGCGTCCGAGTAAGCCTCCCGGGTCAGCAGTTCGCCGATCGACATGCCCGCGCCGGCGGCGTCGCGGTAGCTTTCAGCCTTGCGGTAGAACCGCGCGATGTCTTTCAACATGCGCCAGAAGCGCGGCCGCAGCGAATTCAGCGGCTGCGCGAACAGCGCGCGGAGATCGCTCCCGGAGTATTCGAGGGCGCCGCCGTCGACGGATACGCCGAAAGACATGTCGCTGGTGGCGGTTGCGACCTGCAGCGTATCGAACAGGGCAATGAGGTGCGGGTAGTTTCGCTCGTTGTAGACGATGAAGCCGGTGTCCACCGAGATCTCGTTATCCTCCACCCGGGCCACAACGGTATGCGCATGGCCGCCAAACCGGGAATCTCGCTCGTAAAGCGTTACGCGGTGACGGCGTGACAGCGCCCAGGCCGCGCCGAGGCCGGCAATGCCCGCTCCGATGATGGCGACAGACTGCGCGCCGTTAGGTGAATTCATACTGCCAAAGGATGCTAATGTGATGATGGCGTTACGCCGTCGTTTCTACCCCGGATCACGCTGTTGTGATCCGGAGCGGATTAGACAGCGTATCGCGTCGATGAACAGCTCAAGTGCCCTTCGTATGGTCGACCCCAACAAACTGGTGCCCCTGCGGCGCGATTCCGGTGACGACCAGGCGCGTGCTGAAGAGACGCGCTGGCTGGAACGGGTACGGGATGCTGGCGATACCTCCAGTTTCAACGCCTTGTTTGAACGCTATACCCCACGCCTGACGCGCTGGATGAGGGCGCAGGGCTGCGAAAGTACAGCAGCGGAAACCATCGTTCAGGAAGTCATGGTAACGGTGTGGACTAATGCGCGCATGTTTGACAGTGCGAAAGCGTCTGCGCGCACCTGGTTGTACGCGCTGGCGCGTAATCGGATGATCGATCACCACCGTGCCAACACGCGGCGCTATAAAGCACACGAAGCGCTGCGCTGGAATGCTGGCGAGGAGGCCAGCGAAGAACATCTCGCTGAGGGCGACGTAAACCGTTCCCGCATGGCCGGTCTGCTGGAAGCGCTGCCCCCGGAGCAGCGCGAAATACTCCTGCTGGCGTACGTTGAGGGGCGTTCGCATCGGGAGATAGCCCGCGAGCTTGAACTTCCGGTGGGTACGGTGAAATCCCGCGCCCGGCTCGCTTTCAAAAAACTCAGAGTCATGATGGGAGAGCCCGCATGAACCCCTCCCATCATCCCAACGAGGCCTGGCTGCTCGATTACGCGCTGGGCAATATCGCGCCCGCGTTCGAAACCGTACTGCGCGCGCACATCGGGATCTGTAGCAGTTGTCAGGACAGTGTGCGTCTGGCTGAACGTCTCGGCGGCGACATGCTTGCCGCTCTCGATGCGGGGCCAGCCAGTCGCCTTGATGCGAAAACAATCTGCGCCACTTACGAGCAGGATTGCGAGTCTGGTGAGAGCTTTTCCCGCGCGCCCGCACAGCCGGTGTCTGACAGCGTCGAATCTCTGGTGAGTACCTACCTGGATAGCGCGCTTGAGGCCATGCCCTGGCGACGTATCGGACGCGACCTGCGGCTGTGCCGACTGGAATCCAAAGCTGACGCGAACATGTGGATGCTGCGCGGTCGGCCGGGCGCTGTGCTGCCGCTGCACACTCATCAAGGGGATGAGCTGACCCTGGTGTTGAAAGGGGCTTACTTCTGTGGCTCCCAGATTTACCGGGCGGGGGACATAGAGGACGCTGATGAAAGCGTCGAGCATCGCCCCGTCATTACTCGCGATAGCGAGTGTATCTGTCTGGCTGTAACGACAGGGCAACTGCGTTTCAAAGAGTGGTTGCCGCGCCTGGCGCAACCGATCATCGGCATCTGATCGCCTCTGTCCACTGTGCGAAAGGGCATTCGGCAATCCCTGCTGAGCTTCTGCTAACCTCTGCAGCTCGAAGGACGCGGTGCGGACCGCGCTGTGTGCTCAGGGCTCTGCCTGGAGCGACTTGGGGTGAATGGGGATGCCAGCGAGACGGCCTGATACAAAAAGCTACCGGCTAGTAGATCTCGGACGCCGCTACCTGAGAATTGGCGCGGGCGGCGTGGATACGGCCTATGGCCGACGACTGATTGTCAACACCAACGCTGTCGCTGCGGTGTTCTTTGTTGCCATCCTCGCGCACGCACTCATTCTCATTTCGCCGCCGGTCGATATGCCGCAGGCGGCCGCGGTAGCCCTGCTGACGGCGCTATCGCTGATTGCCGTGCCCTGGCTGAACGCCCGCGGGCGCCATCGGGTCGCGCCGCTGCTGGCGATAGGTATCTCGATTGCAGGGCTTCTCGCAGAGATCGTTTTTTTTGATGGTGTGGCGCTCTCGCTGCATTTCAATTTTCTGCTGATCGCGGGACTGGCCGTGATTTTTGTCGGCCTGGATAAGCCTCTGCGGCTGGGAGCAGTTCTGTCGCTGAACCTTTTGCTCTTTCTCCTGTGCGAGACCGGCGTGATCGCGAACATCAACCGGACGGTCGTCATCGGCGATGACGCGGTCAGGCTGCTGCGGTTCACCACCATCCTGTCGGTGGTGATCACAGTGAGTGTGTTCCTGGTGCTCTCCGAGCGCACCGCGCGGCGCAGCGAGACGGCGCTGGAACGCCTTGCTGCGACCGACAGCCTGACCGGGATCCCGAACCGGATGAGCTTCATTAATGCGACCCGCCGTGAGATCGCGCGTACCGAGCGTGCCGGCGAATCGTTGGCCTTGATGGTGATGGATATCGACTATTTCAAGCGCATCAATGACACCCACGGACACCCGGTAGGAGATGATGTCCTGAGGATAGTCGGGCAGGGCCTCGCGAGCCTGTTGCGCTCGCAGGACCTGGTGGCGCGAGTCGGTGGCGAGGAGTTTGCGATCTGCTGTTCGGGAACCGAGGGACAGAGTCTGCTGGAGCTGTGCGAACGCATTCGCCGGCATTTCGGCGAGTCGGTGGTTCGGACTTATCGCGGTGACGTCAGCCTGACGGTCAGCATCGGCGTTGCCGAGCGCGAGCCGGGTGAACCTTATGAAGCGCTTTTTGCTCGGGCTGACGCGGCGCTATATGCCTCAAAACGGGGTGGGCGCAACCAGGTCACCGCCGCCGCGGTAGCAGCACAACCGGTCGTTCAGGAGCGCAGCAGCGCCGCCGGGTGAGGTGGCGCCAGCCGCGCGCCCTGCCCGAACAATTTCTCCCGCATCGTGCCCGGCGTGTGCCGGGTTTTGTAGCGTCCGCGACGCTGCAGCTCCGGAACGATAAGGTCGACGAACTCGGTCATACATTCCGGCATGACGGTGTAGGCAAGGTTGAAACCGTCAACGCCGGTCTCGTCGATCCACTGTTCCATCTGGTCGGCGATCGTTGTGGGTGCCCCCACCAGTACCGGCGCAGCGCCGCCGACAATGAGATATTCAGCCCACTCCGACAGCGTGCGGACGCCGATGGAGCTGGCGAGCGACCGGATCCCGTCGGCATCCATCTCCTCGATGCGCGCGTCCGGGGACAGGTCGGACATATCGACGCCTGACCACCCGGAAAGTAATGCCAGCGCGCCTTCGCGCAGTCCGTGACTCTGGTATTCGGCGTACTTTGCACGGGCTGCCTCGTCGCTGTCTGCGGTGACAACGGCGAGCAGAGCAAAGATTCTGAGAGTTTCCCCGCCACGGCCATTTCCCCGGGCTTTTTCTCGCAGACTCTGAACCTGGCTCGCGACGATACGACGGTTATGGTTGGCGACGAACACGCACTCTGCGTGCGTCGCGGCAAACGTCTGGCCACGTGACGAAGCCCCTGCCTGGTAGATGACAGGACTGCGCTGCGGCGAGGGCTCGCACAGATGGACCGCATCGAGCTCGAAGTGGCGACCGTGATGATGCACGCGATGGACCCGGGTGGGGTCGGTATAGATCCCCTGCGGCGCATCACACACCACAGCCCCGTCTTCCCAGCTCGTCTCCCACAGCTTGTAGACGACTTCCATGAACTCGTCGGCGATGTCGTAACGTTCGTCGTGCGCGGTCTGGCGTGCATGCCCGGCACCGCGGGCAGCGCTGTTGAGGTAACCCGTGACGACATTCCAGCCGATGCGGCCTGCCGTCAGGTGGTCGAGCGATGTGATCAGTCGGGCGAAAGTGTAGGGGTGCAGGTAGGGAATAGCGCCGGTGACGCCGAAGCACAGATGTTCTGTGACCGCTGCCATCACGGGCACCAGGGTGAAGGGGTCGTTGGTTGGCACCTGAGTCGCTGCGCGCAACGCAGCATCGGGAGAGCCACCGTACACGTCGTAGAGTCCCGTCACGTCAGCCAGGAAGATCCCGTCGAATAAACCGCGCTCGAGCGTGCGGGCAAGATCCTGCCAGTAGCTCATGCGGGTGTAGTGGCTGCGCTGGTCGCGTGGGTGGCGCCACAGCCCGTTGGACTGGTGGCCAGGTGTATTCATGTCGAAAGCGTTGAGCAGGATATGACGGTCCACAGTCGGGCTCCCCGGATCGGGTGCGGCGGGGCTGAAGCGCCGCAATAGGTTGCTATGCTAGCAACCCCCATCGGGCGCGAAGTTACCAGCGCATGAGCAAGATGAATTCTCCGGACCACAGCTGGTCGGCGGTCAACCGGACGGCCCATGCGGTGGCTGTGCTGCGCTGGCTGGAAAGCCGGCTCCACGGTGCTGAATCGCTGATCCGGGATCGCTGCATACCCGAGTTGCTCGCTGGTGGGGATTTCGACCACACCAGCTTCGACGGCATGGAAATACCGGCTGCGGTCGGCACCGATCCGGAGGCCGTGTTGCGCTGGCTGGACGCTGATCCGGAGCACCCTGCAGCGCGCCGCCTGATGATCAACATCAACCGGCTGGCGCTCCGGACAGCCAAGATCGACGCGCTGCTGCAGGCGTTCGTTGCGCAGGCCGATCAGCTGGTCATCATCGGCGCCGGCCTTGATACGCGGGCGTTCAATCTTGAAGGTGCGGCCGCGCTCAGCGTGTTCGAGGTCGACTTCCCTCAGGTGCTTGCTTTCAAACGCGAACGCCTCGGCCATCTGCCGCTGACCTGTCGGGCACGCGTTGAAATTGCAGGGGACGCAACGGCAGCTGATTTCTCCGACCGGCTGCTGGCCGGGGGGTTCGAGCCCGAGAAGCCTGCCCTGTGGTTGATGGAGGGGCTGCTGGTCTATCTCTCAGCAGCGCAGATCGTTGATCTGAATCGACAGGTGCGCATGCTGAGCGCGCCGGGCAGTCGGCTCATCGCGACTTTTCTCGGCGCGGATGCACCGCTGACTTTCTCCCGCGGCATGATCTCTCGCTTCGACGATGCGCCGGCCATGCTCGCGCAGTACGGCTGGCGTGCGCAGCAGGTGCACTACGCGGAGATTGCCCGTGAATTCGGACGCAGCTACCCCGACAACTACGATGTCTACCTGGCTTACACCGAGCCTCTGGGCTGACGGGCGGGGCGAAGCAAAAAGCCCTCTTTTGCAGGAGGGCGATCCAGAACAACGTACGGAGTGAACGCCATGCCGGTCGATACGATTGCCAAGCTGAAGTACCTGTTGCGCGAGAAAGCCATTCCGCCAGGAGTCGAGGTTTCTGTTGAGAGACGGCGGGAGACGATGGAAAAGCTCTCTTTCCCGGTCAAGGATGATGTCGAGATCGAAACCACGCGCGTTGCCGGGTGCGCCGCGGAGTGGGTGCGCGCGCCTGGGGTTGCGGCGGATCGCGTGCTGCTCTACCTGCACGGCGGCGGCTATGTCATGGGCTCACCGAATACGCATCGCGCGCTCGCCGGCGAGCTGTCGCGGGCGGCCGGTGCCCCGGCTCTGGTGCTCGATTACCGACTGGCGCCGGAAGCGCCCTTTCCGGCGGCGGTCGAAGACGCAGTGAGCGCCTATTGCTGGCTGCTGGAGTCCGGTTACGCCCCGGAGCGTCTGGCGGTCGGCGGTGACTCCGCTGGCGGTGGGCTGACCGTTGCCACCCTGCTGGCGGCGCGTGAGCGCAGCCTGCCGCAGCCCGCGGCCGGGATCTGCCTCAGCCCATGGTCTGACCTCGGCTGCTCGAACGCCTCGTATCAGACCCGCGCCGCCGCGGATCCCATGGTGACCCCGGACGCCATCGCCTTCATGGCGGGCACTTACCTGGCTGGTGCCGATCCGCATTCGCCGCTGGCCTCGCCCAATCGCGCTGACCTTAGCGGCCTCGCACCGCTGCTGATCCACGTGGGCCGCGATGAGGTTCTGCTGGACGATGCTGTGGTGCTGGCCGAAGCGGCACGCTCGGCGGGGGGCGATGTGACGCTAGAAGTCTGGGACGAGATGATTCACGTGTGGCATGCGTTTCACCCGATGTTGGTGGAGGCGCGACGTGCAATTGCCGGGGTCGGCGGCTATCTGCGCTGCCGCTGGGCGTGATTGAGCCCTGAGCGCGGGCTCAAACGCTCGCGAGCTGGGGTTTCAGGCGCAACATAATCAGGAGGTACAAACATGAAAGTAGGTGTGTTTTCGATCCTGCCCGATGCCGCGGCCGACCCGGCCGTCGTCGCGCGTCATGCCGAGGATCTCGGCTTTTCTTCCTACTGGGTTCCGGATCACGTGGTCTTGCCTGCGCAGTATTCGACGCCCTATCCCGGCAAGGTCGGCGACGGTCCGGATCCCGATTACCTGTGGCAGATGCCGGACCCGCTGATCGCACTCATGCGCGCGGCGACGGCAACAACTCGAATCGAGGTTGGCACTGCCGTGCTGCTGGTGCCCGAACGTCATCCGCTGCATCTTGCCAAGGAGATAGCATCGCTCGATGCCTACAGTCAGGGGCGTTTCCATTTCGGTATCGGCGCAGGCTGGAACAAGGAGGAATGCGAGCTGTTCGGCGGGGACTTCGAGCACCGCTGGACTCAGGTGCGTGAGGCCATTGCGGCGATGAAAGCCTGCTGGACCGACGAGCTGTCAGAGTTTCACGGCAAGTATTACGACTTCGCGCCGGTGAAATGTTTCCCCAAGCCGGTGCAGCGACCCTACCCGCCGATCTACCTGCCGAGCATCATGTTCGGCGGCGAATGGGCTAAGCAGGTTTTCCGCCGCATCGTGCGCTGGGGCGATGGCTGGCTACCGGTGGTGCGCAGCGTCGAGCAGGTCGAGGACGGGATCCGTCAGCTGCATGAGATCGCCGAGGCAGAGGGCTGCGGGGACCGCCAGTTCCGCATCACGGTGCTGGGCGGAGAGGGTCAGTGGCGCAAACGGAAACACCTGGATGATTTCGCGCGCACCGGCGTGGAACAGGTCACCATCTGGCTGCTCGGCAGGGATATTGACCAGATGCGCACCGAACTCGATGAGCTGGCGCGCGAGCTGCTGTAACTGAGAGCGCAGGTGCGGCCTGCCGGCTCAACAGTCGAAGCGGTAGGTCGCCCCGTCGCGCACGATGCGCCCGCCCACCGGGTTAGCGAAGTGCGTGCCCAGGATCAGGACCGGCCGGTCGGCATGCCGCGCCAGAAAATCCTCCCGCGTGCGGCGCGCGGCGTCGCTGTCGGTATCGAACGGCGTGACCCACTCCGGATGCGCTATCTGGCTCGGGTGATGGATCATGTCACCGGTGATGATCGCCTCCTCGCCGCGCGAACGGATGTGCACGCTCACATGGCCGGGGGTATGACCGGGCGTCGATTCGAAGAAAACCTCATCGCTGATCTGGTGGGTGTTGTCCACGAGATCCACCAGGCCGGCGTCGAACACCGGCTGCACTGACTCCCCGAAGACATCGCCGAAACTGTCTTCATGCTCGCGCCAGTGCGTGAATTCCTCGTCCACCATGATGTATCGCGCTTTATCGAAGGTCGGTACCCAGCGGCCGTCGATCCTGCGCGTGTTCCAGCCCACATGGTCGACGTGCAGATGGGTGCAGATCACGCGGTCAATGCTGTCGGTGCTGTAGCCAAGCTCACCGAGGCTTTCCAGGAACGGCAGCTGCAGACCGGCCCAGCCGTCGACCGACAGCGCCTTGTCGTTGCCGACACAGGTGTCGACCACCATGCGGTAGTCCGGTGTTTCGATGATCAGCATCTGGATATTCATCAGCAGTTTCCCACTGCGGGTCACAAAATGCGGCCGCAGCCAGGGGATCCGCTCGAGGTTTTCGGGTGTAGCGGCGGGCAGCATCTGCAGGGTGCCACTGCCGTCGGTGATTTCGACCAGCTGCGAGATGCGGACGTCGCCGATCTGCCAGCTGAGCATCTGGTCTGTAGTGCCGCGTTGCAGTACGCCCATGGGTTTCTCCTGATTTTTCAGTAACGCGCAATAACCTGATGCGCAAAATCGCTGAACACGCGACGCGCATGGTCCATCGGTGGCAGCAGGGTAATTTCCTTGAGTCCGGCGGCCTCGGCGGTGCGCAGTTTCTCGATGATTGCCGCCGGTTCGCCGGCCAGGATCCAGGTGTCGATGGCCTCCGGCCGGATGAAGCGCCTCTCCGCCGGCACCAGAAACGAGCAATGCCCTTCGTGGATCTGGAGGTAGCGTTTGCGTTCCGGAGTGGACATCGCGGCGACGTAGTCGCAGTACTCGTCCCACAGGTTGCGTACCCCGGGTGGGATGGCTGAATCATCGCCGCTCTGCTGCCAGTTCTCGTAGCAGTAGTGCAGTGCGGCGGCGACCTGCGAGCCACACTGGTCGACGACCCGTTCGCTGCTGAGGCTCTCGCCGGGCCCGAGCACGACTGCCGTGGTCAGCGCTGCTGTGTGGAAGTTGCTGTCGATCGCGCGGCCTGCTTCCGCGGCCCCTGCGCGCATCAGAGACAGGCTCTGCTCGACCAGCTCCGGTGGTTCATTCAGAGCTGAGATGCGCCCATCGCCGTAGGCGCCGGCAGCGCGCAAAGCGCCGGGTCCGTTAGCCGCGACCCAGATGGGAATGGGGTGCTCCAGATCGATGAAGCGTCGTTCGCGATGGAGAAAGCGGATCTCCCGCGTCTCATCGTTAAGTGTGTACTCAACCTCTTCACCGTGCAGCAGTGCGCGCACAACGCGCAGGTATTCGGCAAAGGCACGGGGTTTCATCGGCTTCATGCCCATCACACGCATGGCCGTATGTCCGGTGCCCAGTCCCAGAAAGACGCGTCCCGGCGCCAGCGCAGCGATGCTTGCAATGGAATGCGCGGTGACGGGCGCGATGCGGGTGGGTGCAATCGAAACACCGGTCCCCAGGCGAATGCGCGAAGTGTTGACGGCCGCGAGCGCCAGGGTGGCATAGCAGTCCGACCAGATCATCTGCGAATCCGGCACCCAGCCGTGGTCATAGCCGAGATCCTCGGCCAGCTTGAACAGCTGCCAGTCGCCGATGTGGGTTGCCACCATTGCGCCGAATTTCATCGCCTCACCTCAGGTTCAAAGTGTCGTATTCGCAGAGGATTGTGGCGCTGATTGTCCGTCGCGTCATGTGTCTTCGGCGGGGCAACAGAGCCGCCAAAACGCAAGGGATCTTTCGCCTCAGCGTCGCGCCATAATGCGCTGCGACCTTCAGCCCGGTTTGCGGGCGGATGAACAGCGGACGTCGGGGGAGGCGTTTTGGATCCTAATCGCGATACATCGGACAGCAGCTCACCTGTAGCGGCTGGTGCCTCCGCGGATGAGCCTGCCAGTCCAGGACAACGCCGCGCTTTCTGGGCGGTCTTTCTCGGCTGGGTGGTCGACTCGTTCGATTTCAACATTCTCGCGTTCATTCTGATCGACATTCAGCAGAGCTTCACCGTGGACCGTGCGCTTGCTGGCGCGCTGGGTACGGTGACCCTGATCATGCGCCTGGTGGGCGGGACTCTGGCCGGGACCGCAGCCGATCGTTGGGGTCGCAAGCTGCCGCTGATGCTGTCACTGCTGTGGTTCTCGCTGTTTGCATTTTTGAGCGGGTTTTCGACCACCTACGCGATGCTCTTCGGTCTGCGTGCGCTGTTCGGACTTGGCATGGGCGGTGAATGGGCAGCGGGCATGGCGCTGGTTCTGGAACATACGCCGGCGCGCCGGCGCGGGCTGGTGTCGGGGCTCATGCTCGGGGGCTGGTACTGGGGATATCTTCTCGCGGCCGCCGCATTTGATTTTGTCTATCCGCTGTTCGGAGCGGAGTCTGATATGGGCTGGCGGGTCATGCTGTGGCTGGCTATCGTGCCCGCGCTGTTCACGCTCTGGATCCGTCGTAACGTGCCTGAAAGCCCGCTGTGGCTGGAACAGCAGGCCCGGCGTCGTGCCGGCGGGGTTTCGGCCCGTCCCCCGTTTTCTCTGCCGCGGATCTTCAAACGCGACCTGATCCTGGTAACGCTGCAGACGACGGCTGTGATCGGAGCATTCATGTGCATCTACTACTCGGTCAACTTCTGGTATCCGACGTTTCTGCGCGACGCCGGACGTCCGACTCTGCCGTATCTCGTTGCCTTTAACTGCGGCGCCATTGCCGGTACGGCTGTCTGGGGGTACCTGTCTGAAGGGCGTCTCGGTCGGCGCGGAGCGGCGACGGTAACCATGCTGCTCGGTATTGCTTCACTGCCGCTGTACCTGCATGCGACCGAGCCGCTGTTGCTTGGGATCGGTGCCCTGTGCATGGGGTTTTTCGGCATGGGGATCTGGGGCATGGCGCCGGCTTACAGCAATGAACGCTTTCCGACCGAGGTGCGGGCGGTGGGGGCGGGATTCTGCTATCACGCCGCAGCGGCGGTGGGGGCGATGATGCCGTTTCTGCTCGGCGCGCTGCAGGACCGGGGTTTCGCACTGGTCAATGCCATGTCTCTGGCGATGGTGATCTCCGGCCTCGCGGCGATGGTGATCTGGCTGGGGCCTGAAACCCGCGGGCGGGCGCTGAATGAATAATTTCGTGCGCGGGTCGGGCGCCTGCAGCCGCGACCTCACCAGAAACAGGGCAGGCGGAGGAGTTTCCGATGCGTAATACCAGCAGCGATCAGGGGTCGAACCGGAACGGCGAGGGCGCGACCCGGCGCCTCGCGCAAGCCGCCTGCGAATATGACGTCGATTCGCTGAGCGGACCGCTGGTAGCCAAGGTCAAAGTCTGCCTGCGGGATCTGATCGGCTGCGCCTGTGAATCCTACGCCCTGCCCTGGGCTGAACAGGCGCGTGCTGCGGTGGCGCTGGGTGACGGCGGGGTTTCCGTGATTGGTCATGATCGCGGCGCAGGCCCCGCGGATGCAGCCTTCGTCAATGCCGTCATGGGCCACGGGCTGGTGCGCGAGGACATGCATGCCGGCAGCATCAGCCACCTGGGGATCGTGGTGCTGCCTGTGGTGCTTGCGTTGGCCGGGGAAAAGCGGGTGAGCGGGCGGGATCTGATCGCCGCCATCGTGGTCGGCTATGAGACT
>Ga0181594_10001834_pt1 | contig 19681 bp, 19 predicted proteins | sample 071ome_18_FD_145603 | JGI IMG/M metagenome (GOLD analysis project Ga0181594, IMG submission 145603) | Coastal salt marsh microbial communities from the Groves Creek Marsh, Skidaway Island, Georgia - 071413BT metaG (spades assembly) | ecosystem: Environmental > Aquatic > Marine > Intertidal zone... | reverse complement strand
CCGATGCTGGCGGAAGGCTATGAGAAGCTGACGGCCGAACTCAAGGCCCTGCGGGAAGAGCGGCCCCGGATCGTCGATGCGATCGAGGAAGCGCGCGCCCACGGCGATTTGTCCGAAAACGCGGAATATCATGCCGCCAAGGAACGCCAGGGGCAGGTCGAGGCGTCGATTTCTGATCTCGAAGACCAGATGAGCCGCGCTCAGATAATCGATCCGGCCAGTCTTTCGGGCGATCGCATCGTGTTCGGCGCGACCGTCACGCTGCTCGACGATGATGACAAGCCGGTGAAGTACCAGATCGTCGGACCCTACGAGGCCGATGCCAAGGTCGGACGGATCAGCTACAACTCGCCGCTCGGCAAGGCGTTGATCGGGCGCAAGGTTGAGGACGAGATCGAGGTGACGGTGCCTTCGGGCGACAAGTTCTACCTCGTCAAGAAGCTCGAATTCATCTGAGCCTTCCGCCGGTCCTCATTCCTCCGGCAGATCCGGCTCGAGCAGCCGGTGCAGGTGAACGATGACATATTTCATTTGCGCGTCGTCGACCGTGCGCTGCGCATGCGAACGCCAAGCGTCTTCCGCCTCTTCGAAGTTGGGATAGACACCGACCAGGTCGAGCTTTTCGAGATCGATGAAATCGAGCGTCTGAGGGTCGGAAACCCTGCCGCCCATGACCAGATGAAGTTTCGGCATTGAGCTGATTCCTGAGAGGAAAGAGATTGCTTTCTAGCGTGCTGCACCTGCGAGGGGCAAGCGGATTGAAGCATCGTGCGAAAAAGCATGTCCTGAGCAGGACGAAGGGTGGGAAGCGGTTTCTCGCGGTTTACGATGCGACCACAGGGAATCAGAGCGGGCTGCTGGTTATAGAGTTAATGCAGTCCGCTCTGGATCAGCGGCGCATCCGACCGGCGATTTCGCCGGCGCGTGCCGCAATCCTTTCGCCTAACGTCGGCTGAACCGGCTTGCGGCCAACAATAGACCGCGCTCCTTCGATAACCGCTTCGCCAGCGTGCTCCGCGCGTGAAGCGACTGCCTGCGCGCCTTTGCGTACGCCGGAGGACGCGGTTTCGAGCGAACCGAGCGCTTGCTGGGCGACACTCGCGCTTGCAGCGGCAATCGCATCGGCGATCAGCGAGCCCTGGCGCGCGACGTAGCGGCGGTTCTTGCGCGGGATCAGCGCGGCGGCAACGGCGCCGACAGCCAGCCCGCCGGCGATAGTGAGGACAGGGTGTTCCTTCACGAAAGCTGCGGCTCTCTTATGCGGCGGCACCGCTTCGTCGTTCTGCGGCAACGTCACGACGTTGGTCTGGGGCTGCGCCGTTTCCGGGCGATCGGTGCCTTCACCGTGTTCCATCGTCATCGTATCCTTCTTCATCATCGTGTGAGCCGATCAGCGCCCATAGGGCATCGAGAATCGGCCTTCTGAAAAACCACAGCGCGAGCAGCACAAGTGTGCCGCCAATTACGCCCTTGCTCTCGTTCGCGATCTGCGCGGCCTCGTCGAGCGCGGCCATGGCCTTCGCGCTTGCCTCGTCGGCTATTCGACCGCCGATCCCGCGCTCTTCCATGTCGCCCTTGATCCGCGAAATCTCGGTGTCGAGTTGTTCGCGTGCGGCATCGCGACCGGCGCGTTCGGATCGGAAATGGCGCTCAGCCGCGCTCGGCATCACCACCTCCTTCGCCCAATACGCCCTTCATCCGGCGTGCCTTGGCTACCGCCAGGATCGCGCAAAACCCCGCCAGCGCCAGCAGAGCCAGTGCCACCGCCGCCATCGCGCCCCACAGGCCCAGAACCGGGCCTAGCGCGATTACGGTGCCGAAAACGCCCGCCATCGCTGCAAAGAACAGCAGTACGGCGGCAACGACCCCGAGAATCGCAATTGTTCGGGCTGTGCTTCCGATGTAAGCGGCGCGGGCCTTTTGAAACGCGAGTTCGGCCTCTGCAAAAGTTTTTACCCGACTTGCCAGCGTGCGCATGTCCTGCGCGAGAGTCGGATCCTCGCGCAAGTCATCGCTGTGCTCATCAGGCTCTTCGCGTGTGTCGAGCAAGTCCAGTGACCCTCCGGGGTAGGGGATCGACCCCGATGGGGTCAGCGGCGGAACAGGCGGGCGAGCATGAAGCCGACGCCGGCAGCTAGGCCGATTGCCAGTGCCGGCTTTTCGCGCACGAATTCGCGAACGTCCTCGCCCATGTCCTCCAGCGACTTGTCGTCGAGCTTGCTTGCGGTGTCGCTGATGGTCGCGGCGGCGCTGCGGGCATAGTTGCCGTACTGCACGCCGAGCTTCTCGTCGATCATCGCGGCATTGTCTTCGACCAGCTTGCCAAACTTGAGCATGCCTTCGGTCGCCTTGGCCTTGCCCTGGGTGGCATAGTCGTAGGCCATGTCCTTGGCTTCGCTGCCCTTCTCGCGGCCCTTGGCGGCAAGATCGTCCTTTTGCTGATGGAGCTTGTCGCGCACTTCTCCGGCGCGATCCTGAGCTTCCTTGCCGAGCGCCTGCGCGCCCGTCTTGGCTTCCTCAACCGCCTTGGCAAAGTGGCTCTTAGCCTCATCCTTTGCGGTCGGTTCGGGAGTCAGGTCTTCATTGGGAGTGAAAGTGGAATCGGCCATGGTGTGTTCCTCGAATGCGTCCCTCGCGGGATATATAGGGGCAGGGTTGCCGGATTGTAACACATCCCTGCAGATATTGCTGCAACGCAACTTGCCAGCCAAGGTTCCCCTGCTAAGAGCGCCGTGAATTGAACGATACAGGTTATTCCGGAGCGCCAACATGACCGCGATCATTGACATTCACGCACGTCAGATCCTCGACAGCCGGGGCAATCCGACCGTCGAGGTCGATGTCCTCCTCGAAGACGGAAGCTTCGGGCGGGCCGCTGTGCCATCGGGCGCATCCACCGGTGCGCATGAGGCGGTCGAGCTGCGCGATAGCGACAAGAAGCGTTACCTCGGCAAGGGCGTGACCAAGGCGGTAGCGGCGGTCAACGGGCAGATCCGCGACGTGCTGACTGCGCTCGACGCAGAGGACCAGCGCGAGATCGATGCGGCAATGATCGCGCTCGACGGGACCGACAACAAGGGCAAGCTGGGCGCAAACGCCATTCTCGGGGTGAGCCTTGCGGTCGCCAAGGCGGCAGCAGCGGCGCGCGGCCTGCCGCTCTATGCCTATGTCGGCGGCGTTTCCGCCCATGTCTTGCCGGTGCCGATGATGAACATCATCAATGGCGGCGAGCATGCCGACAATCCCATCGATTTTCAGGAATTCATGGTGATGCCGGTCGGCGCGCCATCGCTGGCCGAAGCTGTGCGCTGGGGGGCGGAGATCTTCCACACGCTTAAGAAAGGCCTTGCCGAAAAGGGTCTGGCGACGGCGGTGGGCGACGAGGGTGGTTTCGCGCCGAACCTCGCCAGCACCCGCGATGCACTCGATTTCATCATGGCCTCGATCGAGAAGGCTGGATTCAAGCCCGGCAAGCAGGTGGCGCTGGCGCTCGACTGCGCCTCGACCGAATTCTTCAAGAAGGGCAAATACCAGATCAGTGGCGAAGGCCTGTCGCTCAATGGCGAGCAGATGGCGGACAATCTCGCAAAGCTGTGCGCCGACTATCCCATCCGTTCGATCGAGGACGGCATGGCCGAAGACGATTTCAAGGGCTGGAAGGCGCTCACCGACAAGATCGGCGACAAGGTCCAGCTGGTCGGGGACGACCTGTTCGTGACCAATCCGAAGCGCCTTACGCAAGGCATCGCCGATGGTCTGGCCAATTCGCTGCTGGTCAAGGTCAACCAGATCGGTTCGCTGTCCGAAACGCTCGACGCGGTGTCTATTGCCCAGCGCGCCGGTTACACGGCGGTGATGAGCCACCGTTCGGGCGAAACCGAAGATGCGACCATCGCCGACCTCGCGGTCGCGACCAACTGCGGCCAGATCAAGACTGGCTCGCTCGCCCGCTCGGACCGTTTGGCCAAGTACAACCAGCTCATCCGCATCGAGGAGGAACTGGGCGACGTTGCAGTCTATGCGGGCGAGGGCGCCTTCGGGCGGCTGGCACGGTAAGAGCGTTGCAAGGCGCGCCATGCTTGTGCATGGTCTGCGCAATCGAGGATAACCTGATCGAGAGGATTCCAGCGCTTTGCCGATCGCCGTTCCCTTTGCCGAAGACGTATTCACCTGGCCTGCCGAGAAGCCGCAATTGATCGGCCGCAAGTGCGGCGCTTGCGAGGCCGTGTTCTTTCCCGAGCAATCGAGCTGCGGGCGCTGTGGCAGCACGGAAATGGCGCGCGAGCTCTTGCCGACTACCGGCACGATCTACTCGTGGACCAGCCAGGAATTCCTGCCGCCGCCGCCTTATGCCGGAGGTGAGACGCGCGACACTTTCAAGCCCAAAGGCGTCGGCCTGATCGATCTTGAGGGTGTGGTCATGGTTGAAGGATGGCTGACCGAGAGCGACCCCGAAAAGGTGCATATCGGTGACCGGGTTGAACTGGAAATCGTTCCGTTCCGTTCGGACGACGACAAGGATGTCGTCGCATTTGCCTTTAGACCAGTCTGAGGAGGATTGGATTATGCGTGATGTCGTAGTCCTTGGCGTTGGCATTCACCCCTTTGGCCGGTTCGGCGACAAGTCCGCCATCGAAATGGGCGCGGAGGCGATCCGCTCGGCGCTGGGCGATGCGGGCGTCGAATGGTCCGACGTGCAGTTCGCGTTCGGCGGCAGCTTCGAAGTCGACAATCCCGATGCCGTGCTCGGACGCATGGGCCGCACCGGCATCCCGTTCATGGACGTCTACAACGGTTGCGCTACAGCGGCGACCGCGCTGGAATTGACCGCTGACGGGATCCGCTCGGGCAAGTACGACATCGGCGTTGCCGTGGGCATGGACAAGCACGGCTCCGGTGCCTTCACCTCCGATCCGCAGTACTACGCTGCGCCGTGGTGGTATGGCGAGGCGGGGCTGTTCCTGACCACCAAGTTCTTCGGCATGAAGATCAATCGCTACATGCACGATCATGGCATCAGCCATGAGACTCTGGCGCGGGTCGCGTCGAAGAATTACGCCAACGGTGCGCTGAATCCCAATGCCTTCCGTCGCTCGCCGATGAGCGAGGAGGACATTCTGGCATCGCGTGTGCTGAATTATCCGTTGCGACAGTACATGTTCTGCTCGCCCGACGAGGGTGCGGCGGCAGTGGTGCTGTGCAGCGCCGAGAAGGCGCGGCAGCTGACATCCAACCCTATTTACCTTCGGGCGACCGCTCTGCGCACCCGCAAGGCCGGGGCTTACGAGGTGCATTCCAGCTCCAGTTTCCCGGAGGTTGAGCCCGCGCCGACCGTATTCGCCTCACAGGCGGCATACGAACAGGCGGGAATCGGGCCTGAGGATGTCGATATTGTCCAGCTGCAGGACACCGATTCGGGCGCCGAGATCATCCACATGGCTGAAAACGGCTTCTGCAAGGATGGTGAGCAGGAGCAGATGCTGGCCGATGGCGAGACCAAGATCACCGGTCGCCTGCCGATCAACACTGATGGCGGGCTGATCGCCAATGGCGAGCCGATCGGCGCGTCGGGCCTGCGGCAGATCCACGAACTGGTGCAACAGCTGCGCGGCAATGCGGGTGAGCGGCAAGTGCCGGGCAGTCCCAAGGTGGGCTATTCTCAGCTCTATGGTGCGCCGGGCACGGCGGGCGTCTCGATCGTCAGCCTGTAGCGAGCCTTCGCGCCACTATTTCGTGACAACGAGCCGATAGCCCGCGTCGATTTCGTCAAGTTCGAGCAGATCGGCATAGCGGCGATGCCACTCGCCGCCGGCCAGATCGCGCGCCAGTTGTGCCATTGCCGTCTCAACGTTTGCGATCTTCCAGAATGAGGAAATCCCTGCACGGATGCGCGGATCGAGATAGGCTTCGGGCCGTTTCCAATACGCCGCGAGGAATCCATCGGAACAATCCGCTGGCACGAGCACTGGCGTGATTTCGACCATGCCCAGCGCCTCTTTGTAAGCTGTCAGTGACGGCATGATCTGCGCGTCCAAGTCGATCAGTTCGGGCAGATAGTCGCCCAGCCAGCCTCCGTGTCCGTCGGGATCGAAGGTGAGGATGACGACAGGGCCTTTCGCCACCCGGCGCATTTCCGACAATCCCTTTGGCTGATCGCTCCAGTGATGCACCGTCAGCACCGCCATGGCGGCATCGAAGCTGTTGTCGTCAAAGGGCAGATCTTCGGCATGGCCTTGTACCACTGGTGCCGAACCGGGCAGGCGCTGCGCGATCATCTCCGCCGACGGTTCGAGCGCAGTGACCTGCCTGTCGATCGGTTCATAATTGCCCGTCCCCGCGCCGACATTGAGCACAGTCCGGGCATCGCCCAAAGCGGCATGAATCTGCGCGGCAATGCGCGGATCGGGCTTTCGAAGGTCGGCGTAGTCGACGCCAATGGTGTCGTAGTCAGCTCGTCTTTCTGACATCATCTCGCCTCCTCTTCCTTGGGCACCTGCCGCACCGCACTTCAGCCCTCCGACAGGATGAGGATCACCGCGCCCCCGGCGATCACCAGCGCACCGCCAGCGCGTTGCCTGCTGACCCGCTCCTTGAGCACGAAGTAAGCCAGCAGCACGCCGAACAGAATCGATGTTTCGCGTAGCGCGGCCAGACGCGGCACGTCGCCCAACCGGTAAGACCACATCGCCGCGCCGTAGCCGACGATCGACAGCGCCCCGGCGAGGAAGGTCGGCTTCCAGAATTTCCGGAATTCGCCGACGAAAATCGGCCCGCGCCACCAGGCAAACAGGCCGGCAATCACGATCCCATCGATCAGGAAGGCCCAGACGATGTAGCTCGGCGCGGTGGGCGCCGCGCGCACGCCCTGAGCATCCACGACAGTATAGGACGCGATCATGCTGCCGGTCAGGAGCGCCCAGCCAAGCGCCTTTCCGGAAGGCGGCTGCCAGAACGCGATCGCCATGATGCCGAGGCTGACGCAGACGATGCCCGCAGCAACGCTCACGCTGATCGGATCGCCGATGAGCAGCACTGCCGCCGCCGCGGCAATGACCGGCGCGCTTCCGCGCTTCACCGGATAGACCGCGCTCATGTCCGCCGCCGAAAACGCCTTGACCAGGGCGACGAGATAGACGGTGTGGAGCGCCAGCGACGCAGCCAGTGCCATGCGCCATGCGGCAGCGGCACGATCATGACCAGCGGCAGCACGAACAGCGCACTTGAACCGCCGATCAGCGCTCGGCTCGACATCATTTCGTTTCCGGCCTTGAAGATCGTGTTGACTATCGCATGCGTCGCTCCGGACAGGAGCATGAGCCATGCGGCAGTGTCGATCATCCGCCCGAAGCGTTCAGCCGCTCGACCTGTCCCGGTTCCAGCTTGAGCGAGACCGCCGCGACGAGATCGGCAAGCTGTTCGACCGAGGTGGCGCTGGCAATGGGCGCGGCGATGCCGGGTTGCTGCAGCTGCCAGGCGATGGCGACATGTGCCGGCTTGGAGCCGATTTCCGCGGCAACTTCGCGCACGGTCGCGAGGACGTCCCAGCCACCGTCGGCGGCAGCGCCAGCCAGCATTCCCGCGCGGGCATGGCCCTCCCAATCCGCTTCGGACTGGTATTTGCCGCTAAGGAAGCCCGCAGCGAGCGCGAAATAGGGCAGGACGGCGATACCGCGCGCCACGCATAGATCCTGCAACGCGCCTTCGTAAGAGTCACGCGCGACCAGGTTGTATTCGGGCTGGAGGACGGTGAAACCCGGCACTCCCATCGCGTCTGCCAGGTCGATAATCGAGGCGAGACGATCGGCGGCATAGTTCGAGGCACCCAGTTCGCGGACCTTTCCGACCTTCAGGGCATCGCCATAGACCGCTACCACCTCTTCTTGCGGCGTTTCTGCGTCGTCCCGGTGGGCATAATAGAGGTCGACATAGTCGCTGCGCAGTCGGTCGAGCGAAGCCTCAAGCGCTGGCTCGACTTTCTTGCGTGCGAGGCCGCCGGGCTGACCGCCTGCATTGGTCTTGGTTGCGATCAGCATGTCCGCACGCACCCCGCGCGCTTCCATCCATGCGCCGATCACTTCCTCGGATTCGCCGCCCTTGTTGCCGGGAACCCAGGCCGAATAGATGTCCGCTGAATCGATCATCCTGCCACCTGCCTCGTAAAAGGCGTCGAGTACGGCAAAGCTCTGATCGCGGTCGCAGGTCCACCCGAACACGTTACCGCCAAGCACGAGCGGCAGCCCGCCGATTGAGGGATGCGCGTCAGCCAACAAACTTCTCCTTCAGATCGTAGAGCGCGATGGCCGCCTTGGCCGCTTCGCCGCCCTTGTCTTTCTGCTTGGGGTCGGCGCGGACCAGCGCTTGGTCTTCGTTCTCGACCGTGAGCACGCCGTTGCCGATGGCGACCCCGTCCATCGTCAGCGCCATGACGCCGCGCGCGCTTTCGCCGGCGACGATCTCGAAATGGTAGGTTTCGCCCCTGATGACGACGCCGATGGCGACATAGCCGTCGTATTGCTGGCTCTCTTCGGCGAGGCTGATCGCACCCGGTATTTCCAGCGCTCCGGGCACCGTGAGCACGTCTGCCTCGTGCCCTTCCGCGTCCAGCGCAGACTTCGCACCGGCTACCAGCATATCGTTCAGGTGATCGTAGAACCGCGCCTCTACGATGAGGAATTTGGCCATCCTGCTTCTCCTCAATCGAACGGGCGCTGGCCGACGATGTTGAGGCCGTAGCCTTCCAGCGCGACCAGTGAGTGTTCGGTATTGGTCAGCAGCACCATGTCATGGATGCCGAGCTCGGCAAGGATCTGCGCGCCGACGCCATAATCGCGCATGTCGTCCATCTTCGGCATCTTGCCGTGAAGCAAACCTACCTTCAGGTCGATGACATTGGCGAAGGAATTGACCAGCGGCTTGTTGAGCACGACGATGACGCCGTTCCCTTCCTTGGCGATCAATTCCATCGAGCGGCTGAGCAGCGAGGCGCGGGTGCCCAGTTCGCCAAAGATGTCGGGGAAGATCGCAAGGGTATGCATGCGAACCAGCGTCGGCACATCGGGCAGGACGTGACCCTTGACCAGCACCATCGTCTCTTCCTGCGTGGCAGAATTGAAATAGACCCGCGCGCGCCACTGTCCGCCCCATTTGCTCTCGAAACTGTATTCGCGCAGCATCTCGACCATGCGGTCGTGCTTGCGGCGATAGGCGATAAGGTCGCGGATCGTGCCGATCTTGAGGTCGTGGAGACGCGCGAAGGTGACGAGATCACTCATCCGCGCCATGGTGCCGTCTTCACGCATGATCTCGCAGATCACGCCGGAAGGATTGAGCCCGGCCAGCCGCGATATGTCGACCGCCGCCTCGGTATGGCCCGCGCGGACCAGCACCCCGCCGTCGCGCGCGCGCAGGGGGAATACGTGGCCCGGAGAGACAATGTCGTCCTTGCCCTTGGATCCATCGATGGCGACGGAGACGGTGCGGGCCCGGTCGGCGGCCGAAATGCCGGTGGTCACGCCATCGCGTGCCTCTATCGACACTGTGAATGCGGTCGAGTGTTGCTCGCGGTTGTTGGCGGTCATCTGGTCGAGGCCAAGCTGGTCGATCCGCTCGCCGGTCAGCGACAGGCAGATCAGGCCGCGCCCGTGCGTCGCCATGAAATTGATCGCGGCGGGTGTCGCCATCTGCGCCGGGATGATGAGATCGCCCTCGTTTTCCCGATCTTCGTCGTCGACAAGGATATACATCTTGCCGTTGCGGGCTTCCTCGATGATTTCCTCGATCGGGCAGAGCACCGGTCGATCGTCATTGGCCGAAAGGAAACGCTCCAGCTTGCCGAGCGTATCCGCGGTGGGATTCCAGTCCGGCTCTGTACAATCGCGCAGGGTGTTGGCGTGGAGCCCGGCGGCGCGCGCCAACCCGGCTTTGCTCATGCCGCCCTCGTTGACGAGAGTGCGGACTTTGTCGATGAGGATTTCGCTCATTTCGCAGCGCTATCACATCAAAATGTGATTCAGCAAGGGGATGATTCACATCAAAATGGGGAAATCACATCAGTGTCCGGAAAACCTCGGCGCCCGCTTTTCAAGAAAGGCCGCGACGGCTTCGGCATGATCGGCGGTGCCATGAGCGGCGGCCTGCATGGCTGCGGCCATCTCCAACACGGTTTCGAGCCCGGATTCCCGGCTTTCCCACAGCAGGCGGCGGGTCATGCGCGTTGCATGGGCGGGGTTCGCAGCGATCCGCGCGGCAAGCGCGAGAGCGGCATCCATAAGCTCTTCGTCGGGAACCACCCGCGAAACGAGTCCGCAGGCAAGCGCTTCGCGTGCGTCGATCATATCGCCGGTCAGGGCCATTTCCGCTGCCTTTGACCAGCCGACCACGCGCGGCAACAGCCACGATCCACCATCGCCGGCTATCAGGCCGAGCTTGACGAAGCTCTCGGCGAATTTCGCCGATTCGCTCGCGATCCTGAGGTCACACATGCAGGCAAGATCGCAGCCAGCGCCGATCGCGGCGCCATTGACCGCGGCAATCACCGGCACTTCCAGCTTCCTGAAGGCGAGTGGCAGGCGCTGGATGCCTTGCTTATAGCCTTTTCGGGTTGTCACCGGATCGCCGGTATTGAGCGCGCCGCCCGACACCATGTCCTTGACGTTGCCACCGGAGGAAAAGCCTTTGCCAGCCCCGGTCAGGATCGCGACGCGTGCGCCAGGATCAGCCTCCAACCGCGTCAGGGCCGCAAGCAGGGCTTCGACCATTTCGATGTCGGAAATCGGATTGCGCAGGTCGGGCCGGTTGAGCGTCAGGGTCACGATCCCGTCGCTGCCGCCCTCGTAAATCACCGCGTCGCTCACACGATCCTCCCTTGCAATTTCCTTGCGGCATAGTCCGGTTGACGCGACACTCCAACCCGGCATAGCTGCCACGCGAAAGAATAGAGAGGAGCATATGGCGGGACAGGACAAGCCGGAAGGTATCGCAATCGTCACCGGTGCGGCGCGAGGCATAGGCGCGGCCTGCGCAAAGGCGCTGGTCGAAGACGGCTGGAGCGATCTTCTCCTGTGCGATCTCAATGGGGAACTGCTCGAGGAGACCGCGCAGAAATTGCACAACTCCGGCGCACGCATCACGACCCTGGCGGGTGATGTCACCGCGCCCGATTTCATGGACCGGATGATCGAAGCGTGCGAGGGAAAGCCGGTCGCCGCTGCGCTCCATGCCGCTGGCGTCGCTCCCAAGATGGTCGATGCGGCGCGAATGCTGGAAATTAACTGGGAGTCGGCGCTTGCCTTCACCCATGCCATCAAGCCACGCATGGCCGAGGGTGGCGCGGCTGTCCTGATCGCCTCGAACACCTCCTACTTTCCGATCGACGAGGACTTGCGCGAAGTGTTCGAAGGTCCGCTCGCCGCCGGAGAAAGCGCCCAATACATTGATCGCGTCGGCGACTCGTTCAAGGGCTACCTTCTCGCGAAGCGCGGCGTGCGCGCATTGGCGAAAAGAGAATGTGTCGAGTTCGGGGAGCGGGGCGCGCGGATCGTCTCGGTTTCGCCGGGCCTGATCGACACGGCGATGACCGAGGACCGCGATACCGATGTGATCCGCAAGATGATCGACGAATCCGCAATCAAGCGCGTCGGCGATACGGCGGAACTGGCGGCTGTCGTGGCCTTTCTCCTCTCGCCCAAGGCGAGCTTCATGACCGGCTGCGACGTGCTGGTCGATGGCGGTGAAACCGCCGGGATGGGCTATCAGTAGAAAGCAAAAGGGCCGCCCTGAAGGACGGCCCTCGAAGCTTTTTGTTGGGGAAGGCGTCAGCCCGCGCCCATCAGCTCGCCGAGCTTCGACAGGTCGACCTGGCCGGTGGCAAGGCCACCCATGAAGCCGCCGTCGACGGGCAGGGCCACGCCGTTAACGATGGTGGCCAGGTCGCTGTTGAGCAGGACGATCGGACCGGCCTGTTCTTCCGGCGTCGAATAGCGGCCGAGCGGTTCGGCGAAAACGCCGATGACTTCAGGACCGGCGCCGGCTTCGAAATCGTTCATCATCGGTGTCGCAGTTGGCTGCGGCAGCGAACAGTTCATGCGGATACCCTGCTTGATCAGGCTGGCGGCGCGGAACTGGGTGTAGATGATCAGCGCTTCCTTGGAGCGGCTGTAACCCTCGTCGACATATTCGGCATTGTCGTTCATCCACTTCACTGTTTCGTCCCAACCGGTGATGTGCATCAGCGGCATCAGCTTTTCCATGTTGCCGTGCCAGCCCATGCCCGCCGTCGAGGAGATGCCGCAGATCGCACCGCTGCCTTCCATGCGGGGGATGACCTGCTCGGTGAGATGACGGTTGCCGATGAAGTTCACCGTGAAGCAATCGAGCGGAGCAATGCCACCGGGCATGCCTGCGCAGCTGAACAGCTTGTCGATCTTGCCGGGAACTCCCGCCACGCCTGCTTCGATCGAGGCTTTGTCGCGCAGATCGATCTTGGTGAACGAGGCGAGCGGAAGATCGCATTCCTTCATGTCGAAGCCGTGAACTTCCGCTCCCAGATCGAGAAGGAGCTTGGCGGCCGCATGGCCCATGCCCGAAAAACAGCCGGTGATGATAACCCGCTTGCCCTTGTATCCCAGTGCGTCGCTCATTCCAGAAATCCTTCCCGTGAAAGTGTAGACCCGGTCCTAGGATCGTGCGGCGCGACAGGCAAGCAATCCTGCCATTCGGCGCCCTGTGATCGCCCATGCGAAAGCATGCTTGCATTCGCACGTGGCTTGTTGACGATGGACGGGTGACGTTTCCTTCCGAAAGTGTGCCCGGGCGCTACCGCGAGCCGCAGACCGCAAATGCGATTGCGGCTGTCGCGACGAGTTTTGCGCGGTTTTTGGGCAGGCCGCTGGTCGAAGCTCAAAGCGATGTCATCGCCGCGATGTGGCAGGCCCCACAAGTGATTCTGGCGCACGGGACCGAGCCCGACCCGATCTTTTTCTTCGGCAATCGTGCTGCGTTGGACGCGTTCGAGATCGACCTCGACGCCTTTCTCTCGATGCCATCGCGCTTGTCTGCCGAAGCGCCGCTGCGCGATGAGCGGCAGGCCCTGCTCGACCGGGTGAGCAAGCACGGATTCATCGACAACTATGCAGGCGTGCGGATCAGTGCGACGGGACGCCGGTTCCACATAGAGCAGGCGGTGGTCTGGAACGTCACCGATGAAATCGGTGAGCGCATCGGCCAGGCTGCGACCTTCGTTCCATGAGCAAGGCCGATCCGCGTGTTGTCTCGGCCATTGTGGCGCTGTTGGAGGACGAACTGTCCTGCACCGCGCGTCGGCCGATAGTCCTGGGCATTTGTGGTTCGCAGGGCAGTGGTAAGTCCACCTTGGCGGTAGCTCTTGCGGAAAAGCTCGAGGAGGATGGCCGCACCTGCGAAATATTGTCGCTCGACGATCTCTACCTGCCGAAATCCGCGCGAGAAAGGCTTGCGCGCGAGGTTCACCCCTTGCTGGCGACGCGCGGACCGCCGGGCACACATGATGTGTCACTGGGGATCGAGGTGATTGATCTGCTACGCGCTGGATCGTCTGTGGCGCTGCCGCGCTTCGACAAGGCGCGTGACGACCGCGCCGTGCCGTCCGATTGGCCGCGGGTAGAGGAAAACTGCGACGTGCTGCTGTTCGAAGGCTGGTGCGTCGGGGCCGTGCCGCAGGATCACGCCGATCTGGCGCAACCGATCAATGATCTGGAAGCGCTCGAGGACACTGATGGAGTCTGGCGGCGGCATACCAATACCGCGCTTGCCGGTTCCTATCAGGACCTGTTCTCGCGGATCGACCGGCTCGTGCTCTTGCAGGCTCCGGGATTCGAAGTCGTCTGCGACTGGCGCATGCAGCAGGAGCATGACCTGCGAGCCGCGCACCCGGACGGATCGCAATTGATGGATGATGGACAAGTCGCGCGGTTCGTCCAGCACTACGAACGGATCACCCGGCATATCCTTGCCGAGATGCCGCCGCGCGCCGACCTTCTCGTCAGTCTCGATGCAGGACGTAACCCCGTGTCGATCCTGCCGAGAACCTGAGCCGAAAGCGCACTTTTGTACATTTGTCGTGAACAATTTGACGGTGCCGGACAATCAGGCGATTGCAGGCAATGATGCGTTTTGGGCGATCTTGCGAGTTGAATTTTGGGCTTTGCAGCACGACCGGCCTGCTGCTTCGCCGCGCATCAAGCCTGCTGGTTCTTCCCACGCTGCTGGCAACACAAGCCATCGCTCAGGAGAATGAACCGCCGTTCGCCGTGCCTTCCAAGCCTCCGGGTGAAGTCCTGCCCGAGGTCGAACCGATCATCGGCGACGAAGAGTTCGATCAGGCCGTGCCCGAACTCGATCCGCTCGACGATCCGGAGATGAGCCGGGAACTCGAATCTATCGAGGAATTCGAGCGGAGGGTCGACGCGGACGAGCAAGAGGACCAACACGAACCTCCGCTTGGCGATCCGGCGCTGGCGGATGGCGACCGGACAGAGGAGATCGCCGATGCTCCTGTCCGTGACGCCGAACTTACCAAGCCACTGCCGCCTGTCGAATCCTTCGAATTGACGACAGTCGAATTTGCCGAACCGGCTGCAGATCCCGACTCGGTGACCGTTGCCTATCGCACGCAGATTGTGGGACTCGACAAGGCGGATGAGGAAACGCCCACACCGATGCATTCGCTGTTTGGAGGGTTCTCCGCCCTGCGGGAAGGTGATGGCAGAGCCGCGAATGTCGCGATGATCCAGGCACGACTCGAACAGGACAGCGAGCTGATGCAGACTATTCTTGCGTCAGAAGGCTGGTACTCCGCCGAGGTGAAGACGCGCATCGATCTGCCAGTTGGCGAGGGAGCAGACCTCGAGCCGATGACCGCGGTGATCGATGTGATCCCGGGGCAACGCTATGCGTTAGGCAAGATCGAGGTGGTGGCCGATCCAACCGAGCCTCCGGGCCTGATTCGCGACAATCTGGCGCTTCAGCCTGGCGAACCGATTGTTGCCGAGCGTGTTCAGGGTGCCGAGGCACAGGTTTCGCTGGCATTGCCGCAACAGGGCTATCCCTTCGCAGAGGTCGGTCAGCGCTCGATCCTGCTCGATCGCGAGACGGGCCTTGGCGATTACACGCTTCCGGTAACGACGGGGCCGCGTGTGCGGTTCGGCGGCTTTGCGACGGAGGGCGATCTGGCCTTCAATGCCGATCATATCGATGTGCTCGCCCGGTTCGAGCGTGGCGAACTTTACGACAGCCGCAAGATCGATGACCTGCGCAAGGCGCTGGTGGCGACGGGCCTATTGTCGACCGTCACTGTCGAACCACGGGCAACCGGCGAAGACGCCGGGGACGGCACCCGGTATGTTACGACATTCGTGCAGCAGAAGGCTGGGCCGCCGCGCACCATTGCCGGCACGCTCGGTTATGCAACCGGAGAAGGCGTCCGCGCCGAGGCGACCTGGACACACCGCAACATGTTTCCTCCGGAAGGCGCGCTGATTGGGCACGCAGTGGCCGGCACGAAAGAGCAGGGCGCGGGTGTCACCTTCCGTCGCTCCAATGCCGGCAAGCGCGACCGCACGTTCGAATTGGTCGCGGAAGCATTCCACAATGAGTACGACGCCTACAGCGCCTATACCGGACGGCTGGCGGTGCAGATCCGGCGGGTTTCGACGCCGATCTGGCAGAAGAAATACACCTATGCATTCGGCGTGGAACTGCTCGGAACGGCGGAGCGTGCCTGGAACTATGACCTCGGTCGAAAGGACCGCGAGCCCTATTATGTCGGCGGGTTGAACGGCCAGTTCGGCCTCGATTATTCCGATGACCTGCTCGACCCGACCAAGGGATTCCGCGTCACCGCGCTGGTCCAGCCCGAAGGAGCGCTCGATGGCGGCTTCAACCCCTATGTGCGTGCCCGGCTCGATATGTCGGGCTACTATCCGGTCGGTGACAGCCTCGTCGTTGCGGGCTGGGTCAGGCTTGGTACGATCCAGGGTGCAAGTCGCGCGAACATCCCCCCATCGCGGCGCTTCTATTCCGGCGGCGGCGGATCGGTTCGCGGCTTTGCCTACCAGAAGCTCGGGCCGCTCGATCCGCAGGGCGATCCGGATGGCGGGCGCAGCCTCAACGAAGCATCTGCGGAAGTGCGATACCGGTTTGGCGACTTCGGCGTCGTCGGTTTCGTCGATGCCGGGCAATCCTATGAAGCCACTACGCCGCAATTTTCCGATCTCCGCTTTGGGGCCGGGATCGGCGCGCGGTACTACACCAATTTCGGGCCGCTTCGCGTCGACATAGCGACGCCGCTCGACCGGCGTCCGGGCGAGGGGCGGTTCAACCTCTATGTATCCATCGGACAGGCGTTCTGATGGCCGAACCCGAACCCGACGCGCCCGAAACGGAGCCACAAGAGGTGGCAGAGGTTGCGCGGAGATCGCCAGGCCAGCGAGCGATTCGTATCAGCGCAATTGCTTTGCTGGGCTTGCTGGTGCTTGTCGCCGTTGTCCTGGGTTTGCTCGACACGGGGCCGGGCAAGCGCATTGTAGCCGATCAGATTGCCGCGCTCGAATTCGAGAACGGCATGCAGATCGAAGTCGGGCGAATCGAGGGTTCGCTTTACGGCGAGATGATCCTGCGAGATCTGTCGCTTAAGGATCCCAAGGGCGAGTTTCTCTATTCCCCCAAGGTGATCGTGGACTGGTTGCCGTTCGCCTACCTTAGCAACCATATCGATATCCGCAGCGCGACAGCGGAACGAATGCTCCTGCGCCGCGTGCCTGAATTCAAGGACGTTCCCGATACCGGCGAGCCACTCCTGCCCGATCTCGATATCGATGTGGGCAAGCTGAAGGTCGCGCGGTTCATTGCCGAAAAGCCCGTGACCGGGACCGCGCGGGTCGGCTCGATTTCCGGCAGGGCGCACATTGCCGACGGTCGCGCGCAGGTGTGGCTCGACGGGCGCACGCTCGCAGCAGGTGAAACTCGCGGCGGTGATCTCATCAAGGTCGCGCTCGATGCCGTGCCGGAGAAGGGGAGGCTCGACCTGTCCGTCGACCTGAAGGCGCCGCAAGACGGCGTGATCGCTGCGCTGGCGGGTCTTGATGAGCCCTTGACCGCCAGTGTGAAGGGCAAGGGCGACTGGAAAAAGTGGGACGGGGCCTTGAACGCGGCCTACGGCGGCAGGCCGACGGCGCGGCTGGCGCTGGCATCGCGTGACGGCACTGTGAGCGCCAAAGGTCCGCTCAAGTTCGCCGGTATGCTGACGGGGCCGACTGCCAATCTTCTGGCACCGGTAGCTCAGCTCGATTTGTCGGCAGTGATGGGCGAGCGCAGCGCCGTGGTCTCTGGCAGCATGACGAGCGATGCCATACGTCTCAATGCCAATGGCGATATCGATCTTTCCGACAATGCCTTCGACGGGTTGAAGCTTGCGTTCGTGCTGCTGCGGCCATCGGCCCTGGCGGAAAATCTTTCGGGCAGCGGCATGCGCGCAATGCTGACTCTCGACGGGGAGATCGCCGCGCCCCGCGTGGCCTATTCGGTGAATGCAGCCCGGATCGTGATGAACGACATGGGCCTCGAGCAATTCGCTGCGAAGGGCAGGGCGCGGGTCGATCCCGACCGCATCCTGATTCCTGTCAGCGCCAGTGCCAGTCGCATAACCGGTCTCGATACGGTCGCGGGTGGTTCGCTCGCCAATGTCAGACTCAATGGCGACGTGGCCATTCAGGGCGCGCGGGTCCTGTCCGACAACATGCGAATTCGCTCCGACCGGATCGATGCCAAGACCACGCTGCTCGCCAATCTCGATACCGGGTTCTACGCCGGGGTCATCGACGGTCGGATCGACAATTACCGTCTCGAGAGCGTCGGCATTTTCGATATCGACACCGACGTCGATCTGGAATCAGACCGGCGCGGGTTCGCGCTCTCGGGCAAGGTCAGGGCGCGTTCGACGAGATTGCTCAATTCCAGCTTGCGCGACTATCTGGGCGGCAATTTTGTTGCCTCCACGGACGTTCGCTATGGGGGCGACGGTGTGGCGCGTTTCTCAAACCTGAGGCTCGAAGCGCCGGATCTACGGGTTACGGGCGGCAGTGGCAGCTATGGCCAGGATGGCAGGATCGCGCTCAAGGCAGATGGCGTATCGGACCGCTACGGGCGCATCGGCGTGCGCGTTGCCGGGACAATCACCAATCCCGACGCGCGGATCACTGCGGATCGTCCCGATCTCGGCATCGGCCTTGCCAACCTCGAAGCGCGGATCACCGGCGCACGCAATGGCTATCGCCTCGATCTCGATGGCGACACCGACTACGGGCCGCTCATAGCCGACGTCACGCTGGGCACGCGCGGCGCGACCCGCCTCGATATCAAGCAGGCCAACCTGTCGGGAGTCGATTTCACCGGATCGCTGGTCCAGACCCGGTCCGGTCCGTTCGCGGGAACCCTGCGCGCCAATGGCAATGGCCTAGGCGGTGTGGTCACGCTGGCTGCGGCAGGTCGCTATCAGCAGGCCGACTTCAACCTGCGCTCGAACGGCAGCACCTTTGACGGACCCGCGCGCCTCAACATCGGATCGGCCATTATCGATGGGCGCGCGATACTTTACGACCAGCTCGAAGTGGTCGCAAAAGTGCAATTGGCCGAGACCCGCTACGGCTCTTTCTTTATCAATGCCCTGCGCGCCGACATTGACTATCGCGGCGGGAAAGGGCGGGCCAAGGCCTTGCTCGAGGCTCGCAGCGACGTGCCATTCCGTGTCGCGCTCAATGCGCAAATGGATCCGCAACTGTGGCGCGTGGCTCTTGAAGGCAAGGCGCGCGGTGTTGCGATCAAGACCAAATCTCCCGCCCGCATCGTTCCGGGCAGGGGCACGTATGAGTTGCTGCCAACGACGATCATCGCGGGCGGCGGCACGATCCGTCTGGCCGGCAATTATGGTCGGGGCCTCAAGTTGCAAAGCCGTATGGAAGGCGTCGATATTGCCCTCGTCAATGCCTTCATGCCCGGTTCGGGGCTGGGCGGAAGAGCGACGGGCAGCATCGATTTCACGCAAGCGAGCCCGTCCGCGTTTCCGCGCGCCGACGCCCGTCTCCGGCTCAACAACTTTACGCGCACCAGCGCTGCCGTGGTCAGCCAGCCGGTCGATGTGAATATTGTCGGCAAACTGCTGGCCGATGGCGGCGAGGCGCGCGCGGTTTTCCGCCGCCGGGGCAGCGTGATCGGGCGTATGGTGGCGAGTCTCAGGCCACTCGGGCCGGGAGCGGGTCCCTGGTTGACCCGGCTGATGGAAGCGCCGCTGGGGGGTGGCATTCGCTACAACGGTCCTGCCGAAGCGCTGTTTTCGCTGGCGGGCCAGCCCGGGCAGTCTCTGGCCGGGTCGCTTGGTGTGGCTGCCGACTTCGGATGCCGCCTCGCCGATCCGTGCCTGAAGGGCGTCGTGCGCGGCAAAGGGCTGACCTACGAGAACCAGCAATATGGGACGCGCCTTACGAAGATGAACCTTGCCGGACGTTTTGACGGCAATCGCCTGCAAGTCGAAAATCTCAAGGCCGCAGCCGGGAACGGCACGCTGGAGGCATCTGGATATCTCGGGCTTGCAGCTGATTCCGGCTATCCGATGGATGTTGCGATTTCGCTGGATCGCGCGCGACTCGCCCAA
>Ga0181594_10001833_pt1 | contig 19682 bp, 17 predicted proteins | sample 071ome_18_FD_145603 | JGI IMG/M metagenome (GOLD analysis project Ga0181594, IMG submission 145603) | Coastal salt marsh microbial communities from the Groves Creek Marsh, Skidaway Island, Georgia - 071413BT metaG (spades assembly) | ecosystem: Environmental > Aquatic > Marine > Intertidal zone... | reverse complement strand
GTCACCTCGGCGCCTTCGGGGAGCGTCCAGCCCGAGGTCAAGCCGTTGCTGCTCGTCCTGCCCGTGAACGGGTCACCTCCGTCGAGGTCGGAGGTGGTCCCAAGCCAGCCCTTGTCGCTGAGGTCGAGCAGTGCGTTTCCGATCGAGCCACCGCTGATGAACATCGGGCTGTCGATGGCGAGGCCGTCGGCCCCCGAGACGCGAAGTTGGAACGAGACGTTGTCCACGGTCGCTCCCGGAGCAAAGGAGAGGTTCCATGCCGCGCTCGCTGGGAGCCCAACACCGGGGCTGGTGGCGTCCAGCCGGACCCAGCCGGTGTCGTTGCTGCCCTCCATTGGCCACACGGTTCCGACAGGGTCCTCGTGCGCGGAAACGAAAGGAAGCCCCACGGGGGCAAGGAGGCTGCCCAGCATGAGCAGCACGAGCAGCATGGAGCGCACGGGGCGCTCAGCATGTACGGTTGAGCCTGACAACATCAATTTCACTGGCATTCCCTTCCTTTTTCAAGGTGGGTTCTGGCTGCGCTACTCGAGCATCCTCAATTGCCCTGCGTTGCCGACTTCGATGAGGCGGATGGTGGAGGTCCGGCCACGGATGGCGAAGGGCGAACCGGTCACCGTGACCACCGTATCTCCTCCACGAAGGTGGCCGCCTTTGAACAGCGTCTCAACCGCTTCCGCCACGGTGTCCCTCGACCGGTTGTGTTCCGTGACAAGGCACCCCCGGACGCCCGGCAACAACGTCGTTCGTCGAACAGCCCGAGGTCGGTCGGTCAACGCCACGATGGGCATGGGTGGCCGGTGAGCGGCCATCAACCGCGCCGCGTTGCCGTGCTGCGTCGCCACAACGATCGCATCGGCGTTCACATCGGCGGCTAGGGCGGCCGCGGCCCCGGTGATGGCGCGCGTGCTCCTGTATTTTGCAAGGGCAGGTGGTGAAGGAAGGTGGTCCACGGCCACCGCCGCTCGTTCGGCAATACGGACCATGGTTTCAACGGCGTTCACAGGATGCTGACCAGAAGCCGTCTCGCCTGAAAGCATGACAGCGCTGGTGAACTGGCGAATCGCCGTAGCAACATCGCTGACTTCAGCCCGCGTTGGCCGGGGGTGGTCCACCATGGACTCCAGCATCTGCGTGGCCACGATGACCGGCCGTCCATGCTCGAGGCACCGCCCAATGATTCGCTCTTGGGCCGCGGGAACCTCCTCCAGTGGGATTTCGACGCCCAAGTCCCCTCGGGCGACCATCACGACGTCGGCGGCGTGAACGATGGCGTCGAGGTCGTTGAGCGCTGCAGGGTGCTCGATCTTCGCGACGACCCACGTGTGGAGGCCGGCTTCGGCAATGATGCGCCGCGCTGGCTCGAGGTCCGCGGCGCTGCGAACGTAGGACACGGCGACGAAATCCACGCCGTGCTCCAACGCGTGGCGAAGGCAACGCTCGTCCTCCGGACCCACGGCCGGTAAGCCGACCAAGGTGCGCGGGACGTTGATGCCCTTTCGTTCAGAAATTCGCCCTCCATCGACCACCACGGTGTGGATCGCCTCACCCTCGATCCCGAGCACCTCCAACCGGACCAAGCCATCGGCGAGCAGCACGGGGTCACCTTCGCGAAGTTCCTTGCTCAGCTCGGCGTACGGTATGGGGAGGTTGGCCGCATCTGCGAACGGCGTTGACGGGAGGCCGCAGCGAAGGGTCACGCGCTGCTCTCGAGTGAGGTCAAGCGAGCCTTCGAACCTGCCCAACCGCAGTTTTGGACCCGGCAGGTCCGCGAGGATGCCAAGTGCCCGTCCTGACGCCTCCTCCACGCTGCGCAGCCGCTCGATGGTTGCGGCTTTGCCGTCGAGGTCACCGTGGGAGTAATTCAAGCGGGCGACGTCCATGCCGGCCGCCATCATGGCGGTGAGCGTCGTCGTCGAGTCGCTCGACGGACCAATCGTGGCCACGACGCGAGCCCTGTGCATGCGGTGACTGCTGGTGCCTCGGTTCTTCAACGGTCCTCCGGAGGAGACGCCCGGTGTGGCCATCCACACCGCACAAGGCTCAAACCGCGTCGCGTTGCCCCCCGAGTTGGGAGCCATGGCCGACCAGATGCGTGAGGACCGCCTCAAAGCGGAGGCGCTCGCCTACCACGAAGCCGAACCGCGCGGCAAGGTGAAGGTCGTTCCAACCAAACCCCATGCGACGTCGCATGAGTTGTCGTTGGCCTACTCACCCGGTGTGGCCTACCCCTGCCTTGAGATCGAGGCGCGGCCTGAAGACGCGTACAAGTACACGTCCAAGGGCAACCTTGTGGCGGTGATCTCAAACGGTACGGCCGTCCTCGGCCTTGGTGACATCGGCGCCTTGGCCAGCAAACCGGTCATGGAAGGCAAAGGGTTGCTGCTCAAGACCTTCGCCGACATCGACGTGTTCGACATCGAGGTTGACGAGACGGACCCGGAGCGCTTTATCCAGACCGTTGTGGCGATTTCAAAGACCTTCGGCGGCATCAACCTCGAGGACATCAAGGCGCCCGAGTGCTTTGAAATCGAGCGACGTATCGCGGAAGCCACCGATATTCCAGTGATGCACGACGACCAGCACGGCACAGCCATCATTTCTGCAGCGGCGCTCATCAACGCCTGCGAACTCCAAGGCAAGGCGCTCGAAGCGGTCAAGGTCGTGGTGATTGGGGCTGGTGCAAGCGCCATCGCCTGCGCGAACCATTACGTCGCATGTGGCGTGCGCCGGGAGCACATCACCCTTTGCGACAGCAAGGGCATCGTGACGAAGGAACGGCTGGAGGCGGGCGAAATCAACGCCTACAAAGCGCCCTTCGCACAAGACAGGCCCGCAGGCGACCTCGCAGACGCCCTGAGCGGCGCGGACGTGATGCTTGGGTTGTCCCGTGGCGGTCTGGTCAGCCCGGACATGATCGCCTCCATGGCGCCTCGGCCAATCGTGTTCGCGCTGGCCAACCCGACCCCAGAAATTGCTCCTGACGAGGTGCGAAGCGTGCGCGACGACGCCATCGTTGCGACGGGCAGGTCCGATTACCCGAACCAGGTCAACAACGTGCTTGGTTTCCCATACATCTTCCGTGGAGCCTTGGACGTGCGCGCCCGCGATATCACGCAGGGCATGAAAATGGCCGCCACTCGGGCTTTGGCCGAGTTGGCCCGGGAGCCCGTGCCGGACTACATTTCCGACGCCTACGACGGTCAGGAAATGCAGTATGGCCCTGAGTACATCATTCCCAAGCCCTTCGACCGGCGGGTCCTCATCTGGGAGGCCAGCGCTGTCGCGGCCGCAGCCGTCGAAGAGGGCGTTGCCGGGGTCACCGTCGAGGAGTTTGACCTCGTGGCCTACCGCGAACAGCTGGAAGGACGCCTCGGCCGGACGTATTCACTCATGCGCTCCGTCATCAACCAAGTTCGCGGTCGTGGAAAGCGCATCGTGTTCCCTGAAGGGGACCAGGAACGGGTGATCCGGGCCGCTGCTCAACTGGCGGAACAGAACATCTGCCACCCCATCCTTCTCGGTGTGCCTGAGCGCATTCAAGGGGCCATGGAAGACCTTGGCCTTGAATTCGAACACAGCGTCATCAATCCCCGTGACGACCCCCGTCGCAAATCATCCTACGCAGGGGACCTTGCCAGGCGCCGTGCTCGAAAGGGCATGACCCTCGCGGATGCCGAACGCCTGCTGAAGAGCCGTCCTTACTTTGCCTCCCAGATGCTTGCAGCCGGTGATGCGGACGGCATGGTCGGGGGTGTGGGGCGCACCTATTCCGACGTGTTGAGGCCTGTCATTCAGACCATCGGCACCCATCCAGACGCACATTGCATCGTGGGATGTTACGTCGTGTCCGTGGCCGGACGCCTCATCGTGCTGGCCGATGCGACGGTGAACATCTACCCGGACCAACGGACCTTGGCGGAAATTGCCGTGCAGGCGTCGCGCGTCGCACGACGGCTTGGATTGCTGCCTCGTGTGGCCATGCTGTCCTTCTCCAATTTCGGGACCAACAGGGAGCAGCGAAGCCATCGCATCGAGGACGCTGTGGAGACAGCACGTGAACTCGACCCGACCCTTCTGATCGACGGCCCAATGCAGGCCGACACGGCCCTGGACCCGGCTGTGCAAGCGGAGTACCCCTTCCTCTCGTTCGACGGGCCGGCCAACGTCCTCGTGTGTCCAAACCTCGCATCCGCCAACATTGCCTACAAGTTGCTCGAACAACTTGCGGATGCAGAGATGATTGGCCCCGTCCTCGAAGGGACCTCCTTCCCGGTGCAGATCACCGCCCGAACGGACGATGTTCGAGACATCGTGAACATGGCCACGCTCTGCGTCGCCGATGCCTGCCGTGGCGACTCTTACTGGGAGTCGTTCCGTGCGGGCGATGCGTCCTGAACCACGCCTTCGTCCCACGTGATGCTTGGTCGTCGTGGGCGCCACACGGCACCGCTGAGGAAACCCACCACGAGCCCGCCGAACAGCAGGTTCGCCCACCCTTCAAGCGCATAGCTGCCAAAGCCCCGAACCACGGGAATCAGGAAGGACGGCACCACGCCGATCAGCAAGGTGCTGGAGAGTTCGCTTCGGAGGTTCCCAACGCGATCTGCCTCCTTTGGAACGGTGCGCATGGGCCCGTCCCGCCGTGGAGCGACCACAAGCCGAAGCACCGTGCCCGGGAGACGACGGTCCATCGGAACCGAGGAGGTGGCCACCACGTGGTCCCTTTTCGGATGCACTTCGAGGCAGGCGAGGTGTTCCCTGAGCGGGCCAGCGTGTGTGAACGGTCGTGGTCTCCCGTCCATTGGAGCACCGCGATGGTCGCTGAACGGTGCGTCGGCGAGCACCTCCAGTTCGCCCGAGGGTGCGCTGATGAGCCCAAGCCGTTGCGCGTGTGTCCATTCGGCCAATGTTGGCGGACGAACCTCAAGGTCGCTTTCAACGAAGGTGGTAACGGCCGCGCACACCGCGCCGAGCAAGGCGCCGTCAACGCCGGTGTGCACGTCGTCGGAACCGTTGACCTCGTTCTGAACCAGGTTTGCTACCTCGGCCTTCGTCAAGCGGTGTTCCATGATGGAAAAGGCGGGGAGCCGAGCCTCAAACCGAGGGCGCTGACCGGCGTACATCCAGCCGCCCCGGTCGCTGCCAACCCACGCGCTTCCCTCCTCGACCCGAACGAAATCGAGCGGACCCAAGCGCATTCGCATCACGCTCGTTCGAGCCGTTGCCGCATCGCGCCAAACCACGTCATGCCAGCTTGGTGGTCTCGGAGGTGGTGAAATTGCGGGTAATCTGCAGTGGAGCGAACGTAGCCGTAGGCGGCCAGGTCAACGAGGTTTGGCTCCTCGCCTCCGAAGAAGGGCGCTCCATCGAAGGCGCTCGTGAATTCGCTGAGGAGGTCGTGCCACAACGCCTTCGGCGTCCGTCCGTCCCGCTTCACGCGACGGCGTGCGATGAAGCCCCACATCACGGGGAAGCCCGCCCACGCGTACAACCGTCGTGAGAAGAACCCGAACCGTTCCAGCCGTGAGACCCGAAGGGTGGTTTTCAGGGCAGCACCAAGGCTGCCGTAGAGCAAGGGGACGGTGGCCTTGGAAAAATGCTGGTCGACCCAAGCAAGCCACTCGTGCTGTCGCTCGTCGCTCGCGTCGTGGAGGCGTCCTTCGTTCCTCGACTGGTCGAGGTGCAGCATGATCGGCGTGGAATCGACCACAACGGTACCGTCCTCTTCCGTCCATACCGGAACCTTGCCCCAGTCGCCTGCGAAGGCGAGGTCCTTCTTGGTCCGCATCGGGTTGACCTGCACCATCTCGGCGTCGAGGCCGAGGTGATCGACCATGGCTCGCACCTTCCAACAGAAGGGGCAGGTCTGGAGAAGGTGCAGCGTGGCTGCCATGGTTCTGGCTGCTGCACACCCCGTTTCAAGCCTGTTCTTCGTCCGCTTCCGGCGTCCATCCGGGTTTCCAAAACGCCAGATGGTCCAACCACATCAGCCAGGCATCATCGTCGTCGTTCAGGAGGCGGTAGGCCCGACGCTCCAAGCCGAGGTGTCCGGCGTCGTCAAGGACGCCAAGGCGGTGCGCGTCACGCCACTCGACCTGAAGTTCCCGAACGAGGATGCGTCCGGCCTCTGGACGGTCGTAGCACCGTTCGCAGGCGTCCCGAAGTTCGCTCAGCCAGCGTCGCGTGTCGCGACGAAGCGGTGCCGAATTGTCCCGGTCGTGACGGTGACGACGGGTGAAGGGCCACCATCCCATGGTGAGGGGGGGGTATGCTTCCACTTGAGGTTGGCCCGACGAAGCAGCCTTGGTGTTCCATCTGCTGGGCGGAGCATGGGGCGTGTCGTGGTGCACCTGCATGGGCGTCCAAAAGAGCGTTCGATGGCGGACGCCATCGGCGTCTATGCCTCGCGCCTGACTCCACGCGGCGTCCGAATCGAGATCCACGCGGCGCGCACCACCGTTGAGGCCTACCTCGCGAGCGTTCCTCCTGCGGCTCGCATGGTGCTGCTCGATGAACGTGGCTTCCAGCACGACAGCGCGTCCTTCGCCGAACAGATCAACGCGTGGCAACTTGCGAGCGAGGACGTGCACCTCATGGTTGGCCCAAGCGACGGGTGGCAAGGGCATGGCGAGGGTGCAGATCAAATCTCGCTGTCACCGATGACCATGCCGCATGAACTCGCGGCCGTCGTCCTCGTGGAACAGGTGTACAGGGCGACCGAGATCCTTCGAGGAAGCGCCTACCATCGCGCCTGAACCGTGGCGTGTGAAGCAGGCTGAAAGGGAGCACGGTTCTGCAATGGGCATGGGGCCCTTCGCGAACGAGGCGACCATGGTCGGCCTCGTTCTTGCGCTGTGCGCGGCGGTCGGCCTTGCTTTGCTGTCCTTGTCGAGGAAGCAACCCTTTCCCGAACCGTCACGACGCTACGGTAGTGTTGTGTTGGGACTGGCCCTTCTGCTCATGGTGGGCACCTCAGCACCTCGCCCTCCTGGGCTTGATGGCGTGCTCTGGGTCTCCGCACTGCTCGGTGGATTTGGGGTCGTTGTTGGGCTTGCGCACATGGTGCGCACGCGCCGGGATGTGGTGGTGGCCCCCCTCTCCGGCGTCCTGCTCTGTGCAGGGGTCGGCGGACTCATGGCCCGTTCGTGGTCGGACCTGACCGCCCTCGAGCAATGGGTGGATTTCGTCGCCTTGGTCCTGTTGACCATGGGTGAAGTGTACCTTGTGTTCCGCGGGCTCTTGATTGGAAAACTTCCCCTCGCGTGGAGCCAAGCAGGTCTCGTGGCCTTGCAGCGCGGGCGCCTCGAGGGCTCCCGTGGGGCCATCGCGTGTTTTGAACGGGGCTGGGCCGTGGACGAACCTCACCTGAATCCCATGGCGTACCTGGCGCTCTCGCGGATCGAAGCGGCGCTCGGACGCAGCACCGAAGCCGAGGCATGGGCCACTTCGCTGGCGTCCAGCGGTGGCGAAGCCGCCGTGGCTCCAGAGTGGATCTTCGCGGTCGAATCTGCACTGTTGCAGCACGTCCCAGACGCCGCCCTGCGGTGGCCAAACCATGAAGCATCGTGATGCTGGAGACCGCTGGATTGATACGTTCACAGGTCCATCTTCCACCATGGAGAAGGGTGCTGAACGGGCAACGCTGTTGTGGTATGGGCTCCTGGTCTGGTTCGCAGCCAACCTTCTCTCGCAATCGCTCTACATGGGGACGTACGGCGTTCCCTACGATGCCGAAACCGTGATTCGGGCACTTGGGCCGTACTACGTCCCGATCCTTTTCATCGAATCCTTGGCGTGGATTGGCGTCGGAGGATGGCTGCTCCGCTCCACCCTGCGTCGCCGACCTGGGTTCGAACCCGCCGGCGGCGGCGTGACGCACGCGGTGGATTGAAGGTCCGTCTGGAGTGGTTGGTGAGCGATGACGTGGGATGAGCGGACCCTTCGTGGACGGCCGATGCCCCCTTCTTCAATCGCCAGCACCGGGGTGGTGGGTGTCGGCCTCCCAAGGCGCGCGTTCCTCGTGTCCATTGAGCAGGCGCGCGGCATGCTGCACGGCGCTCGACGAAGCTTGGCCGTGCTGCAAGCCCTCCATGACGAAGTCGGTGCGCTTGCGGAGGAGATGGAACATCTCCTGCAAGGCGCTCCGCCAGAAGCCGACGAAGTGCAAGAGGTGGCCACGATGATGGCCAGCACCATCGAGGAATGGCAAACGGAGGTCACCCGCATGGAGTCGACCGGCACGCATGTTCTGAGCCTCGATCCCGGCCGCCTTGTGTGGTATGGCGTGGTGGACGCACACGTGGTGGCGTTCGGTTGGCAGCAGGGCGAGCCCGGGATTGAATGGTACCACGAGTTGGACGAGAGTTTTGATGCTCGCAAACCCTTGATAGAGGCTTGAACGGAGCCGTCGACATGGTCCGAATCACCAAGGTCCACACCGGAACCGGTGACGACGGTACGACCGGACTTGTGGACGGCAGCCGTCGTTCAAAGGCCGACCTTCGGTTGGAAGCCGTAGGTGGCTGCGACGAGGTCAACGTGGCCTTCGGCTTGGTTCGGGCCGCCGTGGACGGCCTTCCCTCCCAGCACGTCGATGGTGGTTCAAGGGCCAACGTGGTGCGGGTTGGTGCTGTGGTCACGGCAGCGTTGGACCGAATTCAGAGCGAAGTGTTTGACCTTGGAGCCGAACTCGCCACACCTCCGGGCAAGGTTCCAGAAGGCATGGCGGTGCTCGAAGCGCGCCATGCCGATGTCCTGTTGGAGGAAATGGACGAGATGCTTGAGGAGTTGGCCCCCCTGTCCAGTTTTGTCCTCCCTGGCGGTTCCGACCTTGTGGCCCGCCTGCATCACGCTCGGGTGCTGACCCGTCGCCTCGAACGAACGGTGGTGCAGTTGCGCGACAGTGAGATGAACGGTGCACGCCCCGAGGTCTTGGTCTACATCAACCGGCTGTCGGACTGGTGTTTCGTGGTTGGCCGTTGGTGCTCCCATCGGCTTGGTGAAGCCGAAGTGGTTTGGCTCCCCCTTGCCCAACGTGGTTCGGAGGACGGGGTGAGCGGGATGTTGCGTCGACAGCGAGACCACGACACCGACGTCGAAGGGCTATGATCCGTCCCGTCCAAGCGCCCGCATCATGTCGCGTGCGGAGCGAAGCACGGCGCGGCTTTCTTCGTGGCTGAGCACCTCTTCGGCCTGCTCCCAATCCAACCAGAGGTGTCCCCGGTGTTCGTGGGAGAGGCGCACCTCGAGCGTTTCGGTTTCGGCGAGAAGCCAGTGCACCTCTTTGTGAACCAGCCGACCTTTGTGACGAAAGGAGTAGGAGCTTCGGTCCTGGAAGGCGTCGACGAAATCGAGGTCGACGATGCCTGTCTCTTCTTCCACCTCTCGCCGGACCGTTCGACGGTGGTCACCCCCGTCCCGGTCTTCGACGTGGCCCTTCGGGAAGTCCCAGTGCCCTTGCGGGTACTGCAGCAGCAGCACCGCCCCGAGGTTGACGAGCACCACACCGCAGGAGGTTTCCATGACGTCGGCTTCAAGGCACCGCTGATGGCCTTTCCGACCCCCTCGGCACCTTGATGCCCTGCCTTTTCCCCCCACAAGGCATGCCGATGTACGACCGCATCGTCGCCGATGCGGATCTCGATGGTCTCTGCGCTGCGGCGGTGTTGAAGCAGGCCTTGCCCGAGGCGGCGGTGCAGTTCGCCCATCCGGCCTTGGTTCGAAGCGGTCACCTCGACGACGTGATCGATCGACGCACGGTGATGGTTGACCTTCCGTTCCACCCAGCATGCGGTTGGTACGTGGACCATCACCACACCAACCGACCCAACGAACGCGAAGCCGCCGTGTTTCTGGATGCAGGTGGGCGCCTCGACTGGCAGGATTCCCCGTCTGCAGCGAGGGTGGCCTACGACCTGATGTCGCCCGAGCATCCGATGCCTCACCTTGAGGGCATGATGCCCTTTGTGGACGCTTTGGATTCTGGCGGCATCGAGCGTGCTGTGTTCCTTGAAGACGGACCCTTGGTGCGCTTGTCGCGGTGCCTTGGCCTGCTGAACGAGCCCTTCATGCACCACGTGCTCGCCCTGCTCGTGGGCGGTGCCGACAGCACGGCGATGTTTGAGGATCCGTGGGTGGCCGAGACCGTCGCTGCCGCCAAGTTGGACCGAGAGCACGCGCTTTCCATGGTGCAGGCGAACACGACCGTCATCGACGGACTGGCTGTGTGCCGCCTCGACGGGCAGGCAGGTCGCGTGTCCGGGTACCTGGTCACGGCCCATGTGGGGGAGGCCGCCGATGCGTGTTGCATCGTGCACGGTCATGCGGACGGAGCCATTGACCGTGCGGACCGCCCCGCCCTCTCAGCGTCCTTCTACGCGAACTCCTTCCACCACGACCGTCGGCGCGTGGACCTCTCGCGCATGGCCACCCTGCTGGATCCGACCGGGGGCGGCCATGCGAACGCCTGCGGGTGCAGGGTGCAACCGCTTGGTGCCGACGGTCGGGTGCAGGACCGGGCCGTTGAACCGGCCGACGTCGAACGAAACCTCGAGGCGTGGCTTGACCTGTGGCGAAGCATGCATGCCGAGGGGGCTCACTCCTCGGCATGACCGTCCCGGTGGCGTTCCAGGACGGCAAGCACGTGGTTGACGTCAAGCCGTGCAGGAGCGTGTGACGTCGCAGCAGCGTGCCGTGCAGGCTGAGGAAGCCACGAGGGCGACCACCAGTTCCACGAACCCATCAGGCGCATCGCGGAAGGCACCACGAGGGCACGGACCAACGTGGCGTCGATGAGGATGGCCAAGGCCAGGCCGAACCCGATTTGCTTGATGATGACGATGGACGACAAGCCGAACGCGGAGAAGACGACGACCATGATGGCTGCTGCACCGGTGATCAGGCGCCCGGTCCGCTGCAGCCCGTTTGCAACGGCCAACGTGTTGTCTCCTGTGCGCTCCCATTCTTCGTGAATGCGGCTTAACATCAGCACTTCGTAGTCCATGGAGAGTCCAAACACGATGCAGAAGATGAGCACCGGATTGGTGACGTCGATGGGCTGGGCGGAGAAATTCAACAGGTTTTCACCAAAGCCCCATTGGAAGACCACGACCAACATGCCGAAGGAGGCCGTCAGCGAGAGGATGTTCATGGCGATCGCCTTGAAGGGCATCACGACCGAGCGAACCTGAACGAAAATCAGGAGCACGGTGGCGCTGAGTATGAATCCGATGGCGAGGGGAAGGTTTTCGCCGACGGCGTTCAAGATGTCTTGGTTGTACGCGGCAAAGCCGCCCACCATCATGGCGCCTTCGGTGGCTCCGAGTTCGTCGAGCAAGGTCTCGGCTTCCGCACGAACGTCAACAACAACCTCGCGCGAGGCGGGGCTGGTTTGCTCCCCTTCCATCGTGAAGGCAAACCAGGTGACGCCTTCTGCAACAAAGCGTTCCTGAAGCGCTTGACGGGCGCCGACCGTTGCCGGATCGAGGTACGCCTCTGGCGTCGTCCAGAACGCGACGACATCGTCCGCGCTCATGCCGGCCTCGGGCAGGCCCGGGCCCACCACGGTGGTCACCCGCTCGTCGTCCAGCAGGTCCGTCATGTGGGCGTGCAGGACCCGCAGGCTGGCCTCGCTCAGCGGGTCGACGTCCCCGATGTCAAGCACGACGATGCCAGCGTTTTGGCTGGCTTCCGGCCACAACTCATCGATGAGGTCGAGGCCTTGCCTCGCTTCGTCCTCCGGCGGCAGTGCACCTGTCCCCGAAAGCGAAAACTCGGCGAAGACGAAGGGGATCCCCGCTCCAACCAGCAGCAGCACCACAGGGATGAACACGGCCCAAGGTCGGGCCATGACCGTCGTTGCGATGGTCCCCCAGAACCCTTGCTCATCGTCGCTGTCCATCGCGAACGAGAAGGGGATACGAACCGATTCAATGCGTGGGCCGAGCACCGCCATGAGGGCCGGCAGGCTCACCACAGCGTACACCATCGCGATGGACACCGCCAAGGTGCCGCCGAGCCCGAGCGATGGGAGCGCGGTGTGCTCGAAAAACAGGAGACCCATCAGGCCCACCGCAACGGTGACGCCCGAGAAGAGGACGGCTCGGCCAGCGGTGGCCACGGTCATCGCCGTCGCGGTGCGTGCATCCCTCCCGCGACGTACCTCTTCGCGGAAGCGGTTGACGAGGAACAACGAGTAATCGATGGAGACACCGATCCCAATGAGCGAGATGATGTTCAACGCGTAGTTGTTCAGATCTGCGATGTGGGAAAGCCAGATGGTGACCCCCACGGCCGAGAGGACGGTGAAGACCCCGACTGCGACGGGCAGCAACGCAGCGACAAGGGAGCCGAAGACGAGCCCGAGAATGATCAGCGAAAGGGGGGCCGAGATCATCTCTGCCTTCACCAAATCCACGTGAATGCGGTGCTCGAAGGTGTAGTCGACGGCAAGGCCGTCGGTCACCCAGCCCTCGAATCCAGCAGGTGCTTCGAGGTCTTCCGCCACGGTGCTGAACAATTCCTTCGCCTCGCTCCGGGGCAGATCGATGCTGACGTAGGTCAGCGCCCAGAACCCGTCGCTGTTCGAGGTCACACGGTCGTCACGCACCGCTTCTGAGACGGCCCAAGAGTGGTTGACACGAACTTCTGGATGGCTTGAGAGCGGGGCCAGCATGTCCTGCACTGCCTCTTGCCACGCCGGATCGCTGTCGTTGAGGGTCGCATGGTGCATGAGCACCACAAAGGAGGAGGCTGCGCTTTCGTTTCCGGTTGAAAACGCGGCGTCGAGGGCGTCCCCAGCGAGAAGCGACTCGACCTCGCCCTCGCCGTAGGATTCAGCCCAATCAGCCCCGGTGGCGGCCAGGCCCGCCAGCACCACGCAGAGCAGCACGGAACCAACGAGGACGAGCCGGGCCTGGTCATGGATGTGCAGGCCAACGCGGTACAGCAAACGGTGTTCGACCTCAGACGGGTCGGTGGCACCTTCCATGTGCCGCCGCGTTCAGGCGCGGTATTTAGTGAGGTGTATTTCTGGAATCACGGCCCGCCGAGCACCATGAACGTGTACAGGAAGCCAAGGAAGGCGTGCAGTCCAACCAGCACGAGCATGAGGTCAGCAGCGCGACCGTGCACCGTCCTCTGATGTCCAAAGGATGCCCCGGCCTCCATCGATTCGAGCGTGCGTCGGCCATGCCGTACGGTCGTCCAGAGGATCCACAATCCAACGGGGCCGCTCCAGCCGTGGAGGCTCTGCGGCATGAGCATCGCCGTGACCCTTCCTTCCTCCAGCACGCCCACCGCGGCCCGCGCCAGCATTGCGACCACGACCACACCAACCGTCGCCAGGAGCAGGCGTTCTCCGTCTTTGACGTGCTGCGCGAGGGCGTGTTGCCGTGCCTCACCTCGAAGCGTCCCTCCCGCTTTTCGCCACCCGTGTTGGCGCACGGCCCAGAGCACGATGAGCAGCGCCAGCGCAGGGTGCACCAGAAGCAGGAGGGTGCTGATCGTCTCCATCGTGGTCCCAAGTGCGCCTCGACGTCGTGACCTCAAGACGTTTCGTCCAGAAGCGCGAGTCAACCTTCGTGGACGGTGGATTGAAAGAGCGCCGACCTTGCCGGAGCACCACCGGGTGTTCATCGTGCAGGAGCGGTATCTGGCGGCCTGCCTCGAGGCTGGCTTTGCCAAACCGATGCTCGCTCGCCAACGGTTGGCCGTCGTATCGCGCGAAGACGAGTTCAAACTGCTCGAAAAGCCGTGGCAGGGAATCTTGCTTCTTGCGCTCAACGAGATTGCACCTCCGCCGGCGGACGACGACGAGGACGGTACCGTCCCTGTGCGTGGGGCACGCCCGATGCGCGGCCGACGGGGTGGGCGAAACGCCCGAAGTTCCTCATCACCCCTGGACAACCTTCCGACCGCCGAGGAGGTGGCCGAGAACGATGCGTTCAGCCCTGCCTTTGCCTTCGCCGTCCTTACCGCACGGAAGGGCATGGAATCCGATGCGTGGGACGACGGGATGGACGCACATCTCGACCGCCTGCGTGATCGTTGCCTCGCGGAAGGCGTTCACCCTGTTTGGCACGCCGTCGCTCGGCGTTCCCCCCTTCTCACCTTGCTTGGTGGCTTCCCCGAGGGCGACGACGCGGCGGCGACGGTGGACCTCTCCACCTTCGATGCGTCGCTGGGTGACATTTCCGGCTCGGACGCGACGGAACTCCTTCGTCTGTTGACCGCAGCCGCCCCCTACGTGATGGACGCCTCCCAGAAAGTGGCGCTCGCCACCGTGACGGCCCAGGCCGAATCTGGGCGGGGCTTGACCCTCGACGCGGCCTTAGAAGGCCTTGAGGGGCCGTTGAGCGTGGTCCCTGTGGTGGTGGCCCAAGCCTGCAACCAACCCCTTCCCCCTCGTGCGCTGGAGCAGCTCAAGGCGCACGACGAATCCCTTGCGTCTGCGCACGATGACCTCGCGGGCTTGAAGCAAGGCAAGGTGACCTCATGGTCCACGAGTGCAGCAGCAGGCGACGCCTCCTCCCTTGCTCACGCCCGAAGCGTGCTCGCGTGGAGGCATGCCCCCGAGGCCGCTGCCGAAGCGACCTCGAGCACCCTCCAACATGGCCTCGACCTGCTGACCGCCGTCGACGGGGGCGGGCACGACGTTGAACGCTTGCGATGGTGGCACCTTGGTGCCCTTGTCCGTGAGGGCGAGGCCGACCGGGCTTCCTCCGCGCTGCAGGACGTGTCCGTTGACGCCGATGCTGACGTGGACGCCATCCTGTCCCTCGTCCTCGCCATCGGCACACCGGAGGCCATTGGCTGGTTCGAAACCTTGCTCGACGTGCTGCACTCCGATGGGCTTCGGGCGGTGGTGCAGCACGCTGCCCTTCCCTCCGAGGTTAGGATGCATGCTTTGCGACGCATGCAGGACTCCGCAGAGGGTGGCCTCGACGTGGGTCATGAGGACATCGTCCCGTTGCTTCTGGACGGCATGGAATTGCGTCGGCTTGCCCGCCTTCTCTCGGACGATGACGTCGCTCACGCACACCCGTGGGAGGTTGTCCTGTGCGCACACCTCCTTGCCGCGAACCGGGACATGAACCTCTACCACAGCATTCGGGCGCAGCGGGCGAGGCTGGTGTCAACCCTCCACGATGCGCCCCCCCCCGCCTCCTTTTCAGACGTCACCCCAGACTTGCTTCGCTTGCTGGAAGGTGGACAGGTGGCGTCCGACCTGTTCACGATGTCGAAATCCGCGCTCAAGGCCTTTGGACAGATCACCAAGGCCCTCGCCGAGGATGGCAACGGACTCGTTGACGACAAAGCAATCACCGCCTTCGAGAACGAGGCCGCTCAACTTGACCTCACGGCCATGGACGCCGGCCTTGTCCGGACCCTGCTCACGACCCTTCGCCTCAACGCCGCCATTCATGCCCTCCAAAACGGAACGGCCGGAGAGGAGACCACCTCCACGGTCAATGCCCTCGTCGCGGAAGCCAACGTGCCGACCCGGGTGGTGCACGCCGTGCGAAACCTGCTGTTCGACCATGATTTGCCGCTGCCGGCCCTGGCCGCGTGGTATCAGGAACACGACCCCACGTCGCCGTGGAGCATCGTGTCGCGAGCGACGGTGGCGTCGGCGGAAGGCCAACACCTCCGCGCTGCGCAGGAATACGGACGCGCAGCCAAGGCAGGGCAAGAGCGTGACGTCAGCGAAGACAACGAGTTTGCCTTCGATTTCGAGCATCGCGTCGCGTTGAACAGAAAATCGCTGATTCACTTCGCCTTCGCTGGTGAATGGAAGCGCGCCATCGACCTGCTCGAAGACGAAGCCTCCTTGCGAACCGCGATGACTGAACGCTTCCAGTTGTACCTCCGGGTGTCGTACCTGGCGTCCCAAGGGCGCACAGACGATGCGACGCAGGTGATCCAGCAGGCGGTGTTGGAACGAGAAGTCATCCTCGACGAGGACGACGAAGGCAACGTCATCGAACGGCGACGGACGTGGTTCAACGAAGACGTGCTGGACCTGCTGATGGCCTACCCACGCGGCCACGCCATCCCCCTGCCCGACGAACCGTTCACCGGTCGCGTCCGCGCGGCCCAGAACCTCACCGCCCAGCGCAGCCGCCATCGACGGAACGCTGACCAGCGCTACGCCCAGTTGATGGCCGCCTCACCCACCCCTGAGGAGGTGTACGAACTTGCGAGCCGGGTCGCCGAAGACCAGGCACTCACGGGCCTCATGTACCTCGAGCGTGCTTTGGGCGCGAACTGCTTCAGGTTGACACAACAACGGCAACTGCAGCGGTCCATGCATTCGTTGTTCACGATGAAGCGTGGTGACATTCCGGTTCGTGACCGCCGTCACCTCCGTCATCTCCCGCTTCCTCCTTTGGTCCTCGTGGACACCAACGTCCTCGTTGATGCGCTGCTTGACCGGCTGATCCGGGAAACCGGTCGAAACCTTGGGGCAGGCCTTGCCATCGATGCAAGCCGAGACATGCATCACCACCTCGAACGCCTCGGACGAGAAGGCAAGATTCGCTTGTTCCTCCCCGATGTCGTCAAGCACGAACTGACGTCCATCGCGAAGGGCGGTGACGTGCTCCGCCATCGCCTCCAGGAAATGGTTGCTTCTCCCGACGACGTGCTGCACCTGATGGAAGGTGACATGGTGCAACAAGCGGAAGCCGCCGTGATGAAGGCCTTCGACACGTGGGCTGACAAGGAGCCGAGGTTCGAGGAGGAGGCCCGCGCGGACGGTCGGCGCGAGCAACTCGAAGCCTTCCTCATCGATCACAAGGACATCTACGACGAAGTCTCGGCGATGAAGCGGATGCGCGGCTCACCCAAACGCACGATGTTGGACGGCATGGACATCTATCCCGAATCCGAAGATCTGGACATCATGTGCCTTGCCATGCACCTGGCTTCCCTGCCCTTGCAGGACCTTGGAGCGGTGCTGGTTGCGACCCGAGACGGCGATTTCTCCCTTGTCGCTCCCTCATTGATTGAACACCTCGGGTTCGGAGCGGTCCGCAGCGCGCGGCAGCTCAACGAGTGGATTCGATCCTGACCTCAGTGGAAGACCGGGTAGCCGTCATCACGCGCGCTGCGCAACGGTGCTGGTTCAAGCCGGTCGAGCAACTCCTTGCCAAGCAGCATCGGGCAGCGCAACGTCGAGCGGTCCGCTCCGGTCATCTCGACATCGTAGATTCGACGGCCAATGCGCACCTTGGCTGCAAACAGCGGACGGGTCTGTCGCCCCATCGCGTTCCGGACGGTGCGTTCTCCAACGTGTTCCAATCCAAGCGCTGCGGCCAAGCCGAGGTCGATGGAACACCTCTTGGCGCCTGTGTCGATCTTCGCCTTGATACGAACAGCCCACGGGCGACCGCCGCTTCCCAGCACGCTGACCCAGCGGCTGTCGAAGGACGCAGCCACCTGCGACACCTCAGGCCATGTGAGCGATCATCGCCTCGCCAAAGGCGCTGCAGGACAGCAGCGTCGCGCCGTCCATCAAGCGCTCAAAGTCGTACGTGACGGTGCCCGCAGAGATGGCACCTTCCATGCCCTTGACCACGAGGTCTGCCGCTTCGTTCCATCCCATGTGACGGAGCATCATTTCGGCCGAGAGGATCAGGCTGCCCGGATTGACCTTGTCTTGGCCAGCGTACTTCGGCGCCGTACCGTGGGTGGCTTCGAAAATGGCAATGCCGGTGTCGTAGTTGATGTTCGCTCCGGGGGCGATCCCGATGCCACCCACCTGCGCGGCCAGTGCGTCGGAGATGTAGTCCCCGTTCAGGTTCATGGTCGCAAGCACGCTGTACTCCGCGGGTCGCGTGATGATCTGCTGAAGCATCGCATCCGCAATCACGTCCTTGATGACGATGGAGGAACCCGTCGTCGGGTTCGTGAGCGTGCACCATGGGCCGCCGTCCAGTTCCGTCGCGCCGAATTCGTCCTTGGCCAAGGCGTACCCCCAATCGCGGAAGCCTCCTTCTGTGAACTTCATGATGTTCCCCTTGTGGACGAGGGTCACGCTTGGCAGGTCTTGTTCAATCGCGTAGCGGATGGCTGCGCGAACGATTCGGGCCGTCCCTTCTTGGCTGATCGGCTTGATGCCGATGCCAGAGGTCGCCGGGAACCGGATCTTGTCAACGCCCATCTCGTTCTGCAGGAAGGCGATGACCTTCTGCACTCCTTCGGTTCCTGCTTCCCACTCGATGCCGGCGTAGACGTCCTCGGAGTTCTCCCGGAAGATGATCATGTCCACGTCTTCTGGAGCTTTCACCGGGGACGGCGTCCCTTCGTACCAGCGCACAGGACGCACGCATGCGAAGAGGTCGAGTTTCTGTCGGAGCGCGACGTTCAGCGAGCGGATGCCGCCACCAACGGGCGTGGTGAGCGGGCCCTTGATCGAGACAAGCCCCGTGCGCATGGCGTCGAGCGTGGCTTCCGGCAGCCATTCTCCCGTTGCGTTGAACGCCTTCTCGCCTGCCAACACTTCGTCCCACACGATGCCGCGTTCGCCCCCGTAGGCCTTCGCAACGGCGGCATCGATGACGCGCATCATGACCGGCGTGATGTCAACGCCGATGCCGTCGCCTTCGATGTAGTGGACGATCGGCCTGTTGGGGACGTGCAGCACGCCGTTTTCAAGGGAAATTCGTGCACCTTGTTCCTCGCTCATGCCCGAGGCACCCGACCTCCTTTCTTCAATCCCTCCCCGGTCCCATCCGACCCCTGCACGCCACCCTCAAGGAGGGGCAGGTGCTGGGGAACGCATGGAAGGAACGGTGCAGTGGACCGGCAACACCAGCATGGACGGCGTGAACGCGACGGGGCAGACCGTCGCCATGGATTGGTCGAACGGCCCGTCGCCCATGCACCTCCTGTTGCAGTCCATCGGTGCGTGTTCGTTGGTTGACGTCGTGGGCGGCTTGGGACGCCGTCCCCTTGAGGCAGCCTCGGTGCATCTGCGCGCGGAGCGCCGTGAGGAGCCACCTCGCAGGCTTACAGCCTTGCACATGACCTACCACGTCAGCGGGGACGTGCCAGAGGTCTTGGTTCGTCGGCTGATCGAAAAAAGCCACAGCACCTACTGCAGCGTGTCGAATTCGCTGAGGGACGACATCGCCATCACGTGGGACTTGGTCTTGAACGGTGCATGATCAGGACCGCCACGCGCCACCCAACGCGGCGTCCAATTGCTTCGCTCCATCCGCCAAGCAGGTGGCGAGTGCATTGTGCATCGCATGCCATGCTGCCGGGAGCGATGCAGGAGCAGCCAACGGTGTGGCTCCGTCGACGGTGAGCTGGACGGCGGCGAAGGGGTGCATGTCAACCCCGTCGATCTGCACGTCGACGCGGGCGATCAAGAGGTCCTCTTCCCGCTCAACGGCGACACGGTCGACGACGACGTTCGCACCGTCGTGCAAGCCGAGTCGACGGGGGTCCACCCCGAGCCCTCGTTCCACAAGGAGCGCTACGATGCTGCCGAGCATTGCTTCGCTCAGGCTGTGCGAAGGAGGAGCCGGTTCGGCCTGCACCACCGGCATCGGTTCGGTGGGCTCTGGATGGGGGATTGGCTCTGCCTGCACGACGGGAAGGTCTGGGACGCTCTGCTCTTCGTCGTCGTCCATCAGCGCCGAAAGAGGGTCCGCTTCCTGCGGCGATGAACC
>Ga0181594_10001832_pt1 | contig 19693 bp, 16 predicted proteins | sample 071ome_18_FD_145603 | JGI IMG/M metagenome (GOLD analysis project Ga0181594, IMG submission 145603) | Coastal salt marsh microbial communities from the Groves Creek Marsh, Skidaway Island, Georgia - 071413BT metaG (spades assembly) | ecosystem: Environmental > Aquatic > Marine > Intertidal zone... | reverse complement strand
TGACGTATTTAACAAAACCATATCCTTTCGACTGTTTCGTGTTCGGGTCTCGCATTATCGTGCACGATTCGACGGCGCCAAACTTCGCGAACAACGTCGATAACTGCTGCTCGTCGACGTCCCGGGGAATAGACCAGACGTACAGGTTGGAGTGTTTCGGCTTTTTACCGCCGTCGACGTCGTCCATCGCCGCGTTGCTCGAACCGAACGCGTTTTGCGCGCGCTTCATTATGTACTCGTGCGCGCGCGCGGCAGGGTTTGGGTGGTGGTGCTCCAGACGGCTGGTGGTGTGCGTAGCCGTCCGTCTGTGTTCGGGGAGATAGACAATGACGTTTTATTACAATTGCTCGCTCGCGGGGGTTTGCACGGCCAGAGAGGAAAAAAATTAATAGTGCTGGCAGATATCTTTTGTTTTAGATGTGCTTTTTTTCGCCGCTCTTTCTTTTTGCGTGCGTGTTTTCATACTCGTGTACTTTAACACATTTTACAACACGGGCGCGCGTACTTTTCTTTTCTAAAGCACGCGGCGAACTAATCCCATTCGGATTCTCTTTCTTGTTCATCTCCGTAGGCGAGCTCGATCGCCGCGGGTTGCGGTTCTGGAGTTTGGTCTCGTTCGGCGTCGCGCGGAGCGACTACCGGCATAGGAGGAGGAGGAGGACCTGCGGCCGGTTCCGAGACTTTTTCGTGTTGTTCGACGTGCGCGGAGAGGTCTCTTCGAAGCGATGAAAAGTCGCCGAGTTGCGTCGTCGCTGCGCCCCCGGCAAATCCACCGTATTGGTTCTCAAGAGAGAACGCCAGATCCTCGTGATGGTCATCCTCGTCTCCGTTTTCACCGGTGCTTTTCTTCATCGCTATTGAGAGATCGCTATCGATTTTGATTTTCGCTTCCGGGCGTTGAACGCGATCTATGATGCGGTGAACGCCAGAGCTGTAAGGTCTCGATGATCCATCAACAGCAATGCTCGAATAACCGTGTTTGCCCTCGATTCGGTCTTTGGCGCGTCGGCGGAGTTCGCTTAGAACATCTTTTGCCGGTTGAATGGTCTCGTGCTTGGATAAATCGCCACACTCGGTGTTGTTGGACCACTCGTCGAGGAATACGATGCACTTTAACTGCGTTTTCTTTGCGATATCGTAAGCTCGCTTGCGGCGATTGAGATCCTGGGAAAGTTGCGATTCGTCACGCATGATACCTCTTAGCATTGGCCGCAGATATTTTTGTATATTGTCGACAATAAACCCTTTCGCTTTCGTGGCGGCATCTAGACGATCGGAGCTCCCACCTTCAGAGCTGTGGATGTCCTCAAATGCCGCTTTGACGATTGCTGAACACACTGCTAACGGTACTATTTTACGTTCAATTTCAAGTTTCATTTCGGAATCATCGTCCTTGTCTTCACCGCCACTACCTACACCACCAGCTATCACCGTGCTGCTTTCCACACTTTCATCCGCGAGCGCTTTTAAGCCCTCAAATACTTTATCCGCGCCAATATCGCCGTGTTTTTTCACAAAGCGATACGTTTCTCTTCCTATGCTACCCACTAAAGAGAACATTTTGTTCTCACGAATGCTTGTGCGCACTTTTTTTATTAGCGCATCCGAGCCGACTCGAACGGCTTCGGGAACAAACGCATCTGCCAAAGTCGTCGGCGACACCGACATGGACTTTCCATTCGGCGGAGATATATGCGTTCCATTTGAATTCATCGAGTGAAACGATGTTGTTTGTCTATTGCTATTATTATCTTCACCTTTAACGGCAGATATTATCGACATTACGTTCAACGGCTTCATCGATTGCTTCGTCGCGCGTTCGCTAATGAGTCGATTTCTCTCCCTGGTATTTTCAATTATCTCGTTGATTTTATTCACACCTTTGCGGACTTCCTGTTCCGTTCCTTCGACGATTAAAACCGTAGGAAGCGATGCGTCGACCGTTACTGTTGCCCCAGTTACCATCCGTATCAAATCCAACTTCTCTTGCGATGACACCACGTTGAAGAAATTTTTGCAATCGTGGCGTCTCGTGACTTTCGGTCGCTGTTGTTGCTCTTGCATCATCTGTCGCTGCTCCATAATTCTAGGTTTCTTGAGTGGCAAATGCCCCTGTTGGTTTTGCTCCTGCACCTGCTGATGTTCGTCGCGAGACCTCGCAATATCCATCGCCGAAGATGCCATAGATAATTTTGTCCACTCTTCCCTCGCCTCAGATGTCTTTCGCTTTATTCGATTTCTTTGCGACGGCTGACTTTCTTTTTCGCGAGTTCCTTCCTGCTCTTCGTCGTTGTCGTTTTCCTCTTTCTCTTCTTTCCGCGCGGCGTCGTTATTCCTGTTCGGCTTTGGCGCGGTCAACTCCTTTTTCTTCTTTTTTTCCGGTGGTGGTGGTTTCCCTCTAACTCCCGAATCCAAAAACTTAAACACCTCCGGTTTACTTCGGTACCGATTCCCTTCTTCATCGAAATAGTACGCGTCGAAATGTTTCGGATTATTCGTCATCGCGCGTTTGTTCGCGCACACGTTCCATCCTTTCAACACTTCGAACGGATCTCTCGGCGTTTCTTTGTGTTCGCGGATGGCGTCGCACAAACGATGCCAGAACTCGGTGCGTTTTTTCTGCGTTTCCTCGGTTGGGTTTGGATTCGGGTCGGAGGATGGAAGCGGTGGATATTCCGACGACATTTGGTGTGTGTCTCACGTCACCACACGCGCACGCACACAATCCGTATTCTCGCGCGAGTGGGGATATATATTTTTTGCTCGCGCGTGTGTGTGTTTACGCGCGGAAGCGCGAGTGGAACAGAAGTTCGGGGTGAAAATGAGGCACGAGTGAGCAGATATTTTCATTTTCTCTTTATCAAAAAAGCTTGTTGGTTCTTGGTTGCTTGGTTCTAAAAAGAAAACTTCTCGCATCCACCCTCGGTAGTCAAACATTCGACGTACTGCGATTTATACATTCAATCTCTGGTTCTGCTCGCGCTTCTCAATCGAAAGTCACCTCCTCTGGATAGATCTTCGCAACCATTCTCTGAAAGCAAGCATTTTGAATATTCTGTCGTGATGCGCTTTAGTAAGCGACCGATAATCGGCAGATTTTCGTTGGCGTATATTTTCAGATTGTCCACGTAATCTCTTTGATAGATCGCCTTATTATTGTCCGCGTTGAACACAATCTTACTCATTCCAGTAATATCAGTGATGTCGTCATAAGAAAGGGACATGTTGAAAGAGTACGACGGAAAGTAAATCTGCTTGGTACACTCTTCGTCCAATATTTTTAGGTGTTGTATGGTAAAGTTGGAAGCGAACATATTCGTAAAAACGCGCGAAACTTCCTTCTTATTCGAAGCAGATACCGTACCATCCGTGTAAACCATCGCATTGTCAAAGTTCTCCAAACAGGCTCTCTCAAAGTTCGTACTGCCAGCGTCTTGATTACAGGTTATGATGTGACGCGCGATTTTCAAGCGCTCTGGAGAAAAGTTTTGGGCACACGAACGGGAAACTGTACGAGGTACGAGATCTTCGAAAAGCGCACACTCTGCCATCATTATCAGCGACGTTAAAGATAGCAGTGCACAAAAAGACACCCAAGAAATCATATTTCTTCTTGTTCGCGCTGTCTTTTGCCGCTGTCTTTTGTGTTTTTTTCTTTTTGCCTTTCCGTCCGACCATGTGATTATCAAAAACTTACTAAAACCAAAAATTCACACTTATCGAAGTTGAGAGAGACCGAACGTAATGCCAAGCGCCATGCGGGATGAACATGGCGTCTCCAGGATTTAAGATCGTGTCAAAGTAAATAGCTTCAGCAAATTTCGGAAACTTCTTTACGTTTGGATTCTCCACATCCTTCACTAAACTTCGCGTGAACGCGTTCACTTGATTTTTACCCGTCGTCATCACTGCTTCCGAATAGAGCTTCTCAGTTTGGTCGTCGAGATATATGCGGACGTATTTGAAACCACTCACTTGTACAAACACGTTGTTATAAGGATCGCGATGCAAAGTGGTACGAGTCTCTCGTGTGCCTATCCAAATATTTGATGCTCCCTCGCTGGTGACTTTGCCGAGCGTCAAGTGCGGGATTGTAATAAATTTTTGCAATTCTGGCGCGTGATGAAACAAACAATGCTGCGAGACGTACGCGATTTTTTTGCATCGGAGCGTGCCGCGTGCCGCATCCACAACATTGCTCGCTTCTAGCGCCTCTGAAAACTCAGACAAACTAATGACTCCGGCGCCGCAATCGCCACTCCCTGGATATCCAAACTCAACTGGAACGACTCGCTGGCCTCCGAACATTTCATCTCGTAAAAATTCTGTTGTTTTACACAAATCGAGAAGTTTCCATTTCTGCTCGTTGGCGTATTTTCTTATCACGCACGGTTTCTGCGATTTGAAATATTTTTGGAGAAACGCCGCTGCGCTCAAGTCGGCCGATTCTGACCTTATTTGATTTTGTACGAGATCTCGCGATTTCTTTTCCTGTTGCGCCTCGGGTATTTTCGTCGTAATCTTAACAACTTTACTCTCCGCACCACCCCAATCGTGAACGATTTTATCGCGATGAATTGCGTAGAATGCTTCCACCTCGCGCATCAACTCACCGCAGAAACTTGGCACTTTCTTCAAATTCTCCTCGCCGTCGATTCCTATTACTATATTCAACAAATCTAAATTTGCGCGAGCGATTTTGGTCACCGCCGAATCCCACTCGCGAAGCAACGCCGGCAGACGCGGATCGTCCGCGACGTTCACCCGTGCATCGTTCGAAAACACCTTTTCAAATTCATCCAATCTGTTTCGACGATTTTCTGTGCCATCTCCAACTACTTTCATTAAAATCACGACGTGCGCGTACGCTTGCGCGAGCAGCCACTCCAAATTGTCCCACTCATTCAACCGCTTTTGTTCCGTCACCTCCACGCAGCACTCTTTCGCGCCTTCCATCGTAAATTTCCTCAAATATTCCACCGCCAATTTCCCTCGCCTCGTTATACTCATTTTCGGTTCAATCGCGTCGACGAGCGTCCGCATCTCGTCCTCTCTCTTCTCCTCAGATGCCGCCGTCGCCGTCGTCCCCCAAACGCGTTCGGTAAACAATCTAAAATACAAAGACGTATCCGCGGTGGGTTGCTTCTTCTCGACGACGACTCGGTCGGTCGCGTCGGACCCGAAACAGTCCCAGGCGTCGTCTGTCATGCGTTTCTTCTTTTTTTCTCGTTTGCGTGTTATCGGAAGCGCGACGACATTTCTCGCGCGCGGTGTTTGCGTTTGTGTGTGTTAACAACAACAACAACAACAACAACAACAACAACAACAACAACAACGAACAGAGCCAGAGAGAGTTCGTTAGACTCGAGAGTCTCGAGAGAGCTTTTAAATGAAGAAGGCCATTTCGCGAATGATTATTGCAGCCAGCACCACGAAAGCACAAAAAAAGGAAAAAAGAGCAGAGCTTGGAGAAAAGAGTCTCAAGTGTGCGTCTACGCGAGAGAAAACTCAGAAGAGAGGGGTTTTGGGAAAATCTTCAGCACGTGCTCTATTTTTTTCCCCAATAAAACGAGAGAGAGAGAGAGAGAAAGAACGCGAGAACCGTGCGATAGAGAGAGAGAGAGAGAGAGAGAGAGAGAGAGAGAGAGAGAGAGAGAGAGGAAGAGAGAGAGAAAGAAAGAAATCACGAGAGTAGAGCGAAGAGGTTAAGCGAGAGACGGAGAGGTGGAAGAGAGAAAAAGGAAAAGGAGAGAATTGGAAACTTTCGAGAGAGAAAAGAAATCGATCAGAGATAACACGAGTAGAGAGAGAGAGAGAGCACATAAACAAAAGAGACATGAGCGTAGATCACGAGCAGCCGCCGAAGGTAGCCGCGTCTGATTTAGATTGTTTTACGCGAGTATGCAACGCGTCGGTGGCGATGTTCGGGATCGGCTCCATCATCGGCGCGCTGAAAGCGACGTGGGCGGAAGCGCCTTTGACGATTCAAAGAGGTCAAACGCTCGCGGCGGTCAGGAATACCGGATCGTACATGGCGAATTCCGGCGGTTTGTTTGCCGCAGTTGGAGCCACGTACACGGGAACGTCGTGTTTATCTAAAAGTATCCGAGGTCAAGACGACTTTTGGAACGGCGTTTATGGCGGGCTCGCCGCCGGGACGGTTATGGGGTTAAAGGCGAAAAAGGTGGGCGTCGCGGTCGGCGCCGGGGTGGCGTTTGCCGTGGCGAGCGCGAGCGTCGACGGCACCGGGGAAAAAGTACGAGGCGACGGGTTGTTTGACGACAACGCGACGCCAGGAAGAGTGTACTTTCCGTACAACGAGAAGAAGTAACGGAACGCGAATGGAAGAACACGCTTTATAACCGTCGTCTCGGAGAGCGCGTCAACGGGTTCTCGATTCTACGAACGTTTGTAATTTAACACCAATCGAAGAGTACGCTCCTCGTAGCTTTTTATCAGATTTTTATTATTAATATCGTCGCCGTCGTCGTCGTTTTTTTCGTCCCTGTTTTCTTATTCTCGCGTTGCTTCAGATGTTTGGCACGTGCGACATCGCGTCGTTTCGAACAAAGTTTTACGTGTTGCTCTGAGGTTGGAAATTTTCAAAAACTCATAAAAAAAGACAAAGAGAGGAGCGCGCACCAGACCACAAAAGAGAAGGCGCCGCGACCGCCCCGAACGATGTTCCCGTAGTACTCGTCGCGCTCGAAGAAAACAGCTCAGAAGTTCAGCTGAACGGATTGTACCAACACGTCAGCATGGGCATCTCCTCTCTCCTTTTGAACATCAAATCGATTACGAAATCGGGCACGCACATCAGCGCGCACAAAAACTGCAAAGTCGCGGTAGATTCGTACTGCTGGTTGCACAAGTGCGCGTATTCGTGCTCGAGAGAACTGGTGGAAAACTGCGGGAACCAAGACGCGTTCGTGTACGCGTTTTTGAATCGAGCGCGAATGTTGAAGAATGCCGGGATATCGGAAGTTATTTACGTCTTTGACGGTGCCTCGTTGCCGAGTAAAGCGAGAGAGGAGACGCAGCGAAGACAGAGACGGGAAGCGGCCAAGGATATGGCGAGAAAAGCGTGGAGCGAGGGCAACAGAAAATTAGCGTTCGACTACTACGCGAAGGCGATAGATGTAACGTTTGAGATGGCAAAAAGAGTGATTGATGCGATTGAAAGAGAAGGGTTGGGGCGAGTGTTAGTCGCGCCGTTCGAAGCAGACGCGCAGTTGGCGTATCTCTGTAAAAACGGGTACGCCGATGTGGTCATCACGGAAGATTCGGATCTGTTAGCGCACGGTGCACCCATCGTGTTTTATAAAATGGATAACAATGGTATCGGGGATGAGATTCGGTACGAGGATTTACCGAGAAACAGAGGGTTACGATTCGATCAGTTTACGCCAGATTTGTTTTTACAGATGTGTTGCATGAGCGGGTGCGATTATTTGCCGAGTTTGCCGAGCGTAGGAATGAAGAAGGCGCATCAGGCGATGCGAAAGTGTCGAGAGTACGGCGCAGCTTTGCGCTCGTTTAAATTTGAAGGGATTCGGGTCGACAAGGAATACGAAAGTGGGTTTCGAGACGCGTTGATTACGTTCAAGCACGCGTTGGTGTATTGTCCGAAGAGGAAGAAGTGCGTGAACTTGAGCGATTGCGCCGAAGACAATGGGGAGCCTGAAGAGGATGCCTTGAACTTGAGATTTAGCGAGGATGACGAGAAGAGACTTTTAGGTGAACGGCGAGTCGATTCGGTCTGCGAAGGTGTCGCGAATGGGAAACTTCATCCAGTAACTCTGCAGCCATATCCCGCGCAAAGAGAATTACCGAAAAGCAAAAGAAACGTTACGAATAACACGAATGTCAACAACGGTATGACCATGAATAATTATTTCACGACTAGAAAAGATGAAGAAAGAACGGTGGGATCTGGACAATACCAATACCAGCATCACTCGCGCTCTGCTGTTCGTTCAGATGCACCAAAAATGCAACCGTGCAGACCGATTGTGCGCTCAAGCTTTTTCGCCAACGCTCTGAAAGACGACAAAGAAGAGAAGAATAGGCGAGAAGCTTTGAAACAGTACGCCGCGAAGCCGTCGACATTTGATGAATTCGAATATTCCAACAGAAACAATAATGACATCAAGACTTTGTTACCGCTGAATCGCGCCACACCCGAGCTATCATTGCAGTCGCCGATGAAGAAACGTACCGTGAAAAAGTTTGACTTGTACGGCTCTGCCGCTAAACATACGCCTGGGGATACGAAGAACGAGAGTAAGATTGAAACGTCACCGAACGTGATCTTGAACACGACAGTGCGAAAATCACCGAGACATTCAAAGATGAGATCGAACGCACTCGATGCTAACGTTGACGACGATGACAACGCGACACCGGCTGTCGGGAAGAAAACGGCAGATTTCCTCGAAAATTTTAGATTCGATTCCACATCTTCGAAAAAGAAGAAGGTTTCGTCTGGACAAAAAACTACCGTCATTCCGAGCACCGTGTCAGTCGGCAAAAAGAAGAAAGCAGCAGCATCGGTATCGAAAACATCTGCGATGACAACGAGTAAAAAGAAACGCCGAACATCGAAGCGTCTCTCGGCGGGTGGAGAGAGAACTTCCGCCGGCGCCTTGTTTTCAGAATTCGCTTTATACCCAAACGATTAATTATAGGACAACACATATATAGTAGCTAGCTTAAAATAGTTCCTTAGTAGCAGCTCATACACAATCGCGTTTGTTTTAATACTAATTACAAGAATACAACGAGAAATCGTTTTTTTTCATCTACAAAAAAGAGCTAGCTATCTCACGGCAAACTGATTCTTTATTTTACCCGTTCGCGTGTCGCAAAGCATTCGTTCGTCCCTCCGATGCTTCGCGTCTAACCTCTGCCTTGCGAAATCGAGCGCTTTTGGATTCGTCTTCATCTCCGCCAGCTCGTCTACTTTCGAACGAATCACGACGTCGAACCCATCTCTCGTCGTGAACTTCGCGCTTTGCCGTCCCATCGCTTCTTCTCGCATCCTCTCCCGTTTCAGTTGCTTCTTCCGTTTTTTTCTTTGAGATTTGGTATCGTGAAAGTCTCTCAGGTATTTTTCTTTCAACTCGTTCTCGTTCGCGGCGACGGCGTCGACGATATCCTCGTCCAAAGTGAACGCGTCTGGGTCTTCGAACTCTTCCGCCTCATCGTCGTCCTCGGGCTCTTCCTCTTTCCTCTTTTCCATCGCCCTTTCTTCCTTCTCTCGTTTCCTCTTCGCCGCCGCCTCCTGCCGCTCCTTTTCTTTTTCCAAACGCTTCTCTTTTTCTCTCTCTTTCGATATCTGCTGCATCTCTATCGCGCGTTTCTTCGTCATTTGCTCTTCTCTCGTATCTCTCTCCGCGTCCGCGCGCGCGACTTCTTCCGGCGGCGCGTCGTCCGAATCGCTCTCGTCGCCAAAATCGTCTCCTCTTTTTCCCACATTCTTCTTCTCCGTTTCTTTCCGTCGTTTCTCGTCTTCTTCTTCTTCCTTGTCCCCACCACCACCACTACCACCGGTGAGTTTCCCCCTCGAACGCGTCGCGCGAGGCATGTGCTCTCTCTGACGTCTTCTCTGCGCGCGTACGCGTGCGTCCCTTCCTTTCTTCTCAAAGGAAAATGCGCGTTGTGTCCGTCGGGTGCGCGCTTTCGTCTGCGGCGTCTCGGTGTCGTTTTTCCCCAAACTCAACTTCTTTTCCCTAATAAAAACCTTCACCCGCGCTTTTATCAGAACATACGCGCATAACTCACACGAGAAGAAGAAAATGCCTCGAATCACGTGCACGGGCAATCCCGAGCAGAGAGGGTGCGGGACAGTTTTGGTGCACCCGCCGTCGGCGGCGTTCGTGCGTTGCGCGGTGTGTGCAGCCATCACTCCGTGCGGGAGTAATGGTGAAGGCACCTCGTCGTCGTCATCGAACGGTACCACTGATACTAATAACAGCGCGGGGAATCAAAGGCGCCGCGCATCGTTTTCATCGACGAGATTGATGCCGTCGGGGGGGAGAGAGATGGCTGCCATCGAGTGCCAAGGATGCACGGTTCGACTGATGTTTCATTTAGGCGCGACGCAAGTGCAGTGCGCGTTGTGTCACACGGTGAACCGAGTCGTTTCCGGAGGTGGGGTGCAAAGACAGGACGTTTCACACTGCACGTGTCGGGGGTGCGGGGTGACGCTGATGTACACGAGAGGCGCGACGAGCGTGAGTTGCGGGGCGTGTCACGCGGTGACGAATACGGCGGGGATAGCCGCGGAGAGAGAGGGGAATAGCAAGATGAATAGCGGAGACGAGGAGAGAGAGTTGGTGGTGGTTGAAAATCCGCCGGTGAAGTTGAGAGACGGTCGCGTCATGCCCAACGTGAGCGTCGCAGTGGAAATTCATAGCGCGAAGAATACGAAGAAGTAGCATTGTATATAAATAAAAAGCGCTCGGTGTATATTATATGATTATTTTACAACATTTTCTATGATACATGGTACACAGTTTATCCATCGAGTTGGCGAAGTTTAAAGCCGATGTTTATGTATTGCAACTCCAACGATTTCAAGTTTGACGGCATGTCGTCGTACCCGGGTTCTCTCCCGAAACGAATGTGGAAGTTGATTCTCCATAACTTCAGAATTCTCGCCAATCGAATGTGACGATTCACGTGTTTTCCTAAATACGACTCGTACGCCTCGTCGCCGTGGACGTGCCTCAAAGCTTTCCCGAGTTTCCCAACCATCGGGCCTCTTCGCGCTCGCATATACTCGTATACTTTCGGATTATTCGTAAACGGATCGTCTAATAACGTGCCTCGAAAGTTCTCGGAAACATTTTTGCTTCGACTCGCGTCGTATTCTACTTTTCCAAAATCGATCGGCGACGTTTGGCCTTGTCTTCCGATGGTACACAACCAGTTCCTCGCCGCTTCGCGCGCGTCGGCCTCGGAAACCGGAGAAGAAGAGGAAGAGGAAGACGAAGAAGAGGAAGACGTTCCGTATTCCGCGTTCTCGTCGTCCTCTGCGGACCCGTACGTCCAATTATACCCGTGTTTTTCTCTGTACGACGTGTACGGTTTCTGTTGTTGCTGAAAATCGCTCATGGTCGATCGCACCCGATGCGCTCTTTTCTTGTTATTCTGGTTGTTGGAGTCTGAAGCGTTGTTGTTGTTGCTGGTATTGTTGGCATTGCTGCCGTTGCTACTCCCCGCCGCGCGAACGAGGCGGGTATTCGAGAAACACCTGATACAAAAGAACGAAATAGAGAAAGAGAGAAAGATCAAACGCGTCAGCGATCTGTGTTTCGCGGCGCGCTCGATCGAACAAACAGAGAGACAGAGACAGAGACAGAGAGGAAAAAAAAACATTTCCCGAGAGAGAGACAAAGATATTCTCTTTCGCCCGTCGACGTCGCGCTTCCTCTTCCATTCTTTTATACCTTGTCGTTACTCTTACTCTTCCTCGAACGATGGTGGCACGAGAGGCACACCGAGGGCGACGACGAGAAGGAACGCAACGACGCTTCCATCCCGCGCGTCGTCGCGATCCTCTCAGATGTGCTCTCGTTTCGCGTGCGTCTTCTTCTTCTTCTTCTTTTGTGCGAGTTTGTGGGTCGCAATAATGATGTGTGACGCTTTCGCGAAGAGCACCCAGCACCACGCGAGCGAGCGGTGTGTTGTTTTTGTTTGGGGGTGGCGGAGGAGAGAGATTTCGAGAGAGTTTTCATCAGATTCGCGACTGACTTTTCCCGCCTAAATTTTCAAAAGCATCGCGCAGAGGAAGAAAAATTTTTAAAAAATGCAGGAGACGAATCGTCAAAAAAAGCGCAGCGCAACCTTTTAAACACACGCACGCGCACGACGACGCACGCGTCGCGTTTTTATTATTCGCGCGAGTGTAGAGCTGATCGCATTTCTTTTTGTTGCGCGAGTAGTGTTTTTTTTGCGGAGAAAAGAGAAGAATGTCCACGCGCCGCTCGACGCGGAGCGGGAGATCCGACGCGAATCTGGTCGAAGAGAAGAAGAGAAATCTCGATTTGAAACGAACGCGATCGACGAGTCGAGGACGGAAAAAGAAGGAGGAAGAGCCGACGACGACAGAGACGACAGAGACGGAGGAGGAAGAAGAAGAACGCGAGAAGCAACCGCAAAAGTCGATTTTGAAGACGAGAAACAAGAGCGTGAACAAAGTCTGGGGAGTCTCGAGTGGTGGGAAGAAGAGGAAGAGCGCTGCGGTTGATGGCAAAAAGGAGCAAGAAAAAGAAGAGGTTGAGGAAGAGATGCCGGCGGTGAAAGAGAAGGACGACGATGAGAAGGACAACGACGACGACAAGGATGGTAAAGAGGAAGATGAACAGCAGTTACCGCTCGTCGCAGTGACGCCGAAACAGCAACAAGCCGGTCGCCTCGAAGGCGCCGACGAAGAAGAGGAAGAGGAAGAAGAAGAAGAGCAAGGCTTGTTTGAATGGATCGCGAAAAAAGAAAAGTTACCGGAGGAGAAAGCAAATCGATTAGCATCAGAGTGGACGACGCGATACCAAGAGGATAAGGCGTCTGCGGCGGCAGAAATGTACACTTTGTTGACGAAAGCGAGCGGCTGCAAGGCGAAAGTTTACAAGCCGGAGCTGATGAATTCGGAGTGCGCCGTTATCTTAAAGAGAATAGAAGACGAGCTGAGACAAGGTAACGTTAACCCAGACGATCCGATGGCAGAGAAAGGAAAGGTGTACAGGTACTTCAAGAACGATTTGATTCTGTTCATGCGCGCGGTGGTGAGAGAAACGATCGATTCGAGAGACTTGTTCGACGATACCATGTTTGAAATGTTTCGGGAGATTTTTCAGACGTGTTCAAACTCAAGCGCGCGAGTGGTGCGAATTGTTGCGACCGAGATGGGGCTTACAGTTATTTCTGGATTAGTGAATGCGTGTTTGTCCAATTCGAAGCAAGCGGCGTTGAAACAAAGACAATTAGACAACGCGTTGGCGTCGAAACGAAAAGAGGCCAAGACGGAGGCGGAGGCCATAAAGAAAACCATGGATCAATGCGCGAAGAATACCGAGGCGTGCACAGGAATGATCAAAGAGATGTTCAACGGCGTCTTCACGGGACGATTTCGCGATTACGACGCGCAAATTCGCGCGAGCTGCATGGCAGCGGTGTCGAACTGGATGTTGGAGTACCCTTTGATGTTTTTGACGGATTTTTACTTGAAATATTTAGGATGGTCTATGAACGACAAATCGCCACTGGTGAGATTGGAGGTTTTGAAAGGTTTGCGACGTTTATACGCGGACGGAACGAACGCATCCATCATGGATGGATTCACGAATAGATTTAGCGAGCGCATTAAGGAGCTTTTATCCGACGTTGATCCTATGGTGACATGCGAAGCGATTTTTGTCGTTGCGCAACTGCGCGAGTACGAGACGTACGACGCAGACACGATGAACAAAGTGTTGCACTTGCTTACGGAGGAAAACGAAAGCGTTCGAGTGACTGCGGCGAAAGTGTTGCCAAAAATATTACCGTCGTTGTTGGAGCAGTACAATAAAAGTCGCGCAGGCGCTAATGGCAAAAAGAAGAAGCCAGCAGCGAAGAAGAAAGCGAAGGCGGCGAAGAAGACGAAAAGGAAAACAAACAAAAAAATACGAAACGAGGACGATGAGGACAACACGGACGAAGACGGAGAAGAAGAAGAAGAGGAGAAACGTGGCAATTTATTCGGTGACAATGAAGAGAACGACGAGTTAGAAGACGAAGATTTCGATACGAGCCTGGGCGTTGGCGAACTCTCGGCTACCGAGACACTTGAAAGCGTTTTGGAGTTGGTGAAAATTTTGTCCAACACGACGCACGCGAAGCATCTTCCAGAAGACGACGCTTTGGAAACGCACTCGAAAATCATCGATGCCGTCTGGGACGAAATGCCTCTGTTCCATTCGTTTGAATTTTTGGCCACAAAGTTGTGCGACGAAGAGTTTTGCGATGACATTGGGGATGCCACTGCGCTGGCGAACTTAACGCTTCGCGCGGTTAAGAAATCACAAATGGAAAACATCATCGCCGACGCTTTGGCGAAATCAAACGTACCCACGCCAGCAAAAATGAGCATGACCAAACGCGATAGGGAAACGTGCGATCAAAGCAGAGAAAAGATCACGCTCGCGTTCACTACGCATCTTCCGACGTTGTTGGAGAAATATTCCGTAGAAGACGAAGTCCTGGCACCTCTGCTGGGAATAATCCCATACTTGAAGCTCGAACATTATCCGTTGCGACAGCGAGACAACGAATTTGAAGCACTGATGGAATCCGTCAAAAGCATCTTATTCAAGCGCGTCGATGCGAAAGTTTTAGACAGCGCTGCGAAAGCGATCGCGTTTTGCGCCCACGATGGCTACGAAGGCACGAGAAGCGTCGCGATGAAAGTTTTCGATTCCATCGCCGAACACCTTGGCGAGAAGATTTCCCAGTTAGCCAGTAACGCAATTGTGAACAGAACCGTAAACGTCGACGAGGACGAAAACGACGACGACGATTTCATCGTTAGCGAAGACAATGGCGACGGATTCAGTTTGAAATGCGCTTTATTGCGCGTCTCAGCACTCCTCAAGCATGCGAGATTATCAAAGCTCGAAGGCGAAGCGGTTTTTGAAGCAATGGCTAGACTTTTGGACGAAATTTCACGTAATGTTCTTAGAGATGGCGAGAAAAAACTTTCGAAAGAGGTCCGAGTTGGTCCAATCGCTGCGGGATTACTCGCAGAAGGGGTCATGTACGAAACGGTTTGGCGTGGGATCGACCTGTCCGAAACAGAGCGCGGGCGTGTGTCTGAAGAAGACATCCTCACTTTTCAAAACACGCGCGACAAATGTTTGACGAGCTTAATTCGTTTAGCCGAAAATGCGGAAAAAATTTTCGGAAAGTACGGGTCGAAGGTTGTCGTAGATACTAGACGTAAGTGCACGGCCGCTGTCGCCGATGCCGTCTTATATCTCAAAATGGCTGCGGAGACATCCGTTTCGTTACCGCCGAACATGATGACGGCAGCGTGGCGTGCAGCGGATAAAATAATGACTCCGGAAGATGAAAATTTAGACGCCGATGTTAACGCCGCAAAAATTGGATACCAGCTAGCTCTAGTAGACGCCAAGTGTGGTGATCACGCGAACGGAAACGTAGCAGCTCCGGCGTTTATTTCCAACTTTGCAATCGGCGGGGACCACCTGGATGCCGCCATCAAGGGGTTCATGACGGAATTGCGTCGCGACAGTCCCACGAAACTCGCGAGAACAATCTTCATGGCATTAGCAGATGCTTATCAAGTGGTTTCAAACGCGATGAAAGATGCGGACGCCGACGATGACATCGCGCAAAGAGCGATTGACTTTTTGCGCGACCTCGCGACACGCATCGCGAGCATCTTCTCCCCGTCCGTGCAAAGAGACCGTTTGGTGGTGCGCTCGATGACCGCAGATTGCGTGAATTACTCGTTGTTACCGTTGAAACCAGAACGTTTTGCCTTCTTAGATTACGCAGTTTCGGCATTCATTCCGAAAATCTCGCAAGTTGACGCGAAGAACGTCTTGGAAGTGTGCGAAAAGCAGTTGGCGCACGTCGACGAATCCGACAAGCGCTCGTTGAGTTTTAAAGAGTTCATCGAAGTCGTTCGCGTTCGTTCACTGGGTAAAAGTGCAGCAAAAGTGGAACGAGAGAAGAGAGCTGCGGCTAAGAAAGCCGCGAAAGAAGCTGAAATGGAAACCTCGTTCGAAGAAGAGGACGAAATCGAAACGGAATCGGAGCTCGATGGTGCGACTCCCGCAACGAACAAAACGCGAAAGACAAACAAAACTTCAACGCCTGGCTCGGAGAAGAAACGAACGTTAGAAACGAAGAAGAACTTTGCAAAGATTGTCGAAAACGAGGAAAGCAAGGAAGAAACCATCGCTACAACTACTGAAGACGGCGAAGCGGTAGACGCGGACATGGAAAACGTCGAGCAGCAGCAGCAACAACAACAACAACAACCGGAAAAAAATGACGACGAAAAGAGCGTCGAAGACATCGTTCCGGTGCAAAAGCCTTCGAGACGCGGGCGCAGATAATTTGTTATACAATAGGGATAGACGACAAGGTGAGAAGAATGAAAGAGAAACACACACAAACACACATGTAATATACTACTAAATACTCAATTATATATATATCAATGATAAACTTACAGGTAACAGAAACAAACTAGCATCGTCCGAGCGGCTTCAACTCTCTCGCCAAACGCCTTCTCGTTTCGTTCTTCGCTCTCAACGCAACCGCCTCCTCCGTCGTCACGTCGTCATCAAACCCGAGCACTGGCGCGGCATCAATTGCCCTCTCAATTGTCCCCGGAGGAGCTCTCGTTCTTTGATTATCAATCTCGTTCGTCAACCTCGCCAACTTCTCCAACGCTTTCTGCAACCTCTCTTTCGCCACCGGCATCGCGGCCAAAGACTTTTCCAACTTCTTCTTCGTCTCTTCCAGCTCCTCTGCCGAGATGTTCGCCGCCGCTAAAATGCTCTTGTTATTTTCCTCGTCCACTTTTCCGTCCTCTTCCTCTTCGTTGTTGTTATTCTTTTTCTTCGCTTCGATTGCCATCCGTTCATCTTTCAATCTATTCTCCAAGTTTTGCAACACTCTCGCCGGTCCAGTCAAGCGCTGCTCGCCAACCTTCTCGGTCAACTCCGCGACTTCGTTCTCCAACTCGTCCAACTCTGGGTCACAAGTAAGTTCTTTCAATCGTTTTTCCTCTTTAATTCGTAACTCTTCCATTTCTTCCTCGTTCTCCTCCTCCTCCTCGTCCGCGCGCGGTTCTCTCCCGGCGACCAGAACGTTTTTGCTCAACGTTTCCGTCACGGATTCGCACATTCGAATCAATTGAAAGGACATCATGTTCTGTTGAATTTGATCGGTATACATCGCCTTAGCTTCCAAGGCTTTATCCGTCGCCGCGTCGGCGAGGAACTCTTCGATCTTTTTCAGCTCCGACGGGGATTTTAATCTCACTTTGACCATGTTACTTAATAATAATAATAGCTCTTCTTCGTCGCGCGTTTCTCTTGAATTTTTTTGAATTCTCTTCTCAATAAAACCCCTCTCTCTCTCTCTGTTTTTGAATTTTTAATCTCGACTTTGAAACAATAAAAAGCGAGTGTTCGAGCGAGCGGGAAGCTTTCTGCAAAGGTCCGTTTTCGCTCAGTCGGCGTATCCACGACGCGAGATGAGTTGTCTCTCTCTTTTTATATATATCGCGCGCGCGAAGCAAACGAACGGAGCGCAAACCAAAAAAAAAGCGCGTGTGCTCTGTGTGTTGTGAGGCAATTTTTTCTCTGATTTTCCCGAAAAGAAGGAAGAGAGAAAAAAAATTGGTGCGTGCGATGAGTGAAATTTTTGAAATTTTTTTGCCTCTCGACTTCTGTATAGAGCTCGCGCGTTTTTGGCAGAAGAAGAAGAAGAAGAAACCAAACGAACGATTTGGAGCCATCCAGTTTTGCTCGAAAGGGAAAGCGCGAAAAAAGCGCTCTCGCTCTCTCTCTGGTCGCGGTGTGACGTTTCCTTTTTTCCACTTCTCAGTAATCATCGCAAAAATCATCGTCAGTACTCTATCCACGCGTAAATAAACACACACACACACAATGTTTAGCGCAACCAGTCAGGCCCAACGAATCGTCTCCCTTCGCACGACCTCCGGGTCGTCTTCTTCGTCTTCGTCTTCGAGAAGACCGTCGCCGTCGTCTTTGGCGCGATGCAGCGTCGGTGCGACGAAGAAAACGGAAGACAAAAAAGCCAGCGTCGTCATCGCGTCGTCGTCTTCGGAAGATGTCGGTCGCACCGCGCTGTTGGCGACCATCGCGTCGTCCCCGATCGTGTTAACCGCGCAAGACGCGTTCGCAAAAGGTGGGGAGTTTGGCTTGCTCGAAGGCCGCACCGCGGCGTTGGTGCATCCGTTTTTCTTGGGCATCATGTACGCCACCAGCTTATACGCCGGGTATTTAGGCTTGCAGTGGCGAAAAGTGCGCACGGTCGGCGAGGAGATTCAAGAGTTGAAAAAAGCCGGCGCGGGTGCGGAAACGGCGAATGGGGAAGCCGCGGCGGCGAACCCGAACCAATCGAAAATTGACGAGTTAACGAAAGAACGCAAGGAGTTAGTCGCCGGGAACTATAAAGAGAAACACTTCAACGCCGGGTCGCTCTTGTTGGCGTTCGGGACGTGCTTAGCCATCGAGGGCGGGATGAACACGTACATTCGCGTCGGGAAGTTGTTCCCGGGCCCGCACTTGTACGCTGGAATGGGGATTGTGGCGTTGTGGGCCGCCGCCGCTGGTTTGGTGCCGGAGATGCAAAGAGGCAACGACAAGGCGAGAAGCGCGCACATCGCGTTGAACGCCATCAACGTCGCGCTCTTCACGTGGCAGATTCCGACTGGTTTGGAAATCGTCGGGAAGGTGTTTCAGTTTACCAGTTGGCCGTAACGGGTAGACGTGCATATGGATTTGTGCGAGAGAGATATATATAATAAGATTCGTGTAACGCTCATTCTCTTTAAAATACTATAAACATGTCACCTCTTTATGTTTACGCTGTTTCTCTCACTTTCTCATTGATGTTCTTTTTCGCTCAAGTGTCGTCATATTTTCACAGCCGAACCATGCGTCGAAGCTCGTCGGCGACGAGGAATCTTTTATCCCGGCACTTGGCCTCCCTGAACGCGCAGAGCGCGACTTCACTTTCGAGCGCGTCCTCTGCGTCTTTTTCAGCGTCGCTGTGTCGCCCTGAGCCTCGCTCGTCGAGCGGTAGAAGCGATGACGCGCGACACTTGTTGGAAAACGTCAGACGTCACTCCACGGCGAGGGAGTTTTGCACGGCGCATGAGAGGAGGTTTTTGAGCGCGAACGCGCACTTTGATGGGCACGTGGATGCGAAAAGAAGGAGTTTGAGAGACGACGCGGACGTGCAGAGACGATTGAAGTCAACGAAAGCTTCGTCGTCGTCGTCGTCGTCGTCCTCTTCTTCGGCTCCTTCAAAGAGGGAAACGAATTCCAAGAAGTTTGCCACCTCGAGCGGCGGCTCGAAACAACATCAGCAACAACAAAATCAAAATCAGAACAAACACTCGCTGTTCACGTCGAAGCCAAAATCGTTAGCCATACCGTTCGATTCTACCTCGGAGGTTTTCGAAGTGCCGGAAAAGCGCTCTGCGAGCCTTCCATGGTACACGCGTATCATGTTGAAAATTGGCGGGTACGATAGTTCGGAAAGCGTGCAGAATCGAGCGTCGCAGCGGTTATTTAAAGCTGTGATCGAGAGGTGCGACGAAGCAAAGTTCTACGAGGTTCTTGGATTAGAGCACTCGTTCCGAACGGAGCACGCGATGTTTGTGTTGCACGTGTGGTTAGTTTTAGCTCGATTACGACGCGAAGGGGATTCTGGAAAGGCGATTTCGCAAATGTTTTACGACACATTCCAAGAGGAAGTGGAGAAGAGAGTCCACCGAGAAGGCGTGAAAGTGAGAGTTCGGTCGACGTTGAAAGAGTTGGAGCAGTCATTTTACGGGTCCGCGTTGGCATACGATAAGGCGTTGATTAGCGGGAACGACGATTTTATGAAGTCGTTGAGGAGAAACGTATTCATGAACGAAAGGGAC
>Ga0181594_10001829_pt1 | contig 19702 bp, 17 predicted proteins | sample 071ome_18_FD_145603 | JGI IMG/M metagenome (GOLD analysis project Ga0181594, IMG submission 145603) | Coastal salt marsh microbial communities from the Groves Creek Marsh, Skidaway Island, Georgia - 071413BT metaG (spades assembly) | ecosystem: Environmental > Aquatic > Marine > Intertidal zone... | reverse complement strand
GCTGCAGACGCTGTCGCTGCCAGAAAACTCGCGGGCTGATACCAGTGGCCTGACGGAAACGACGTTCCAGCGTGCGTACGCCGATCCCGAGGTGCCGGGCGAGGTCGGACACTGTGGTCGAGCGCGCCAGGTTCTCCGCAATCCAGGACTGCGCCTCGACCACGATTTCATCTGCCAGCGGCGTCGCGGCGCCACCTTCCAGATAGCGGTACTCGGTATAGGTGCGGCGGATCTCGTGGGAAAAGTTGCGTTCCGCGTGCTGCGCCGCGCCGCGCTCAAGCAGGCGCTCAATGAGATGCACCGTCACATCCGCGAGCGAGTTGATACTGGCTGCGCAGTACAGCGACTCAGACTGCGTCACGAAATACTCCCGCTTGAAGTCGACGCGCGGGAAAGCGCGCCGCATCTCATCGAGGTAGTACCAATGCGTGGTCGCGGCGCGTCGGTCAAGCAGGCCCGATGCGGCCAGCAGGGCAACGCCGGTGCTGACCGCTGCAATCCGGCTGCCGCTCTGAAACTGTTCCTCGAGCCAGGACCCCAGGGCTGTCATACGCCGAGCGGTCGCAAGGGGGTGGCGCCACAGTGCCGGCAGGTAAATGACATCCAGCGAGGGACTGTCACTGAGGGCGCAGTCCGGGTTCAGCGACGGAACGCTGGCACCGAAATCCTTCTCACCGGCAATCAGGTGAAAACGGCATTGTGGTTCCGTGCGTCGCCGGGCGCGCCGGTAATCGGCGGCTGCCTGCCACATTTCCAGCGGCAACGCGGTGCCGGTGAACAGCATGCCTGTACAGAGGACAAAACCGATGTTGAGAGGATGGGCCGCTGTTTCTGCCATCTAAAGGCTATCAGTATGTCGCATACGACATATTGTATGTCGTATTTATCTTATCAGTCCCGGTCGGTGTGGTTTCTAAAATATGGGCCCGATCACTTCTGGTGCACGTCAAGCATGACTCGTCTGCCCGTAATCGTAGGCTTCGGCGGTGTCGGCCCCGCTGGACGCTCCTCTTTTCATCACGCCTACCGCCGCATTATCTGGGAAAGCCTGGACGCCAAGTCGCGCCGCGAGACCACCACCGCCCTGGCAGCGATGATGGGCATCGCCCATCTGCGCGAGGGCGACTGGCGCTGGGCTTCCGGGGAAGCGGTCACCAGTGAAAATTATCCAGAACTCGAAAATCGGGTGCTGCTCGGCACGCTGATCCGGCGCATTGAGGGCGATCGATTCGACGCGGACCGGGTGCCGGGCAATCTGGCGCTCAAGCTGCAGCAGGATGGCACCCCGAACTGCATCGCCGTCGCCACCCGCGATCTGCCGCCCGAACTACCTGCGGGCTGGCGGGTCGCGCGCTCGGAGGGCGGCACGTCGGTTGTCGAAATCAATGCCGGCGCCGTGGTCTGGACAGAGTCCACCCGACAGCTCGCGGTCCAGGCTGCCGGACAGCTGCCGACGGGCTTCGACCCGGCGGCGTTATACAGCTCCCGTTTTCATCCCCGCGGTCTGCAGCTGGCCATCATTGCCGCATCCGATGCAGTCCGCTCCTGCGGTGTGCCGTGGCAGACCATCACCGCTGCGGTCCATGCGGACGAAATTGCGGTCTACGCCGCCAGCGCCATGGCACAGCTCGACACCAACGGCACCGGCGGCATGCTGCAGGCACGACTGCGCGGCAACCGGGTGAGCTCCAAGCAGCTGCCGCTCGGACTGAACACCATGCCCGCTGATTTTGTGAACGCCTACGTGCTCGGCAGCGTAGGTACGACCGGTGCCAACGCAGGCGCCTGCGCCACGTTTCTCTACAACCTGCGCCTCGCGGTGGAGGACATCCAGTCCGGACGGCGCCGCGTGGCCGTAGTCGGCAATGCTGAGGCGCCGCTGGTCTCTGAAGTGATCGAGGGCTACGCGGCGATGAGCGCGCTGGCAACCGACGAAAACCTGTGCCGACTGGACGGCCTGAAAACGCCGGACTACCGCCGTGCGTGTCGTCCGTTCGGCAATAACTGCGGTTTCACGCTGGGCGAGTCAGGTCAGTATTTCGTGCTGATGGAGGATGCGCTCGCTCTCTCGCTGGGCGCCGAGATCCACGGGGCTGTGACCGACGTTTTCGTGAACGCCGACGGTTTCAAAAAATCCATCTCCGCACCCGGACCGGGCAACTACATCACCCTCGCCAAGGCAGTCGCCTCCGCGCGCGCCCTGTTCGGCGACAAGCTCGTACGCGAGCAGAGCTTCGTTCAGGCGCACGGCTCGAGCACACCGCAGAACCGGACTACGGAGACACGTATCTTCGATCTTGTGGCCCGCGCTTTCGGTATCGAGAACTGGCCCGTGACGGCTATCAAAGCCTTTGTCGGGCACTCCCTGGCCCCGGCCAGCGCGGATCAGCTTGTCAATACGCTGGGCGTTATGCGCCACGGGATCCTGCCCGGCATAAAAACGGTCGACAGCCTGGCGGACGATCTGTTCGACGAGCGCCTGAACATAGCGCTGTCCGATGTTGACCTTGGCGAGAGGGCGACCATCGGCTTTCTGAACTCCAAAGGCTTCGGCGGTAACAACGCGACGGGCGTCGTGGTGTCGCCCGCGATGACGCTCGCCATGCTTGAGCGACGCTACGGAGCAGCGGAGATGAAAACCTACCTAGAGCGGACAGAATCCACGCATGAGGCGGCAGCCGCGTATGACGCGGAATGCCTCAGCGGCCCGATGCAGCCGATTTACCGCTTCGGTGACGCGTTGATCGACGATGCGGAGATCATTCTCGAGCAGGATCACATCGCAATCCCCGGTTTTCCGCAGGGCGTGGACCTGCGCCTGGAGTCGCCCTACCGGGATCTCGCGCCGTGACGGCTGCGGGTGGGCCGCCCCGGGACGATGCCCGTCATTGCTTCGTGTGCGGCCCGGACAATCCGATCGGACTCAAAATCAGTTTTACGCTCGATGGCGACAGCTGTCTCGGCGAGTTCACGTCCGCGCCCCAGCACGTCGGTTTCGACGGCGTTACCCACGGCGGGATCGTGTTCAGCGTGCTGGACGATGCCATGGCGAACTGGTTTTTCCTCCAGGGCGCACGCGGTTACACCGCCAAGGCTGAAATCCGTTACCGATCGCCCTTTCCGGTCGGCGCGACCGCCGTCGTCGAGTGCCAGGTCCAGCGTCGCAAGGGTCGCCTGGTACAGCTGCAGGCAACACTGCGCGCCGCTGACGGTGAAGCGGTCTACGCCGAATCCGAGGCGAGCTTCATGCTCGAGGACTTCGGCGGCCTGGCAAGGTAGCACTCGCCGGGGCGACGGCAGCGCAGCGCGCATGCAGACCAAATCCTGTACGGCATGCGGCCAGGCGTTTGCCTGCGGGCGCCATGCTGCCACCTGCTGGTGTCAGGCGCTGCCGCCGCTGCCGGCGCAGGCGCTGCTCACTGGTGCTGACTGCCTGTGCCCGCAGTGCCTGCGCCGACGTGTGGAAAGCGCGGCTGCGAGCCAACCGCCTGACGGGTCCCTTCGGGACTGAGGGTCGCTCCACCGGTCCACCGGGGCCGCGTCCGCCCACGGTACACTGCGCGCAGCTCTGCTGTCCGCATGACCACACAGCGCGCAGCGTAAGGAGACACCGAGACCCATGCGACTTTCCCTGCTGACTGTCTTTCTCTACAGCGCAGTGCTGCTCAGCGGCCTCAACGGCTGCGCGACACCGCCGAGCAAACCGCCGACGCCACGCACGCGCAGCACACCGCCCCCCGCACCGTTACCCTCAGAGCAGTCCGCGGAAGTAAAAGAAGAAAACCAGCCCGAGCAGACAGGAGAGCCGGCCTACGCTGCCCCCAGTGCCGACGCCGCAGATGTGCAGATGATAGAAGTGCCGCTCGACGAAAACGGCGACCCCATTGAAGCCGACGCGGATCCGAGTCAGAGCGCAGGCCGTGCCCAGGCTGCAGGCGGCGGGGGTGCACCGCTCCCGGCCGGTGACAGCGGTCAGGGCAGTGCTGCCCGGTCCGGAGGAGCGCGGCCCGCTGCCATGACGCCTGCGGCTGCCGGAGGCGACCTCACCACAGGACCCCGGATGGCGATCGGTGCCGGCGCGCCCGGACACAGTGCCGGCGCGGCAGACGGACGTGGCCAGCGCCTCGAGGACCCGGAGAGCCGCGGTGGCGGTGGTGCTGCATCGAACAGCACCGGACTCGGCAGCACCCCAGATCAAAGCGGTGAAGAACAGGGCAATTTCCGCATGCTGCCGGCGGCGGCACCGAGCCGGGCGGACACGCGCGATGACGACATCGTAGCTCGCCAGCTTTACGAAGCGGCGACACGGGAAGCCGATCCCGCGCTGCGTGAAAAGCTCTGGGAAGAATATCGACGCTACAAGGCCGGGCTGTAGATGACATCAGCCCGCATTCCTACTCCCGGGCGACGGGTAAAACCATGACGCCCGAGCACAGCGCGGACGACATTCAAATGCCGGCAGAATCTGCTTTCCGCCCAGCAGATAACGCGAACGCCGGCTTTATTCCCCAGACGGCACAGCCGCGCAGGACGCCTCTGCTCTTCCTGTCGCTGGCGCTGACATCGGTAGCCGTCATCGTGTGGCTGGTGCGCTCCGAACCGCCGTCCGTATTGCCGGAACAGACGCAGCCGGCGGCTGCCGACGCTGACAGTGCGCCGCCCGGCGCGATTCTGCGGCGCAGCAGTCCGCAGGAACTCGCAGCGCAGCGCCGGCAATCGCAGTCCGCGCTGGCCGCGGCCCTCGAGCCCGTTGATCTGCTGCGCGCGCGCGACGGCGAGACCTGGGCAAGAAGCGCGCTTCATGCAATCGAAACCGAGATCGCAGCGGGTGAAAAGGCCTACCGCGAAATGCGCTACCGCGACGCCGACCAGCACTACGCGGCGGCCTCTGAGCGTGCCCGACAGGAGCTCGAGCGGCTGCCGGCGGTGGCCACGGAGCTGGTCGAAGAAGGACAGCTCGGGCTGGCCGCGGGAAACTCGGCGGCGGCCCGCTCGGCTTTTCAGCGCGCCCTGCGTCTGCTGCCCGACGATGCGCGCACGCTGGCCGGCCTGGCGCGCGCGGAATCCCTGGACCACGTAGCCGCGCTGATCGCCCAGGCTCAGGGTTATGAACAGCTGCAGCAGCATGAAAAGGCCGCTGCGACCTACCGGGAAGCGCTGACCCTGGATGCCGACGCACCCGCCGCGGCGAGCGCCCTCGCCCGCATTGAGCTCGAGCAGCGCGCGAAGGTGCTGGACGAGGCCATGAGTGCTGGCTTTGCTGCCCTGCAAAGCCAGCGCTTTGACGCTGCAAGCGCCGCCTTTCAGCGCGCGCAGGCGCTCGATGCCAGCCGTCCCGATATCCCCGCGGCCCTGACGCAGGTGGCGCGCGCGCGCGCCGCGTGGACTCTCGAAACGCAGGTCGAGGCGGCCCGGCGCGCAGCGGCGGCTGAGCAATGGGAAGAAGCCGTAACCCGCTACGACCGTGCGCTGGCCCTCGATGCGGCAATGAGCGACGTTGCGCGCGAACGTGAGGACGCTGCCACCAGGCTCAGCCTCGACCGCGAGCTGATCCGCCTGCTGTCCCGGCCCGGTGACTATGTACAGGCGCCGCACCGCGCCGAGACCGAGGCCTACCTCGCTGCGGTTCGCGCGCGTGGCCTCCGCGGCGAGCGGCTGCAGAGACAGTTGCGCGCACTCGAGCGCGTGCTCAAGCTGGCCGGTACACCGCTGCGCGTGGTTCTGCGATCCGATGGACGACTCCGCGTATCGATCGTGCCGACGGACCAGACCCTGGATCCCTTTCGGGAACGCGCCCTGAGCCTCCTGCCCGGACCCTATACGGCGACCGGCACTGGCGACGACTGTGCCGAGGTCCGCGTAGAATTCCAGCTGAGCCACGATCATGAACCGGCCGCGATCGAGATTCGCTGTCCGGCACCTAACGCCCAGGAAAACGACCCGAGTTGACCGCCGAGCAACCCAATTCGACCGCTTCGGGTGAAGCCATTACGCCTCGGCATTTCGCACCGCCCGGAAAAACTCACACGGCGCGGCGTCCTCCGCTCACTCTTTGGCGCGGCATCACTCTGATCGTCCTCACGCTGGCGCTCGTGTGCGCGTGGTTCGTGCTCACCGCACGCTCCGTCGGCGTAAAAGTCGAGCCCGCCAACGCATCGGTTGACGTGCTGGCCTGGCCGACCATCAACATCGGCGACCACTGGCTGCTTCGCGCCGGTCAGCGCCGGGTGCGTGCCACGGCGCCCGGTTACGTGACCTTCGAAGAAGCGGTCCTGGTCAGTCCGGCTCAGCTTCAGACCCTCGAGATCACGCTGCAGAAACTGCCGGGACATCTGCGTGTGCGACTCGATCCGGCCGTGCCGGCCGCCCTGCATGTCGATGGCCAGGAACTTGGCGCAGTGCCCGGGGTCGTGGACAACATCCCAGCGGGCATGCGCGAGATCGAGATCCGCAGTGAACGCTACCTGCCCCATCTTGAAACTCTGGAAATTGAAGGCAAGGACATCGAGCAGACGCTCGATGTGGTACTCAAGCCCGCCTGGGCGGAGATATCCCTCAACAGCCGTCCGCCGGGCGCCGTGGTCACCGTCGATCGCAAGGTGCTGGGTACAACACCGCTGTCCGGTGAGCTGCTCTACGGTCGTCGCGCATTGAGCTTGTCCCTCGAGGGCTATAAGCCCTGGCAGCAGACCCTGACCGTGAATCCAGGTACCGAGGTCAACCTCGGCGAAATCGTGCTCGCCAAGGCCGACGGGATCATCGCCCTGTCCACGACGCCGGACGGCGCGACGGTCACCGTGGACGGCGAATATCGCGGGCACTCTCCGCTCAGCCTGCCACTGACGCCGGATTCAAAACACCGTCTCACGCTGCTTAAAGAAGGCTACAAGCCCTATGAGCACACCCTCTCCGTCAATTCAGGGCAGCGCGAAGCGCTCGCCCTCACGCTGCAGCCGGAACTGGCGACAGTGCATCTGGAAACCTCTCCTGCAGAGGCTGAGCTGCTGATAGATGGTGAGCCTCACGGCAACGCCACGCAGACCCTGAGCCTGCCGACCTTCGAACATGAACTCATCGTGCGCGCGCCTGGCTATGCCACCTACCAGGGCAGCATCACGCCACGTAAAGGCGTCGAAAAACGCTACCGCATACGTCTCAAAACTCAGGCCGAAATGGCGCGCGAGGCAGCGCAGAAGACAGACGGATCGCCGGATAAAGCGGGTCCGGGTCCGGCCAGCAGCATGGTGACAACCCATGACGGACAGCAGATGAAGCTCTTCACCGGCGGCAAGGTGGAGCTCGGCGCCGCGGCACGCGATCCCGCGCGTCGCGACAACGAAGTTCAGCGGACCGTCAAATTACAGCGGCCGTTCTACCTCGCGTTGAAAGAGGTGACCAACGCCGACTTCCATCTTTTCCTGGCCAATCACACGGCTGGTGCAGTGGCTGGCGTCGAGCTCGACGCCGACCTGCTGCCGGTCGTTGGGATCAGCTGGGAACTCGCGGCCAGCTACTGCAACTGGCTGTCACGCCGCGACGGGCTGCCGCCGTTCTACCGGATCCGCTACGGCGATGTGCTTGGCGTCGATCCCGCAGCCACAGGCTATCGCCTGCCCACTGAAGCGGAATGGGAATGGGCTGCAAAGGTCCCGCCTGACGGCCCGGCACTGAATTTCCCCTGGGGCGCGAAATTCCCGCCGCCACCAGGCGCCGGTAACTTCGCTGACCGAGGGGCCGGGCGGGTTGCCGAACGCACCATGGACAGCTACGAAGACAGCTTCGTCGCAACCGCCCCGGTCGGCAGTTTCAAGGCAAACAGCCACGGCCTTTATGACCTCGGCGGCAACGTGGCCGAATGGGTGCACGATTTCTATGTGGCAAAGCCTTCGTCGCGGCCCGCGATCGATCCGCTCGGGCCAGCCGCCGGTCAGGCAGGGCACGTCATCAAGGGCTCGAGCTGGCGCAGCAGCACCATCACCGAACTGCGTCCAAGCGCCCGCACTGGCGCCACAGCGGGCGACGACACCATTGGCTTCAGGCTGGCGCGCTATGCACAGTAAAACTCTGCTCGCCGCCCTCCTGTTCTGTAGTGCGCTTGCCGCTTCAGGCCCGTGTGCTGCGCAGGACACGCGACCGCAGGACAGACCGCGCGAGGATGCTTCCAGCAGTTCCGGGAACAAACTCCGCCCTTTGCCGCGCGATACGTTCAAACCCAGCGAGGAGGTCTCGGAAGACTTCCCGGTTCCGTTCCCCGTGGATATCTGACGCCATCATGAAATCGAATCTGTTTTCAGAGTTCCTCTACCAGCTCATTGCTCTGCTCCTCGCGGTCATCATCGTGCACACCGCGTACGTCACCGTCGTATGGCCCGGCGCGCAGGCGGTGCTCGACGAACAACGGGCCGAACAGGCCGCCAGCGGGACCTACACGGTCAAACGCTCACTTTTCATAGTGGTCAAGGACTACGAGCAGGAATCCTGCTTCGTGCTGCTGCTATGGGCTACCGCCATCATGGGCTTCAAGGCCCGCACGACCCTGCGCGAGCGACGCCAGCTGCAGGCGCTCCCCTTCTCCGTCGCGCCGGGCGCACGCATCCTGCCGGAGGACGCCCGCACCTATGCGCGCGCGCTGCAGGCGCTGCCGCCACCTGCTGCCAAAAGCCTGCTGCCGCGCGCCCTGCTCGCTGCACTGCAGCGCTTCGCCACCACCAGAAATGTTCAGGACGTCGCACAGTCCCTGCGCGAATCATTCGAAACCGAAGCCTCGCGCCTCGACGCAGAGCTGTCGATGGTGCGCTATATCGTCTGGGCTATCCCCTCGATTGGCTTTATCGGCACCGTGCGCGGCATCAGCCAGGCGCTGGAGCAGGCGCATCGAGCGGTCGAGGGCGATATCGTCGGCGTGACGGTCAGCCTCGGCGTCGCGTTCAATTCCACCTTTGTCGCGCTCATTATCAGCCTCTTCGTCATGTTCCTGCTGCACCAGCTGCAGCTGCTGCAGGAGCGGCTGGTGTTTGACGGCCAGGCATGTGCTGAAAGCCAGCTCCTTCGCCATCTGGCGACACGCTGAGCGGAGAACCGACGTGGCACTGTGGACCCTGGAGATCAACGACCGTGCAGTAACCGTGCGCTGCGATGCACGCCTCATCGACGCCAGCCCCGGCGTCGCTGTCGTTGCGACAGACGACATCTCGACCGGACTCGCTGCGCGACCCTGGCTGCAACCGCTGAGAGCCTTCGATCGCTTCTGGGCCGAGTTGAGCGAGACACCGGTGAGCAGCGTCAACGCGGCAGTGCGCCATCACGCCGATCTCGCTTATCTACATCTGGGCGATATCCTCGCGCGCACCGGTAAGCTGGACGAACTCGTGGTTGCTGTCCCTGGACACTACGGCCAGGCTGAATTCTCACTGCTTACAGGGATTTGTGCTGCTCGCGGTCTGCGCGTCAGCGGCCTGGTCGACGCCTCGGTGGCGGCACTTGCGGCCTGCGCCCCTGGCGGGCAATACACCGTGGTCGAGATGCACAACCAGCAGACCAATCTGGTCGGCGTGGGCGTTGGGACCCACGTCGAGCGCAGCGCGGTCGAGGTGTGCGATTACAGCGGCTGGCGGGCGCTGGAGCAGGGTTTTCTGGACGCGGCTGCTGCGGCCTTCCTCGAGCAGTGTCGGTTTGATCCGCTCGAGCAGCCTGCGAGCGAGCACGAACTGCTGCGGCAGCTGACCGCCTGGCAGCACGCCAGTGATCATCCTCGCGACCTCCAGCTCACTCTGGACCTGGCGGGCCGGCCGCAGCGCGCCCGTCTCCCCGCAGCAACGCTCGCGCAGGCAACCCGTCGCACGCTCGCGTCCCTGCGCGAGCGCATCCCCGTCGGCAGTCATGTCATGCTTCCAGCCGGGCTCGCGGCGCTGCCCGGGATCACGAGCGTTTTCCCGGACGCATCAACATTGCCTGACCCGGCCGTCGCGCAGGGAATTTCGACGCATCTGCTGGATATCGCGAGCAGTAGCGGCAGCCCGCGCTTTCACCCCGTGCTCTCCGCGGCACGTGACCCCTCCCTGGAAATAACCACCCGCGCTCCGGACGCGGCCGGCAGCCACCTGCTCGACGGCGCGGTGGCGTACCGCGTCGACCACCGCCCTGTCTACCTGTCTGACCACGGCTGCTCCCGCACGACGACGCCTGATGCGCCGGGCGTCAACCGCTCCGAGACCGCCGTCGAGCTGCACCCGCATCAGAGCGCGGTCGCGGTGAACGGCGTGCCGCTGCGCGGCGCAACGACTCTGAGCACGGGCGATCGCATCACGCTCGCCAGTGGGCGGACGTTTGTGCTCATCGATGTGCAGGACGACGCCTGACCCTGAGCGCAGGGTGTCCGCATTGAACATGCCGCACTCGGCAGGAAGACGTTAATGGCACGTCGTCAGCGACAGCTGTCCCCGTTCAGCCTGTCCTTTCTCGACATCATGTCCTGCGGTTTCGGCGCGGTCGTGCTGCTGTTTCTGATCATCAAGCACCAGACCGACGTCGCAGCGGTGCTGCCCGACTACGACCTCAACCAGGAAGTCGCCACCCTCGAAAAGGAAATCGCCGCTGCGGAGCGGGACATCGTGACGCTGGCCGCCCAGAGCGAACAGAACACCCTCGACCTGAAATCGGCGCGCAGTGCGGTCAGCGCCGAACAGGACGCTCTCAGCGCACTGCAGCGACGCCGGCTGCCGGACAGCCGCGGCGCGGCGCAGGAGATAGCCGACCTGCGCGCTCGAGTCAGCGAGATGCGCACGGACAAACGCGCGCTTGAGACCCAGCTCAACGCGCGGTCGCGCGCTATCCGCACCTTCACCGGCGAAGGCAATCGCGAATACCTGACCGGCCTGCAGCTGGGGGGCGAGCGCATCCTGATCCTGCTCGACGTCTCGGCAAGCATGCTCGATGAAAGCATCGTTAACGTCGTTCGCCGACGCAACATGGATGATGACGCCAAGCGCCGCTCGCAGAAATGGCAACAGGCCCTGGCCACAGTGGATTGGATCAGCGCGCGTTTTCCGCCGAACAGCCGCTACCAGATCTACCTCTTCAGTGACCGGGCCCGCCCTGCGCTGGCGGACAGCGCCGGACGCTGGCTGTCCGCCGGCAAGGTCGCGCAGCTGGACGACGTTATCGCCGCGCTACGCCGCAGCGTGCCCGCTGGCGGCTCCAACCTCGAGAGCGCCTTTCTGGTCATGAGCGAACTCTCGCCGCCGCCGGACAACGTGTTCCTGATCACCGATGGCCTGCCGACCCGGGGACAGCAGACGCCGAACAGCTCGGCGGTGTCCGGCAGCGAGCGGCTGCAGCTGTTCGAGACGGCGGTGACACGCATTCCCCGCGGGATCCCAGTGAACACCGTGCTGCTGCCGATGGAGGGCGACCCCATGGCGCCCTCGGCTTACTGGCAGATTGCCCTCTTCACCCGAGGCGCGTTTCTCAGCCCTGCGAGCGATTGGCCATGAAGCTACCGCGTCGCACTTTTGAGCCAATCAGCATCGCCTTTCTGGATGTCATCACCTGCGGATTCGGCGCCATCATCCTCCTGCTCATGGTGGCGCGTTTCGGTGATCCCCCCGAACCGGAACCACAGGACGATCCGCGGCACGGACGTATCTCCCTGCTGCAGCGCGAGTTGTTCAAGCTTGAACGCGAGGCGCGCACGCTCGCCACTGCGGTGGGCGCAGGCGATGCTGAGGTCAGCGCGCTCAAACAGGAACAGGAGCGACTGGTCGCCAGCAGATTACGGATCGAGCGCGAATCGGCGCAACGCAGCGCGAGTGCCCGTGAGCAGGCCGAACTGCTCGGCGAACTGCGCATCGCACAGCAGAGCCTGACCGAGGAAATGCGCCGCCTGTATCAGCAGCGGGACCGGATCCGCACCGACCTGGTCGGCGGGATCCCCATCGACAGCGAGTACATCATCTTCATTATCGATACGTCGGGTTCGATGTTCCGTTACGCCTGGCCTCGGGTGATCGACCAGATCGTCGATACCCTGCAGGTCTACCCCACGGTCAAGGGGATCCAGATCCTGAACGACATGGGCGCCTACATGTTTCCTGCTTACCGCGGGCAGTGGCTGGAAGACACGCCCACCTGGCGCCAGGCGATCATCGAACGCCTGACGACCTGGAACGCGTTTTCCAACTCCAGCCCGGTGGAAGGCATCACCAGTGCAATCGAGACCTTCTACAACGGGCAGCGCAAAATCAGCCTTTACGTCTATGGCGATGAATTTACCGGCCGCTCGATCCGGGAAGTGGTTGATTACGTGGATCAGATCAACCACCGGGACAGCACCGCGCAGCCCCTGGTGCGCATCCACGCGATCGGCTTCCCGGTGCAGTTTGCCAACTCACCCGAGCGGCAGCGCACGGGGATCCGTTTTGCTGCGCTGATGCGCGAACTGACGCACAACAACGGTGGCACGTTTGTCGGGCTCAATGCCGAGCGCATCAGTATCGTCGAGGATAAATTCCCCTAAGTCGCTCGCGACTGCTGCGCTACTCCGTTGACGCCGGCGAGACACCCTGAATATGCTTGAGCCCGACGCTGCCGAACGGAATCGGCAGCGCAACGCCGCCGTCAGAGCGGCGCCTCAAATATGCAAAGGAGTGCATGGACATGACAAAAACTCGCCCACTTAATCCCCCGTTCCACCTGCTCGTGCTACACGACTACAGGTTCGCTGTCGAACTGCTCGCTCAGCGTCTGAAGGCTGATCCCGCGATGCGCATGGTCAGCATCGGCCACCATCCGGCAACGGCCCTGAGCACCGCCGCGCGACAGCGGGTCGATATAGCGCTGCTCGACATGGAGCTGATCGACGAAGACAGCATCAGTATTGCCAAGGACCTGCTGGCGTTGTCTCCCGCGACCCGCCTGATCGGTTTCTCGAGGCATGCCGAAGCCCTGTACCCCGAAACCCTGATGGACCTGGGCGCGCGCGGTTTTCTTTCCCGCGCGAGCTCGAGCGCGGAGGTCATTGACGCGATCCGCCGCGTCGCTCGCGGCGACCTCGTCATCAGCGCGGAGGTAGCGCGCTATTTCGCCACGCTCAGCGGCAAGCGCGGCCGGCGGCGCCTGCTCGGCAGCCTGACTGACAAAGAATGTGCCGTGCTGCGTCTGCTCGCTCGCGGCTGCGCAATGGGTGAGATTGCCCGCCAGCTGAGCATCGCGGTGAAAACGGTGCAGTCCCACCGCTGCAATATGAAACGCAAGCTGGAAGTGCGGAGCGATGTGGAGCTCTGCCTGCTGGCGCTGCGTTCAGGCCTGGCAAGCGTCCACTAAGGTTTTCGAGTTAATGATCCCGCGTCCGCCTGAGGGGCGGGCGCGGGCTTTTCACCCATCTTTCAGGAATTGACCGTGAGCGTCAGGCGGCAGCTGGCTTACGCAGATGCGCGATACCAAAGCCGCGCATGACACAGAGGTCATCCGCACGCCCTGCCAGGTAGCGCCGCTCGAGTGCGTCGTCCAGAAGAATCTCAAGCACGTCGAAACCGGCCTGCACCGCGAGACTGTGGACCTCCTCGACGGTGTGAAAGCTGACATAGTGCTCGCCGAGTCGCGCTGTGAAATCACCGGCCGAGGACTGCACCGCAGCCTGCGCCTGCCCCATCACCGCGGGCAGCAGCAGAAAGTCGAACATGAGTTCACTGCCGGGCGCAGCCAACCTCGAGAGATCGGCCAGAACCTCGCCAATGGCCCGGTCGCTGAGGTAATAGACCACGCCCTGCCAGACGAAAAACGTCGGCGCGTGAGAGTCGAAGCTACTGCGGGCGAGCGCTGCGGGCAGACGCTCGCGCTCAAAATCAAGTGCTAGCGTCTCGAACCCGCTGTGCTGCGCGCGCGCGTCACTGATGTTTGCGGCACGCTTGAGCTTGACCGCCTGGGTAGCAGGATGGTCAACCTCTATCATCCTCAGACTTTCCAGACCTGTGGGCCGACGCAGCGCGGTCGAATCAAAGCCCGCACCGAGCAGTACGCATTGCCCTCCACCAGCGCTGGCGAAAGCGCGCAGACTGTCTTCCGTCAGGCGGTCGCGGACCAGGATCCAGCCGTGGACCGGCCGCAGATGACGGAGCAAACGTTTGACAATTAATGCGTGCAGCCAGCTCCAGCGCGCCACCATTCGCCACCAGGGGCTGGTCAGCGCCTCTGCGCAGGGATCGACAAAAACCGGGTCAGAGTCATAGCGCAGATGCAGCGCTCGGATCGCGGCCGTTATTTCAGCCGTGCGGCTGCGCACCCGGGGCCGCATCAGCGCTCAGTCGGCACTCATCCGTGCCGACACGGAGGCAGGAGAGAGCCAGCGCGCAGGGCAGACACGCGTAGAGAACCTGCGGCTGACATCACACAAACGCCGGCATGACCTCGTTGACAAACAGCGCTTGGGTATCCGGCGTGGCCATGACCATGATGTAGTAGGTCACGCCAGTCTCGGCGATCCGACGACTCAGCTCTTCGCGCACCTCGGCCGGGGTACCAAGCAACGTGACCGGGGCGCGCTGCGCGGTGGCGTAATCGGGAAAACCGATCATGCTCGCGATCCCACGCAGCTGCGGGTCGCCGGGATCGTTGGACAGGCCCATCAGCAGCAGACCGCCGAGTTCCATCTCCTCCGGGTCGCGATTTTCTTCACGCATGAATTCGTGCAGCAATGCGATCCGCTGCTTCAACGTAGCCATATCGAACTTCACCGCCGCGACCGGATCGTTCACGAAGTCCTTGCCGTTGCCGGTCGGCGGGATGAGATTCATGACATGCGCTTCGCGCGCGGCGATCCGCAGCAGACCGGTCCCGGAGCCGCCGAGCATGACGGGCAAGGGCCGCTGCACCGGCTTCAAACCGTTCAGCGCGCCCGCAATCTCGAAATGCCGCCCCTTGAAAGTCGGGACCTCATCCTCGCAAATGGCTTTGACTATCTGAATGGTCTCGTCGAGCTGCTCCAGGCGTTCTTTGAGCGACGGAAAGCGATAGCCATGGGCAAGGTATTCCTTGTCCTGCCAACCGGCGCCCAGTCCGGCAATGACGCGACCCTGACTGGCCAGGTCGAGCGTCACCAGGATCCTCGCCAGCATCGCCGGCGTGCGGAACGAGGCGGCTGCGACGGCAGGCGCGAGCTTTACGCGGCTGGTGTGACGGGCTATCGCAGTGAGGGCGGTGAAACATTCCAGCTGCGGCGTGCTGGCCTCGCCAAGCGGGCTCCAGAAATGGTCGTTCAAAGAGACCGAATAGAACCCGTCGCGATCGGCGGATATCGCGGCCTCAATCGCCTCGTCCAGATTTCCCGTGGGTAGAAAAACACCGAATCGGACCGGTCTCATATCGTGTCTCCCGCGTGACTTACCATGCACTGCCGGGTCGGCCGCTCGCGACCGACGCCTGCGTATCCCGGCGCATTCTATGTTGGAGATCTATCCATGAACATCGCACCCGTCTCATCGACAGTCCCTTTTCTGAGTCTGCTGCTCGGCCTTCTGACGGCAGGTGCCGCGCAGGCGACTCCGACCGAAATCACGGTGCGCGTACTCAGCCGCGACGCCAAATTTGTCGGCAGCAGCATGGGAGGTGCTCAGATTGTCATCCGTGACGGCCTGACGGGGGAGCTTCTCGCCAGCGGCCTGACGGTGGGCAGCACAGGCGACACCAAACGCGCGATGCATACGGACGGCGGCCGCCGTGCGCTGCTGGCTGCGGACGATGCTGCTGCATTCAACGTCACGCTCGACCTTGCAGCCCCGCAACTGCTGGAGGTGGAGGCGCGCGGCCCCATGGCGCAGCTGCAGTCCGCTGTGCGGGTTACCGCGAGCCAATGGGTCATCCCGGGACGGCATCTGAACGGCGGCCACGGCTGGGTGCTCGAAATGCCTGGTTTCGTCGTGGACATCCTCGCGCCACCCGCGCATATCAAGCTGAAAGGAGCGGTAACCGAGATCGAGCTGCGCGCCAACGTGTCCATGATGTGCGGTTGTCCGATTGAGCCCGGCGGCATGTGGAATGCCGACCACTACGAGGTGCGCGCCCTGGTGCAGCACGATGACGGCAGGGTCAAGGAGGTCGCTTTACGCTACGCCGGAGAAACCAGTCAGTTCGCAGCTACAGTGCCGCTTGACCTGCCCGGTCTTTACGCAGTCACCGTCTACGCCTACGACCCGCTGACCGGCAACACGGGCCTTGATCGCACGACTTTCCTGGTGCCCTGACGGCAACCTCATATCTGCTGTGCCGCGTGGGCCAGCGCGGCATAGCGCGCAAGGCTTGCGGCCGGCCACATCTGTTCGCGCGAAGCGCCAGCCTCGAAGGTCGGCATATCCGGCTCGAGCTCCAGCCAGGGCAGTTTGTTGCGCACGAAGATGTGCGCCTGGGGTACAACCGCGCCCGGGTCCAGCAGGGTCCCGGCCCGCAGCGCAACGACGGGTGCCTCGTGGTAAAGGTAGCGGGTCCACAGGATCACCCCGCAGGCTGCGCAGGCGTTCAGCTCACAGCCGGCACCACTGCCGGTAGGCCCACTGCCGACCCGGGTTTCTCCCAGCACAACCAGCGCGGCCCGGCTGAGCACGATGTGCACGACGAAGCCGCTGCCGGTAGTGCGCTGGCAGTCACGGCAATGGCAGGCCTGCACGAACAGCGGCGCTTCACACGCCGTATAAGTCACCGCACCACAGGCGCAGCGTCCCGCCAGCCTCGGGTCGGTACTCAACTCACTCACGCCAGCAAACCGGAAATACCAAAGCGCCTGCAGTGCCCAAACGTCCTCAGAGCAGGGCTGCCGCGACCTGGTCGATCGCGCGCTCCATCGCCGCCTGTCCAGGCACAAACGCCGCCATGATCACCTGATCGACCCCCGCGTCCTCATAGCGCTTGAGCGCGTCCCGATCGCAGGGCTTGGCGTACGGACATACGGCCACTTTGACGTCGTTGACGTCGCGTCCCTCGCGGTCACAGTGCGCCTTGAGCGCGGCCATTTTCGCCGGCATCTCTTCGGGCAGCATATCGAGTCCGTACCAGTGACCGAAGCGTGCCACCCGCCGCAGAGCGGGCTCCGATTCGCCGCCGAAATACAGCGGCGGATGCGGTTTCTGCACCGGCTTCGGATACTGCGTGACACGCGGCAGGGCGCGGAACCGCCCCTGATAGCTCGATTCGTGTTCCGTCCATAGCGCCTGCATCAGGCGCAGGTAGTCATCGGTACGCGTGCCGCGCTGTTCCCAGGGCTCTTCGAGCGCCGCGAACTCCTCCGCCAGCCAGCCGACCCCAACGCCGAAATCGAAACGCCCGCTGCAGAGAACATCCAGATCGGCGACCTGTTTGGCGGTCAGACTCGGATTGCGCTGCGGGACCACCACGACACCCGTGCCAAGCCTGATCGTGCTGGTGTGCGCAGCGATAAAACACAGCAGGTTAAAGGGCTCGAGCCCCTGTATCGTGGGGTCAACCGGGAATGAGCCATCCGCCGCATAAGGATATTTCGAGCTGAACTCGACTGGGAGGAGGATATGGTCTACCGCCCACACCGAGTGGAAACCCCGCTCTTCGAGCTCTTTTGCAATGCGCGCGACGTACTCGGGCTGTGCTGTTTCGCCGCCGAACAGCGGCATGATGCCGACCTTCATAGTTCACTCCTCTCCCAGGACAATCTGCGTTGAAGCCCGAGTGTAGCGACTTTGCGCTGAAGCGACTGTTGAGATGCTGCAGGAATCAGCGCCGGTACCTCGACTGCCGGCGCTGTCTGTCCGCGGGCGCTGTTGCCCTACCAGGGACGCCGCACCAGCGCCGCAGGATGTGGCGCCGTGAGACGGGCTGCGCGCCCGGGAAAAAGCTTCTCCCGCATGGTGCCTGGCGCGTATTCCCTCTGCATGCGACCACGACGCTGTAGCAGCGGCACTACGCCGTCGATGAAGTCCTCGAAGGAGTGCGGCATCGTCGCGAAGGACAGGTTGAAACCGTCTACCCCCGCTTCGGTCCAGGTCTCGAGCGTGTCCGCAATGCGTTCCGGAGAGCCGACCAGTACCGGGCCTGCGCCCCCGATCCCCACAAACCGCGCTACGTCCCGCAGCGTCCAGGTGCGCCCGGGATCCGCCAGCGTGAAGCTGTGCAATACGGTTCTGACGGAGTTGGTCTCGATGTATTCGATCGGACTGTCCGGGTCGTAGGCGCTGAAATCTATTCCGGTCCAGCCACAGAGCAGGGCCATCGCCCCGTCGTAACTGATCTGCTCGAGCAGCTCTTCGTACTTCCGAGTGGCCTCCGCATCGGAGGCGCCCGTGATGATCTTCATATAGGCAAAGCAGATTACGTCGTCCGGTTTGCGCCCGAATCGAGCCATGCGCTCCCGGATCCCGCGTCCATACTCACCGGCCACCTTCTCATCGGCGCCAATGACAAAGATGCACTCGGCGTGCTCAGCCGCGAAATTACTGCCCGGCTCCGAGGTCCCGGCCTGGAACAGGACCGGCGTGCGCTGTGGCGAGGGCTCGCACAGATGGCACCCGTGCGAGCGGTAGTACTCACCATCGTGCTCGATATCCCGGATTCGAGAGGGCTCCGCGTACCGACCACCCGGGCGATCGCGCACCACCGCATCGTCAGCCCAGCTGTCCTCCCACAGGCGATAGCACAGACGCGCATACTCCTGTGCCATGCGATAGCGCTCGTCATGGTCGGGCAGGTCGTCCAGACCGAAGTTCCGCGCGGCGCTGCGCGTGAACGAAGTCACTATGTTCCAGGCCACGCGACCCCGGGTCAGGTGGTCAAGGGTCGACACCTGGCGCGCAAAAGAGAACGGATGGTGCTGCATGATGGAGCTGGTGTAACCGAACCCGAGGTGCTCTGTAGCCGCCGCCATGGCCGGCACCAGGAGCATGGGATCGTTAACCGGAAAGTGGGTCGCGCCACGGGCAGTCGCATCCCGATTGCCTCCGAACACGTCGTACGGGCCCACGATGTCCGCCATGAAAAGTCCATCGAAACAGCCGCGCTCGAGCAGGCGTGCAAAATCGATCCAATGCTGCAAATCGCAGTAATCGACCATGTGGTCATCGTCCCGCACCCACAGGCCCGGCGACATATGCGTGACGCAGTTCATGCGGAACGCGTTGAAATACATCCTTTTTTTCATCTTATGTCTCAGCAGGCCACACGCAGGACGGCGCCGGTAGTGTTAGCGCTTGCGCGCGAACAGGCGTAGAGCACTGTCTGCGCGACCTCTTCCGGAGTACCGTGGCGCTGCAACGGCAGGGCAGCTCGGTAGCGATCGATATAGTCCTCGGGGATCCCCCGGGCCAGGTTGTCATTCCAGATCAAGCCGGGCATCACCGCGTTCACCCGGATCAACGGTGCGCCTTCGGCTGCTGCCGCGCGGGTCAGTCCGAGCACACCGGCTTTCGCCGCTGCATACGCCGCCTCTCCCATCGCGGTAGGCGACTCCGCGGCGAGCGAACTGATGTTCACCACGCAGGGGTAATCGGCCTCGAGAAGATAAGGCCAGGCGTGCTTGATATGCAGGAAATGGGAGGTGAGACAGCTGTCGAGCACCCCACGCCAGGCAGTCAGCTCCGTGTTAGGCAGCGTGGAAAGCGCATTGAACCCGACGTTGTTCACCAGCATGTCCAGCTGACCGAATACAGCCTTGGTGTCTTCTATCGCGCGCCTGACCGCCGACTCATCTGAC
>Ga0181594_10001828_pt1 | contig 19703 bp, 21 predicted proteins | sample 071ome_18_FD_145603 | JGI IMG/M metagenome (GOLD analysis project Ga0181594, IMG submission 145603) | Coastal salt marsh microbial communities from the Groves Creek Marsh, Skidaway Island, Georgia - 071413BT metaG (spades assembly) | ecosystem: Environmental > Aquatic > Marine > Intertidal zone... | reverse complement strand
GGTGGTCCTCGGCGGCGTCACGCGACTCACGGATTCCGGCCTTTCAATGGTGCGCTGGGAGCCCATTTCGGGAATGCTGCCACCGTTCACCCAGACAGCCTGGCAGGCAGAGTTCGAGCATTACCGCCAGTTTCCCGAGTACCAGAAGATCAACGCTGGAATGTCGCTAGATGCATTCAAACGAATCTTCTATTTCGAATACGCACATCGTATGCTGGGTCGACTCATTGGCCTGGTGTTCGCGATCGGATTTGTCTGGCTTTGGGTCCGAAAGCATCTCTCGCGTCCACTTGTGCCTCACCTTATTGCCATGTTTGTTCTGGGCGGCTTGCAGGGGCTTTTAGGTTGGTACATGGTGAAGAGCGGGCTTGTAGAGATACCGCACGTCAGTCAATACCGGCTGACCGCACATCTGGGCCTCGCCATTTCGATATATCTTTACATACTCTGGGTGCTGTTCAAGTTGCTTGAGCGCCACTCTGCTCCGGTGGTATCGCGCGGGCTGCGTCGGAGCAGTTGGGGGCTGGGTGTGCTCGCTTTTGCCACTGTCCTGTCGGGCGGGTTTGTCGCAGGCCTGAAAGCCGGCCATGCATTCAATACCTTTCCCCTGATGGCTGGTCAGTGGATACCGCCGGGTTATCTCGCTTTAGAGCCTACATGGCGCAATTTCTTCGAGAACATCGCTACCGTGCAGTTCAACCATCGACTTCTGGCGATCAGTACTTTTGCGCTGGTGTTGGTGTTTGTCATTCGGGTGTTGAAAGACAAGGCGCTGCAACCATTGCATAAACCGACGCTGACGCTTGCTGGGGTTGCGACAATCCAGGTGGCACTGGGGATCAGTACTCTGCTCTGGTTTGTGCCGGTCGCATTGGGCGCGATGCACCAGGCAGTGGCCTTGATACTGCTGAGCGTAATGCTCTACGTGGTCTTTCGATTCAGAACAGCTTGAGCTTGTAGGCCCTGGCCGGGTTTAATTTTCTAGGCGGGGAGCTTCTGTTTGATGGATGCGCTGACGGCACCCATGTCGGCGCGGCCCTGGACGTGCGGTTTGAGCCATCCCATCACTTTGCCCATGTCGCGAATACTTTGTGCGCCAGTCTCGGTCAGGGCCTGATCGATCAGCGCGGCGAGTTTGCTCTCGTCCAACTGCTCGGGGAGGTAAGTTTCCAGGACTTCAAGTGTGGCCGCTTCTTTTTGAACCAGATCGTCACGACCGCCTTTTTCAAACTGCTCGATCGAGTCTCGGCCCTGCTTGATCATTTTCTGAAGGACCGCAAGCACTTCGTCCTCATCCAGCTCGACACGTTCATCAACTTCGCGGCGCTGGATAGCAGCACGTAACAGCCGGATTGCCTCAAGGCGTACCGCCTCCTTGGCACGCATAGCCTCTTTCATATCCGCAGTGATACGGTCTTTGAGTGTGGTCATAGACTGTGCCACGCCATCGTGGCAGACAGAGGGTTAAAAACGCTTAGTGGGCGCGCATCCTGGAGGGGTTCTGACGGGCCAGTCGCTTCTTCTCTCGTTTTTCAGCGGCAGCACCGGCGCGTTTGCGCACGGTGGTGGGCTTTTCATAGTATTCGCGGTTGCGTGACTCCGTGAATACGCCGGCTTTTTCGCAGGCGCGGCGGAATCGGCGAAGGACGGCGTCAAACGGCTCATCCGGCCGAACTTTGACTGATGGCATAGGCTTGTCTCAAAGCAATCAAAAAGGGCGCGTATTCTACTTGTATCCCGCTTGAAAGTACACGCTGTGCCCACATCAGAATCTCCCTAAAAAGGCGCTATCCCCGCGTCAGTCGCGCCTGCTTTACCCGTCATCCCGAGTGGGAAATGGCCGAAATCTTATAATCCGGCCAAAATTGCCGCGAAAACTTCATTTATTGATGGAGCGGTTTCTTGCCGAAGGCCAAAAAATGCAGGTTATTGGAATAGAGACTTCTTGTGACGATACCGGTGTCGCCGTCTACGATACCGAAGTGGGTTTGAAGTCGCACTGTCTTGCGTCACAGATTGAACTGCACGCGCTTTATGGCGGGGTTGTCCCGGAACTTGCCGCGCGTGACCACGTCAAACTGTTAATGCCGTTGGTGGAAAAAGCCCTGCAGGAGGCCGAGGTTCCAGACGATGGGATTGAAGGCGTAGCCTATACGGCCGGGCCGGGTTTATCGGGCGCATTGTTGGTAGGTGCATCGCTTGGGCGCGCGCTTGCCTGGGCCTGGGATGTTCCAGCGCTGGGCGTGCACCATATGGAAGGCCATCTCTTGGCGCCGATGCTCGAGGACAATCCTCCCGAGTTTCCCTTTGTCGCCTTACTGGTCTCGGGAGGGCATACATTACTGGTTGATGTGAAGGGGGTCGGACGTTATCAGATTCTTGGCGGTACGCTGGATGATGCCGTGGGCGAAGCTTTTGACAAGACGGCCAAACTTCTCGGTCTGGGTTACCCCGGGGGTCCGGCCATCGCCAAGGCAGCCAAAAGCGGTAATCCCGAGCGTTGGCGATTTCCCCGCCCCATGACTGATCGGCCCGGTTTGGACTTCAGCTTCAGCGGCCTGAAGACTTATGTCCGCAACACCGTGGCCTCGCTGGAGCTTGATGAAAGTGCTATCGCGGATGTCGCCTGTGCCTTCCAGGATGCGGCGGTGGATACCCTGATGATCAAATGCCGCCGGGCGCTGGAGCAGGCGGGAAGACGCCGTCTGATCGTGGCGGGAGGGGTCGGTGCGAACCTGCTGCTTCGAGAGCGTCTTCGCGCTATGACTGAAGACAGTGGTCAGGAAGTGTTCTATCCGAGACTTGAATTCTGTACGGATAATGGCGCCATGATTGCCTACGCGGGTTGTATCCGGCTTGCTGCAGGCGAGCGACAGGATCTCGATTTTTCGGTTCGCCCCCGTTGGAGCCTGACGGAACTCGCACCTTTTTCCAGTGCAGCGGCTTAGCGCTTACTGGCCGATTTTTGATTCTGTTCCACTAAGCAGCCGCTGGATGTTGCCCCAGTGCCGCAATATCAGGATAAGTCCGAGCACAGTCGCGAGTCCGGTATAAACCGGATTGGCCAGTAGCCACCAACTCCAGATCGGCGCACTGACGGCGCTGACGAGTGCTGCGAGTGACGAGTAGCGAAAAACCAGTGCGGTAACCCCCCAGGTAAGCGCAAGCCCGCCCGCAACGGGGAGGCTCACTGCGGCAAAGACACCCAGCGCGGTCGCTACCCCTTTGCCGCCCTTAAAGCCAAAGAAAAGAGGAAGCAGGTGGCCGACAAACGCACTGGCTCCCGCCAGCGCCACGGTCAGCGGGTCTTCGGACAGCCAACGGGCAACAAGTACGGGCAACACGCCTTTAAGAACATCGCCGGCCAGGGTCAATCCGGCCCCAACTTTGTTGCCAAGGCGCAGCACGTTGGTGGCACCCGGATTCCCTGAGCCTTCAGAACGCGGATCGGGCAGCTGCATCGCCCGCGATACCAGAACCGCACTGGAGACAGAGCCCAGCAGATATCCAGCAATCGCGAAAATCAGGTATTCCATGAGGGGTGCAGGCGGTTGGGTCAGTCGCGGCTAAAGTATAAACTGAGCGCCAGGCAAGGCCGGCGCTTTATCTGGTTGCCCGGGCACCAAGGAGAGAAGGGTTGGATAAGATTTTTGTACAAGGTCTGGAAGTGGAGTGCGTGATTGGCGTGTGGGAGTGGGAGCGCCAGATCACCCAGAAGCTGATCATTGATCTTGAAATGGGATGGGATATTAGCGCTGCGGCAAGTTCCGATGCGCTTGAAGATACGTTGAGTTACAAGGATGTAGCGAAACGCGTGAACGCGTTTGTTGTCGAAACGCAGGCTAATCTGGTTGAGACCCTGGCGGAAGGCATCGCGGGGCTGCTTCAGGAAGAGTTCGGTGTCTCCTGGTGCCGGGTCCGAATCAATAAACGCGGCGCAGTCACGGGTGCGCGGGATGTGGGCGTCGACATTGAGCGCGGCCAGCAGTAAGTGCCTGAGGTCGCAGTCAGTCTTGGTAGCAATCTGGATCGCGAGTCAAATATTCGTGCGGCAGTGGAGACGATAAGATCGCTTTACCCAGACGCAGTATTCTCCGCCGTCTTTGAAAGTGAGGCGGTCGGGTTTGAGGGGCCGGCTTTTTACAATCTTGCTGCCGCTTTTGAAACGGATCTTGAAATCTCTGAGCTGGTACTGCAGTTACGAGATATCGAAGCTCAGCAGGGCAGGGTCCGAATTGGCGAGATCATGGGCTCCCGGGAGATAGACATCGATGTACTGCTCTACGGAGATGAAATTCTCTATTCCCAGGGTGTGAACATCCCGCGCGATGAGATTCTTGAGTGCGCTCATGTGCTTAAACCACTCAGCTTGATCTGGCCGGATCGCCGCCATCCGGTAGAGGGCGCAACCTATCGCGAACTATGGGAAGCGATGTCCAGTGATCAAAGCGAGAGCCTTAGCCTGGTTGGTTTGGACTGCTAAATAGCCGCGCCTATGGTCTGACGGACCGGCCGCCGTCTACGTTGATGATCTGTCCCGTAATAAATGGGGCGTCGCACAGCAAGAATTTAACTGTATCGGCAATGTCCTGCGGGTCACCCAACCGGCCCAGCGGTGTACGGCGGAGGATTTCATTCTGATTTTCCTCAGAATCGCCGGACTCAGGCCAGATGATCGCTCCCGGTGCCACCGCGTTCACTCTAACGTCGGGTCCGAGTTCCTGAGCAAGAGATCGTGTCAGGGCAACCAGTCCCGCTTTGCTCGCAGAATAGACCGGATGACGGGCTAAGGGACGATCCGCATAGATGTCTGTCAGATTGATGATTGCCCCATGGTCTGATGCCAACGCCTTTGCACATGCCTGGGAAAGAAAGAACGGCGCCTTTAAGTTGACCCCCATCAATGCCTCCCAGTGGTCGTTTGTGACCTCGCCCATGGGGGTGGGGAAAAACGCTGATGCATTGTTGATCAAAGCGTCCACGCGGCCGAAGGCGTTCATCGCCTGTTGTGCAAGCGCTGCGCAGTCTTCTGGTTTTTCAAGATCTCCCTCGACCAAAACCACCGAATCGGGGCGTGTTTCGCTTAGTGCATCTGCCAGTGACTGAGCCTCAGCAGCGCTGTGACGAAAGTGAATAACAAGATTCATGTCCGCAGCATGCAGAGTGGTCGCGATCGCCGCTCCAATACGCTTGGCACCGCCCGTAATCAGAGCGACTTTCGAATCGAGAGAGTGTTGAGGGCTGGTCATTGAATAAAATCAAAAAAACCAAATTAAAACGGTATCAAGACCCGCGTGACGTCAATGTTTACTGTATCAGAGATAAGTAGAAGGAGGCCTCGTTGTTTTATTTGGATCGTTCTCCTGGCGCAGTAGAATGATCCCCTCGTTTCTCGTGGTCAATTGAGGCTTGGATGCATTCGTCCCAAATCACTGAGTCCAAATTGGGGCAGCCGGATATAGCGGCGTCCCATCATAGTGCCGCGGTGGCCGCTTTCATTCGCGAACGAATTGACAGCGCCGGGGGTGTATTGCCTTTTGATGAATACATGGAAGCAGTGCTGTATGCCCCGGGCCTTGGCTACTACGCGGCGGGCAGCCGTAAGTTTGGCCCCGGCGGAGATTTTATAACGGCTCCCGAATTAGGCTCGCTTTTTGGGCAGTGTCTTGCCCGGGAGGTGGGACCGGTCCTGGCGTCGTTAAAACAAGCATGCGTGCTGGAATTCGGGGCCGGCAGCGGAGCGTTGGCGGTGAGCCTGATTGAGGCGTTGTCGACGCTGGATCAACTGCCGGAACGATACTGTATTTTGGAGATCAGCCCGGACCTTCGAGAGCGGCAACGAAAACGGCTTGAGCCGATTGCCAATCAGCACGGGCTCGACATCGAATGGTTTGAGCGGATGCCTGACGCACCGCTCGAGGGTGTGATTCTCGCAAATGAAGTGGTAGATGCATTTCCTGTCACCCGGTTTAGAGTCCTTAACGGAAAACCCGTACGGGCCGGTGTCTGTACAGACGGTGACGGTTTTGCCTGGGATTGGATAGATGATTTAGGCAATGATCAATCGACGATGAACATCGTTCGTCAGTATCAGTTGAAAGAGGGCTATACCTCTGAGGTCTGCCCCCGGACAAGGGCGTGGATGGGTGCATTGGCATCTGCTTTGCAGCGAGGTGTCGTGCTGGTGATCGACTACGGCTTTCCGGCGGCGGAGTACTATCTGCCGGAGCGTTCAGAAGGCACCTTGCGGTGCCACTACCAGCATCAGGCGCATAATGATCCTTTGATCTATCCCGGAATACAGGACGTGACGTCACACGTGAATTTTTCAGCGCTGGCAGATGCCGGCCGTGAATCGGGTCTTGAGGTTCTCGGATATACGAGTCAGGAAGCGTATCTTTTGGGGCTCGGACTTTTGGAACTCGCTTCGCCGCAGCCAAACGATGATGAGAGACAAATCTTGAAAACAGCCGCCGAGGTAAAAGAGTTGATCTTGCCTTCGCAGATGGGCGAAGCCTTCAAGGTGATGGCATTTGGCAAGCAGGCAGACAGGCCATTGCGGGGATTCAAATTGCGCGACCGAAGTGGATCGTTATGATTGATTTCGGCCAGGCCGTCTGGCTCGCGCTGGTGCAGGGCCTCACTGAATTCCTGCCGGTGTCGAGTTCTGCACATCTTGTTCTGTTGCCCATTCTGGCAGATTGGCCGGATCAGGGACTGGCCTTTGATGTGGCAGTCCATGTGGGGACGCTCGGAGCGGTTGTGGTCTATCTGCGGCGAGACCTTGTCGGCATCGCGGCGGGCTGGTTTGGCCAATGGGGTAGTGGTGGAAAAACCGAAGAAAGCCGTATGGGGTGGTTGCTCATTGTGGCGACGATGCCGGCAGTGGTGGTTGGCTTTTTTCTTGATGAAGCAGTAGAGCTGCTGCTGCGTCATCCACTGGTTATTGCAGCGGCGACAATCGGATTTGCGGTTTTGCTCTGGTGGGCCGATCGGTATCGATCAGAGGCCAGGGCCCTCAGTGATCTGGGATTCAGGGATGCCGTGTTGATTGGACTATTTCAGGCGCTGGCTTTGATCCCGGGGACATCACGCTCCGGCATTACGATCACGGCGGGGTTGATGCTCGGATTATCTCGTGAGGCGGCGGCGCGGTTTTCCTTTCTCATGGCGATCCCCATTATTGCCGCGGCAGGCTGTTTTAAAGCGGTCTCCCTCATGCAATCTGAAGATGCCGTCCTTTGGAATCTTTTTGCTTTGGGGGTGGCTGTTGCTTTTTTGAGCGCGTGGGCCGTGATCGCACTTTTTCTGAGGTTTATCAGCCGTGTGGGCATGACGCCCTTTGTGCTTTACCGGATTGCGCTGGGCAGCATACTGCTGATCCTGTTCTGGTAACCAGTTGAGCTAGCAGGCTGTCTCACGGTTTTGATGAATTTCGCTGATCGCATCGAGACGGCGTTCTTCGACTATTTTTTTGCGCGCCCTGCCGTCATGAGGTGAATCTGCAAGGTCAGATAGATCCACCGCCTTTGCGGCCGCGAAGTACTTCTCCAACAGTGGTTTCTGCGGGTAGTCCCCGAGTGTGCCGTCGCCCCGGCCTGCGGCATCGGCACGGCATGCGGTCAAAAAAGAATCAAGCCGCTCAGGACGTCGAAATCCATCCAGGCGATTCAAGAGTTTCAGTACGGTTTCAGGACGCAGTTCGGCAAGCCGATGCATCAGAAGGTGCTCTCGTGTCACAAGGACCGCCAGCTCACGATAGTCACTGGGGACCCGCAGCCGGTCACAAAGTCCGTTGACGATCGTCACGCCCCGGTGTTCGTGCTTGATATGACGCGGCCACTCACCTTGAGGCGTCTTGGCTTTGCCCAGATCGTGCACGAGGGCGGCAAAGCGAACGGCTTTTTGCTGAGAGATTTGCGTTGCGGCATCCAGCACCATCAGCGTGTGCACAAATGCATCGCCCTCTGGATGATGCTCGACATTTTGCAGCACACCCTGCAGCGCCGCAATTTCAGGAAAGATGATGTCAAGGGCATCGCACCGTTGCAGCACGCGGATGAATTCACTGGGGTCGGCCTCACCCAGGGCGCGGCAGGTTTCCTGCCAGACGCGCTCGGGAACCAGGGAAGCCAACTCGCCGGACGCGCTGATTCTGCGCATGAGATCAACCGTTTCAGGAGCAACGGCAAAGCCGCGTTGAGCGTACCGGGCTGCAAAGCGCGCGACCCGCAGCACCCTCAGCGGATCCTCAACAAAGGCGTCTGAGACATGGCGCAGGGTGCCGTTATTGAGATCCTGCGCGCCGCCGAAGGGGTCAATCAAGCCTCCGTCGGGATCCTGTGCCATGGCGTTCACCGTGAGGTCGCGACGCGACAGGTCCTCTTCGAGCGTCACATCCGAGCCGCTTTCGGTCGCAAAGCCTGTATAGCCGGGTCCCGTCTTACGCTCTCGGCGAGCAAGCGCGTATTCCTCCCCCGAGACGGGATGCAGAAAGACCGGGAAGTCTTTGCCGACCGCCCGAAATCCCCGTTCCAGCATGTCTTCTGGACTCGACCCAATGACCACCCAGTCGCGATCACCAGCGGCTTCATTCAGTAAAGCGTCTCTTACGGCTCCACCGACCAGATAGCATTCAAGAAAGTCACAAGGATCAGCCATGTCGACGTCAGGTCCGAGTTGGATGGCAGCATCAGCATTGGATTTTATGCCGGGCCAGAGGTCTCACCAAGGCGGAATTACGTGTCGTCTATCCCCTTCCAGGCCCAGTCGTTATAGCCTTCCGGACCGCGGTGAATCCAGGGTGTTGTCGCATCTTCTGTTTGGTGCTCCCAGTTTGGGGGTTTCCCCTTTTGCTGGGCGGCATGCACCAGCCGGCGCTGACGCTGGCTAATAGTGATCAGGGTCTGCAGGGTATCGGAATCCCATTGGGCTTGGGTTAGCGCTTCCAGGTCACGCCGCGCGTCAGCGTGTGCCGGATCCGAAGCAAGATTGCTGCGTTCATGGGGATCATTGACGAGATCAAACAAGACAGGCGGAGCGTCTCCGCCGCTCAGGAGTTTGTAGCACTCCTTTCGAACCATAAACATGGGTGTCGGAACACCTTCTGATGTGATCTCGGCATAAACAGGCGCAGCAGTACTCGTGTCGGCGCCCTCACAGGCGCCGACAAGGCTTTGTCCGTCGAGCGGATGAGGCGCGTGATCTTCAAGCGCCAGACCCGCGAGATCGCACAGAGTCGGAAGAAGATCTACCAGGGAGCTCGGACGGGATTGATGGCTTGCGCCAAATCGTTCGGGCCAATGGAGGATGAGCGGGACCCGGATACAGTCCTCGAAGAAATGCTTCTTATAGAAGAGCCCGTGTTCGCCGAGCATGTCGCCGTGATCGGCCGTCACCACAATCGCCGTGTTCTCCAACTGTCCGGTGTCCTCTAAAGTCTTGATCAGGCCGCCCACCATATCGTCGAAATAGGAAACGTTGGCGAGATAGCCGTGTCTTGCCGTCCTGACGTGTTCGTCGGTGATGCCGGTGTCGATCAGCATAGCGTGGTGGAGCATGCGGGTGGTGTGCACCTCGCGAGCTTCCTCAGGCTGTAGAGGGGTGTCAGGCAGGCTGATGTCATCATGCCGATAAAGATCCCAGTATTGCTGCAGCGCGTAGTACGGCTCATGCGGATGGGTGAACGAGGCCACCAGGAAAAAGGGCGCATCGTCCATGCGAGCAAAGTCATGCAGTTTGGCTTTGGCACGATAAAAGACGGCTTCATCATGATCAATCTGAACGCTGCGTCTGCATACCCCAGAGCGAATCACACCACTGGCGTTGTTGTTGGAGTCCATGCGCAGTTCTTCCCAGCTCGGCGTCCAGGAAAAATCCGTAGGATAAAGTTCGGGGACCAGGCGCTCTTCAAATCCGTGCAGCATGTCGGGCCCAACAAAATGCTGTTTACCCGAGAGACTGGTGCGATAGCCGGCAAGCCTCAAGTAGTGAGCCATGGTGGGAAGGTGTGCCGGAAATTCCGCACCGTTATCGTAAGCGCCGATCTTGCTGGCCAGCATGCCCGAGAGCATTGAGAACCGGGACGGTGCGCACAGGGGGAAGTTGCAATAAGCGTTGTCGAAGGTAACGCCGCTATCCGCCAATCGGGACAGGTTCGGGGTGAGGGCAGGTCCGCCGTACATCGGGAGTACCTGGGGCTTGAGTTGGTCCGCCTGAATGAAAAGCAGATTGGGCTGTTTTGTTGCCACAGGAGGCTCCGTATATTTAGGAAGTGAGATGGCTAATCTGAAACCTTATCAGGTTCGGAGACAAAAACGCTGTCCGGAGCACGACCTGCCGGGTCGTGCCTATGCGAGGGATAAGGATCGTTGGCTTAAACCCGGAATTCGGGATAAAGATCTGTGCCGATCCGGTCCCCATGTCGAAGCCCTTGTTCACGCATCACTTCAGAATGGTCAGGGTCCATGCCTTCCTCTCTAAAGCAGACGCGGACATCGTCGCCCAGCCACTGGGTGTTGAAAACCTTGAGATCCCGGTCCGGGGCAAGGTTGCCCGAGCCGCCGTGAATAACCCGGCCATTAAAGGCAACACAGTCCCCGGGCGCCATATCCCAACTCAGGATCTCGTAATCCTCTCGATGACCTTCGATATCGGGGAAGGGCTCGTAATCCTTGTCCGTATCTGGACGCTGGTCGCGGGCATCCTGCGTCAAGGCGCCGAAGTTGGTTTGCTGAAATTTCTGCGGCCAGCGATGTGAGCCTCGCACAAACTCCAGAGCGCTTTTCTTCTCGACGGCGACCAGAGGCATCCAGATGGAGCAGGTATCAAATCCTTTCACGGACCAGTAAGGCTCGTCCTGATGAAAAGGGGTGCGAAACTGCGCCCCCGGGGTGCGGACAAAGACCGCATCGAAAAAGAAGTTGACCCGTTGTGTATTCAGCAGTTGCCCCGCAATAGACGCGATGGGCGATTGCTCAATAAATTTCTGGTATTCAGGTATCTGCTGCCATGCCTGACTGTCATAAAAACACGTTCTTCCCTGATCGTCCCGATCCCAGATTCGGCCCCGGACGGTCGGCGTCTCGACATGCTTGTCCAGACCTTCTTTTAAGAGTCTCACCCACGAGTCATCGACAGCGTTTCGGATAAGGGCAACCCCGTCACGGTCGAAGCGTTCGGCCAGATCGCTTTTCAAGGATGGGTCTGTATTCAAAGCATAACTCTCAAAATTGTTCTTCAGTTTCGAACATAAATATAACGAGAATTGCCTAAACTAGAAACCGGTCTTGACTCGACCCGACGAGGAGATTTTTCATTGAACCGATGCTTACGCGCCGTGCTTTGGTGCCTCGCAATGGCTTGCCTGAGTGGTTGCCAAAGCGTCGCCTATTACACCCAGGCGGCAGTGGGGCAATCAACCCTGCTTTGGCAGAGCAGACCGATCGACGAGGTGATTCGTGACCCTAAAACATCGGAGCCTTTGCGCGATCGGTTGCGTTTTGTGCAGAGTGTTCGCGACTACGCCGAAAGCGCGCTCTTTTTACCCGCAACCGGCAGTTACAGACGGTTCACCGATATCGGCCGCGACTTTGTCTTATGGAGTGTGGTTGCGGCGGAGGAATTTTCAACTGAGCCAAAGCTTTTTTGTCATCCCATCACGGGGTGTGTGGCCTATCAGGGCTACTTTGACCAGGCCGTCGCTCTCGCTTTTGCCGAAGGACTGGAATCCGCAGGTTATGAGACGGCAGTAGGCCCGGTCGCAGCCTACTCCACGCTCGGATGGTTTGCCGATCCGGTGGTGAGTTCGGTGCTGCATTATTCGGATACACAACTTGCGGAACTCATTTTTCATGAACTCGCACATGAGTTGCTGTTTATTCCTGGCGACACAACGTTTAATGAATCGTTTGCCACCTTTGTGGCTCGGGCGGGGGTAGAGCAGTGGCTGACCGACTTAGACAGCATAGTGACCCTGGAAGAGTTCAGGGCGGATGCTGCGCGTCACGATAAGACAGTTAGCCTCATCCGGGATACGCGTCTCGCTTTGGCGGGACTTTACGCGAGGGCCATTACCCAGGTGGATATGCGACTGCAGAAAAAAATTCTGTTGGATGAGTTGGTCGAGGATTATCGGAGGTTGCGTAAGAAAAGTTTGGTCAGTAACTGGGATGGATGGTTTAAAAAGGGGCTCAACAACGCAAAACTCGCCTCGGTGGGCTCGTATCACGACGACATGGATTTTTTTGCCGGGTTGTTCGAAAAAGCGGATCACGACTTTGAAGTGTTTTATTTGGCGGCCCAGGCCCTCGCTGAAAACAGAAACTCCACGCAAGACTGAATTAATAGAAATTTTTTTTTTGAATCAGTAAAATCTGTTGGGTCTCGAGTGGTATGGAAGTGGTCGGGAAGGGTTCCCGTCTCGTGTCAGTAACATCCAAAATTATCAAGAATGGGGGTATGCGTGAACATGAACAAAACAATTGCATTCGCGACAGGAGTCGCACTGATGCTCTGCCAGGCGCTAACGCCGGCTGCGGCGGGATGGAATCCGGACAAAAAGAAGCCGACGTCTGCAGAAGAGGTGCAGGCGACGATTGAGAGTTTCCTTGAGCAAGACCCGGGCCTTCAGAAGTTTTTTGACAGCGCCCATGGTTACGCCGTGTTTCCCAAGATATATAAGGGCGCAATCGGCGTGGGTGGTGCTTATGGCTCTGGCCAGGTTTATGAGAAAGGTAAGCACATCGGCGACGCGTCGCTTACACAGGTGACCTATGGCCTGCAGCTGGGCGGTCAGGCCTATTCAGAGGTGATCTTTTTCGGTGAGAAGGATGCGCTTGATCGGTTCAAGAGTGAAAAGATGGAATTCAGCGCGCAGATGTCTGCGGTAGCGGCGACTGCCGGGGCTTCTGCGGATGCAGCCTACTCGGGCGGGGTGGCAATATTTACCCTCGCAATCGGCGGCCTGATGTACGAGGCATCGGTGGGGGGGCAGACCTTCCAGTTCACCCCGGCGGAGTAGTCAGTCCGTATTGGGCCTGATAACTATGAAGCGCGCCCAGATGGGCCGCAAGATCCGGCCGATCTGACAGGAACTCAACCAAGGTCGAGAAGCGCGCGAGTGTGTGCACCCTGAGGCCATAGGTTTTGGCAACATGGGCGATGGCTGAATCACCTTCCTCGGTGACAGCCTCTTCTCGATCAAGGGCGATCATTACGGCGGCAGCGCGGGCACCTGCAGAGTGGATGAGGTCAACCGACTCGCGGATGGACGTGCCCGCGGTGATCACGTCATCCACGATCACGATGTCTCCCTCAAGGGGGGCGCCGACGAGTTGACCTCCCTCTCCGTGGTCCTTAACTTCTTTGCGGTTGAAGGCAAAGGGCACATCCCGCTGATGATGATCGGCGAGGGCTGCGGCAGTCGCTGAGGCCAGCGGAATGCCCTTGTAGGCAGGTCCAAACAGCATGAAAGGTTCTGGCTCAAGTTCGGCAAGGGCCGCGGCATAAAAAGCGGCCAGCCGTGAAAGTTTGGCCCCACTATTGAATAGGCCCGCGTTAAAGAAGTAAGGACTTACTCGTCCGGATTTGAGGGTAAACTCTCCGAAGCGCAACACCCCGGTCTCAAGGGCAAACTGCAGGAAAGCATGTTCACGCTCATTTGCTTGGGACATTTCATCACCTGATCATTCATCGGTATCGCGCAACATGCGGATCATAACCCTAAACTGCAACGGTATTCGTGCGGCTGCCCGAAAAGGCTTCTTTGATTGGCTGCCCGCACAAGAAGCTGATTTTGTCTGTCTTCAGGAGACCCGGATCCAGCCATTTCAGCGCACCGATGACTGTTACTTCCCTCAGGGTTACACCCACTGCTATGTTGACGCCGAAAAGCCGGGCTACAGTGGGGTTGCCCTTTACTGTCGAAAAAAGCCTGACCGGATTCAGGAAGGTTTGGGCTGGGCGGATTTCGACAGCGAAGCCCGTTGGGTCCAGGCGGACTATGGACGGCTCAGTGTGGTGTCGCTTTATCTGCCGTCAGGCTCCAGCAGTGAAGTTCGCCAGGAATTCAAATATGACCTCATGGAGCGGCTTAAGCCACTTTTGAAGAAGTTTGCCGCAAGTGGCCGCGAGTACATTATTTGCGGAGACATCAACATTGCGCATAAGAATATCGACATCAAAAACTGGCGCGGCAACCAGAAAAACTCCGGCTTCCTGCCCGAGGAGCGGGCCTGGATGGATTGGTGGTTTGATGAGGGCGGCATGGTGGATGTTTTTCGGAAGGTGGAGCCCGGGGAGGATCAGTACACATGGTGGTCGAATCGCGGCCAGGCCTGGGCCAAGAACGTCGGCTGGCGGATTGACTATCAGATCGCAACACCGACGATTGCCAAACGGGCGCAAGCGGTGCAGATATTCAAAGACGAGCGTTTTTCAGACCACGCACCGTTGATCATTGATTATCGCGTCAGCGATCGCTGGCTCAGAACCAAGCCCTAATCGGAAGCTGGGGATGTCTTCAGACGGGCAAAATACGGGGAGCCCGGCCTCTTTCGCGCAAACCTTCAGCATTTATCTTGACCGCAGGATGGCGCGGATCGCACTGCTCGGCCTGATCAGTGGATTCCCCTGGGTGCTGATTGGCAGCGCCCTGACACTCTGGCTCAAAGAGGACGGTCTCAGTCGGACAACTATCGGTTGGGCCGGGTTGATCTTCGGGGTTTATGCGATCAATTTCCTCTGGGCACCGCTGATCGACCGGATACAGATACCACTGCTCACTGCAAGACTGGGACATCGGCGCGCTTGGATTGTGAGCCTGCAGGCAGTGATCCTGATCTGTCTCACGTTATGGAGCATTTTCGATCCGGTGACCAATCTTCAGGGGGTCATTGCAATCGCGCTGGTCATTGCGATTGCTTCTGCGACCCAGGACATCACCATTGATGCGCTTCGGATTGAACAGGTGGGCCCCAATGAAAGCGCAGCCATGGCAGCGGGGGCAGCAGTTGCCGTTGTGGGCTGGTGGACGGGATACAAGCTGGGCGGTGTAGCGGCGCTTGTTACGGCTGAGGCCTTGCAGCACGCCGGTGTGATCAACTATTGGCAGTCCACATTCCTGATCCTGGGGGCCGTGGTCGTACTGTGCAATATCGCCTTGATGGCTGTGCCTGAACTGCCGCCAGCGGCTCGGACTCAGGCTCAGGCGGAAGACGAGGAGGCCCTTAGGTCCAGACTCAATTTCAGCGGCGTGATTGCGGGAATCGTGACCTGGTTGGGCACGACGCTGATTGGGCCTCTGGCGAGTTTCTTTCGTCGCAACGGGTTCGCCATCGCCATGGCGGTACTTGGCTTCATATTTTTATTCAAGATCGGTGAGGCATTTTTGGGTCGAATGTCGATACTGTTCTATAAGGAAATCGGTTTTTCCAAGGCCGACATCGCGCTTTACTCCAAAGGTCTCGGCTGGGTGACCACGGTTGCGTTTACTTTGCTTGGAGGCCTTTTTGCGGTCCGGATGGGCTTGGTGCGCGCCATGTTCCTCGCCGGCATTCTGATGGCGCTGACCAACCTCTTGTTCTCATTGCTGGCCTGGTCTGGCAAGTCTGAGCCGATGTTCGCGTTTGCCGTCATCATGGATGACCTTGCTGGGGCGTTCGCGACGGTGACTTTCGTCGCATTTATCTCCATGTTGGTGGATAGGACTTACACGGCAACCCAGTATGCCCTGCTTGCTTCCATCGGCACGGCAGGCCGCACCTTGTTTGCTTCAAGCTCGGGTGCCCTGGTGGATTGGCTGAACGGTGATTGGGGCGTGTTTTTTGTGATCACGGCGGTCATGGTGCTGCCATCATTGGTCTGTTTGTGGCTAATTCGTCACCGCCTCGCCCAGATGCTGGCTGGCGCTCGGGTCAGGTTATTCAGCAAAGAGGCAGGCCAGGATCCTTAAATTCAGGCCCCCGAGCAGGGTATAATCCCTCACCCGCTGGTTCTGGGCGAAACCGCCTGCAGCGGCCTGGCTTTAGATATTTTCTTTGTTGGAATCACCCATGCCCATCTACGAGTACGTCTGCGATAACTGTGGTCATTATCTTGAGGCTTTACAGAAGTTGTCTGATGAGCCTTTGGTTTTCTGCCCGGAGTGCGGGGATGCGACATTGCGCAAGCAGGTGTCTGCCGCAGCCTTCCGGCTGAAGGGCACGGGTTGGTATGAGACGGACTTCAAAAATTCAGACAAGAAAAAGCCCGCGGAGAACGCAAAGAAGGAAAGCAAGTCGTCCAGCGATTCAGGGAGCAGTTCCGGAAGTTCTGGAAAGCAGGATAAATCCTCCAGTGCATCGACTTCGTCAAGCAAGTCCTCAAGCGGCAAGTCTGGTTCCTCGGCCTCAAAATCCGCCTGAGCGGGAAATCTATCAGCCCGGTTGAATAGCCGGAGTTATTTATCATGAGTGAACAGCGTGACTGTCTTTGCGCCGATCTCGATGCCACATCGGTAGATCGCGAGATTCGACTATGCGGCTGGGTGCAGCGTCGCCGGGATCACGGCGGGGTTATCTTTATCGACCTTCGTGATCGCAGTGGCCTAGTGCAGGTGGTCTTTGATCCTGATCGGGAACAGCAGTTTGCTGTCGCCGAATCCGTACGCAGTGAATATGTCCTGCAGGTCGTCGGCCGTGTCCGGCTGCGCCCGGAAGGCACGGTAAACCCCGACTTGCCCACGGGTGAGATCGAATTGCTCGGTCTTCAGATCACGGTACTCAACAGTGCTGATCCCTTGCCGTTCCCCATTGAGGATCCTGACACGGGCGAGGCGTTGCGGCTGCGGTATCGATATCTGGACCTTCGCAGTGACCGGATGCAGCGTAACCTGCGTCTGCGGCATCAGGTGATTCGTGCATTGCGTGGTTACCTGGATGATCGGGATTTTGTTGAGATGGAAACCCCGGTGCTTACCCGGTCCACGCCCGAGGGCGCCCGAGATTATCTGGTTCCCAGTCGGGTGCATCCGGGCCAGTTTTTCGCTTTGCCCCAATCACCACAGTTATTCAAGCAACTCCTGATGGTCTCCGGTTTCGAGCGTTACTATCAGATCGCAAGATGTTTTCGGGATGAGGACCTGCGGGCGGATCGTCAGCCGGAATTCACTCAACTCGATATCGAAATGTCCTTCGTCGAGGAGGGCGACATCATGTCCCTCATGGAGGAGATGGTGCGTTCGGTGTTCGAGAGCGTCCTGTCAGTAAATCTGCCGGATCCTCTACCGACGCTGACCTATGCTGAGGCAATGCAGCGTTTCGGAACGGACCGTCCGGATCTGCGTATTCCGCTTGAATTGGTTGATATTGCCGATCTGATGGCTGAGGTGGAGTTTAAAGTGTTCGCCGGACCGGCAACCACGCCCGGCAGTCGTGTCGCTGTACTGCGGGTGCCGGGTGGGGCGGCCCTCAGTCGACAACAGATAGACGGTTACACAGAGTTTGTGAAGCAGTTTGGTGCCGGAGGCCTTGCCTATATCAAGGTCAACAGTCTCGCGGATGGAATGAACGGTCTGCAGTCGCCCATTCTGAAATTCTTACCCGATGCGGTTGTACAGCAGGTGATGGAGCGGTCAGGCGCAGAAGAGGGAGACCTTCTTTTCTTCGGTGCTGACCGTGCCCGCGTCGTCAACGATGCCCTGGGGGGTCTCAGGATTCGATTGGGACATGATCTAGGTCTTGTGGCCGAAGGCTGGCAACCGCTTTGGGTGGTGGAGTTTCCACTGCTCGAAGAGGACTCCGACGCAGGTCGGTGGGTCGCCCTGCACCATCCGTTTACCGCACCCCACCCGGAGGATGTGCCACTCCTTGAGAGTGATCGTGGTTCGGTTCGGTCTCGCGCATATGATCTTGTGCTCAATGGGACGGAAATCGGTGGCGGATCGATTCGTATCCACCAGAGCGCTATTCAACAGAAGGTCTTCGAGGCCCTCGGCCTTGATGAAGCCCAAGCCAAAGCCCAGTTTGGTTTTCTGTTAGATGCATTGCGGTATGGCGCACCACCTCATGGCGGAATCGCTTTTGGCATAGACCGGATCGTGTCAATGGCTGCGGGTGAGGAGTCGATTCGTGATGTCATTGCTTTCCCCAAGACCCAAAAAGCATCGTGCCTGCTTACCGACGCGCCCGGGGAAGTGGACGCAGAGCAAATGCGGGAACTTGGTCTGCGGCTTTCGGGTACGGCAAAGACGGGCGGCACGACAGCGGGTTGAGCTCAAGTCTTCTCCGGCCTCCGTCAGGTTTCAAGCAGCCCGAGTCTGTTCTGGTGGTGGTCTACACGGATTCAGGTGAGACCCTCTTGCTCCAGCGCACGGGCGGCGGGTTTTGGCAATCGGTGACCGGCAGCCTGCAGTCCCTTGCTGAGACGCCTGAGGCAGCGGCTCGCAGAGAACTCTACGAGGAGACCGGCATCGAGGCAGACGGAGGCTGGCGCAATCATCAGGTGGCTGAGCGTTTTTATATCCTGCCCGAGTATCGACATCGTTACGGCCCTGGGGTTACCGAGAATCTCGAACACGTTTTTTCGCTACGTTTACCTGAGCGTTGCGAAGTCACCCTCAACCCCGCAGAGCATGATCTCAGTCGGTGGGAGCAACTTTCTTTGGCGGCGGAGTCTCTTTGGTCATGGACGAATCGGGCAGCGCTGGCGCAGATAGCGCGAGAACTGGTGTAATGGCAGAGTAGACGGCTTTAAAAAGTGCTTTTTAGGGTATTTTTGGTTAGGAGAAGATAGGAATGGCGGGGCATAGCAAGTGGGCCAACATCAAGTTTCGCAAAGCCGCTCAGGATGCGAAACGCGGCAAGTTGTTCACCAAACTGATTCGAGAAATCACCGTGGCCGCCCGAGCAGGGGGCGGAGACAGTGCGTCCAATCCGAGGCTGCGCACCGCGATCGACAAGGCCCTGTCGGCCAATATGACGCGCGATACGGTTGATCGCGCCATCAAGAGAGGTACCGGTGAACTTGAAGGGGTGTCCTACGAAGAGATCCGCTATGAGGGCTATGCTCCGGGTGGGGTAGCGATCCTGGTGGATTGCATGACGGATAACCGAAACCGCACGGTCGGAGAAGTACGGCATCTCTTCGGCAAGCACGGCGGTAATCTTGGGACAGAGGGTTCGGTTGCCTACCTTTTCAGCAAGACCGGGCTGTTTATCTTTGCGCCGGGAACCGACGAGGAAGCCGTGATGGAAGCCGCAGTCGGCGCCGGGGCAGATGACGTTGAAACAGTTGCCGACGGCTCGATCGAAGTGCTCGCACAGCCGGAAATCTATGATGCAGTCAATGATGCGCTTAAAGAGGCAGGACTGCAGCCGGAACTGGCGCAGGTCCTTGAAAGACCCTCCAACGAGGCCCCAGTCAGTAGTGAAGATGCGGAGAAGGTCATTCGCCTGGTCGACGCTCTTGAGGAACTCGACGATGTGCAGGAAGTTTTCACGAACGCGAGTTTCCCAGAGGAATCGACCCTCGGTTCGTAGGTCTATTGGCGATGCCTGTGGAAGCCTTGAGGACCATCGGTATTGATCCGGGTTCTCGGGTGACCGGAATCGGGGTCGTGGAGGCACGGGGTCAGTCTTTGCACTATATTCACAGTGAATGCGTGCGCACAGGAACCGGCTCTTTGGGGTCACGACTGGTCCAGATTCACCAGCGGATCCGGGAGG
>Ga0181594_10001818_pt1 | contig 19743 bp, 23 predicted proteins | sample 071ome_18_FD_145603 | JGI IMG/M metagenome (GOLD analysis project Ga0181594, IMG submission 145603) | Coastal salt marsh microbial communities from the Groves Creek Marsh, Skidaway Island, Georgia - 071413BT metaG (spades assembly) | ecosystem: Environmental > Aquatic > Marine > Intertidal zone... | reverse complement strand
GATCGACAAGGTCTTTGCCGAACCGCAGGTCCAGCACCTCGGCATTGCACAGAAACCGGCGAACGGCGACCCGGTAACCTTGGTCGGGCAAGCCATCCACATGTCGCGCACCCCGAGTCACGTCCAATCCGCACCCCATCGCCATGGCCAGGATACGGACGCTATTTTAGAGAGTTACGGCTATTCCGCCGCCGACATAGAGACACTACGCGCCAAGGACGTCATCGCATGACCGATAAAATATTAACCGAACGGCGAGGCGCCGTTGGTTGGATCGTGTTCAACAACCCGGCGCGGCATAACGCGGTCTCGCTGGAGATGTGGCAAGGCGCCGATGATGCGCTGCACCGATTCCAAGCCGACGACGGGGTACGCCTGATCGCCATCACCGGCGCCGGCGAGAAGTCGTTTATTTCCGGCGCCGATATTTCGAAGTTCGAGGATGAACGCGCCCAAGCCGAAGCCGTCGCCAAGTACGACAAAGTATCGACGGGTTTTGTCGAGGCGCTTGCCACGACCGAGAAACCAACATTGGCGCGGATCAACGGCTACTGTTTGGGGGGCGGCCTCAACGTCGCGCTATGCTGTGATCTGCGTATTGCGGCCGAGGGCTCTCAGTTCGGCATCCCGGCGGCCAAACTTGGTCTGGGCTACAGCTACAAGAACTTTCGCCGTCTGGTCGATGTGATCGGCCTCGCCAACGCCCGGGAGATCACGTTTACCGGCGAACGCATCGACACGACACGCGCCTACCAGATGGGCTTGCTCAACCGAGTGGTCGATCGGGCGAGGCTCGACGAAACCGTCACCGGCATGACCGAGACCATCGCCGCGAATGCGCCGTTGACCGTTCGGGCATTCAAGATCAACGCTTTGGAGCATGCGAAAGATCCCGCCGACCGCGACATTCGACGCACGCGCGACGCCGTGAAAGCATGCTTCGACAGCGAGGATTACATCGAGGGACGGCGCGCCTTCATGGACAAACGCAAGCCCGAATTCAAAGGTCACTAACCATGACGTATTCGCCGCAAACGCCGCATCCTGGGTTTGTCGCCGCCCGTACAAGGTTCCTGGACGGTAGCGACACCCCGCGAGATTTCCTCGAGCGTGGCCTTGCCGTCCTCGAGGCGCGCGACGGCGATGTCCGCGCCTTCGTGACCACCCGGCTTGATGGGGCGCGTGCAGATGCCGATGCCGCAACGACCCGGTACAAAGAGGGTCGGCCGCTTTCGCTCCTCGACGGATGCCCGCTTGCCGTCAAAGACATGATCCAAACCGGCGACCTGCCGACGCAGATGGGCAGCCCACTGTTCGAAGGGTGGCAGGCACCTGTAGACGCGGCCTGCGTTTACGCACTGCGGCACGCGGGGGCAGTGGTCGTCGGTAAGACGGTCACGACCGAGTTCGCGGCCGGGCACACCAACCAAACCCGCAATCCCCACGACCTCGACAGGACGCCGGGTGGCTCGTCGTCTGGCTCCGGTGCCGCCGTGGGCGCGGGGATGGTCCCGCTGGCGTTGGGCACGCAGACCCGCGGGAGCGTCATTCGGCCTGCCGCCTTCAACGGCGCAGTGGGGTTCAAGCCGGCGCTGGATGCGATCCACATGGGCGGCGTCCATCCGCTTTCACCGACACTCGACCATGTTGGGATCATCGGCGCGGCGCTAGAGGATGTGTGGGCCGCGGCGTACATCATGGCGGCGGTACCGGGCGGCGTGTCGGGGCATCATGTTTTGCGAGGGTCATCCGCGTTGCCGGACGCCAAGGCCCCTCGGCGGCTCGCCTTGCTGCCTTTTGCGGAGTGGAACGAGGCCGGAGCGTCGAGCCTCTCAGCCATGGAAACAGCCCTGGCCAAAATCCGCGATACGGGTTGCGAGGTCGTCCATCCGGACGACTATGCGCCGCTCGCCACGCTCCAAGAAAAGCTACTGCCGATGATCGACAAGGACTCGTTCGACATCTTTGCCTACGAAATGCAGTGGCCGTTCTCGGCTTACGCGCCGGACCGCTTGAACCCGCGCCTGCAAGATTTGTTGGAGCGCGGTCGTTCGGTAACCGAAGCGCAATATCATACCGCCCTCGCCCACCGCGATGCGCTGCGCGCGCTGACCCAAGACTTTGCCCATCGCTTCGACGGTTTTATCACCTTGGCCTCGACGGGCCCGGCACCGCTTGGTCACGATGAAACCGGCAGCCGGCACTACCAGGTGCCGTGGTCGTATCTCGGACTGCCGTGCTTCACGTTACCCGTGATGGCCGCCGACGGGTTGCCGTTGGGCTTGCAACTGATGGGGTACGAGATGAGTACGACCGACCTCGCCGCGTATTCCCGTTGGGTGATGGAAACGATCCTGATATGACCCAGTTGTCGGCCTCACCCCTGGCCCATGCTTTGAACGACTTGTCGGAAGAATCCCTTACGTCTATCGCACGCGCAAGCCGTTGATTTCGCCAGCCTAGACTGCGTATTCGACGCCGAGGTCGTCGAGCCAGCCGAGCATGGCATCCCATTCCATGGTGTCGTTGCGCGAAGACGGGAAGCCCGCAAACTGTTGCGCGGTATGTTCCTGCACCTCCTCGGTGGGGAGATGGATCTTGGCGCCGGTTTGCATCGCCAGCAGTTGCGAACGACAGGCGATTTCGAGGTTGTCGCACATGGCATAGGCCGTGCCGACCGTCGGCGCGGCAACTAAGACGCCATGGTTGCGCAGCATCATCGCGTTGTGCGGACCAAGGTCGCGCTTGAGGCCTTCCTTTTCGGCTTCGTCCAACGCGACGCCCTCGTATTCGTGATAGCCCATCCGGTTGTGAAACTGGAGGGCGTGCTGGCTCATCGGCAATAGGCCGACTTCGAGCGAGGACACCGCGATACCCGCATCGGTGTGATGATGCAGGACGCAGCCGACATCCTCGCGTCCTTCGAGCACCGCACTGTGAATGATCGAGCCCGCCGGGTTTACCGGTTCGTCGTCGGGATCGACTCGGTCGCCGTTCTTGTCGAGCTCAACCAACGACGACGCCGTCACGCGATTGAACAGGAGCTTGTCGGGCTTGAGCAGGAAGTGGCCATCCGTGCCCGGCACTCGCACCGAAAGGTGCGTGTTGATGCCGTCGGTCCAGCCTTTTTGCTCGAACAACTGGTAGCAAGCGGCCAGATCGACTCGCGCTTTCCAGACTTCTGGCGAGGTGTCGTTACGGCGCGCGCGCGCATAGACTTCATTTGCAGTGGTCACAGCATCCTCCCGAGTTAGTTGCCGGGATCATACCGGGCCCGCTGGGGCGCCGTCACGTTGTGCCATGACCCGCTGCCCTCATGGCGGGCAGTCTGGAGTCTTAGTTGGTTTGGACGGGGTCGTCGCCGGGTCCGACGGGGCCCACGGTATCGATCTCCGTAAGGCTGGGCAGTTCGCCGCGGGCGTTGCGGGCGGCCTCGTAATACTGGCTTTTGCGGCGCGCCGAATTGAGGAAGGCCATCGTCCGCCGGCCGTTGCCCGACCCTAGAAATTCGGTGACCCGACTGCGCATTTTGGCTTTGTCGGCATCATTCATGTTGGCCGCGAGTTGCGGCAGGATCGCCATCGCCAGGTGCGTCGAGCGCATGCGGTCGGCTTCGGTCATTTCCATCTCGATCGAGGTCATGTTGAACGGCGCCATCGGATGCCCCTGCAGAGCCGCCAAACGAAACCAAGTATAGGCGCGGGCTAGATCGCGATCGTCACCTTCGGCGTTCACGTAGAGTGCGCCGAGGTTGACCATGGAGTTCGGATTGCCGCGCTCGGCGGCGTCGCGATACCAATTGCGCGCTTCTGAGAAGTCCTTTTCGACGCCCCACCCTTTTTCATAAAGGAAGCCCAAAGAGTGCTGGGCCCAAATGTTGCCCTCTTCGGCCAACGGACGCCAGTGGTCCGCCGCCTCGGCATAAGCACCGCGTTTAAACGCTGCCTGTCCGTCGGCGAAGTCGGCTGCAGCCGGCAACGCGAAGGCCAAGGCCAAGGCAATGACCACGGCGGTTCCTAGTACGATCGTCTTGAGAATTCTGATGTCTACCATTTGATCCCCTCCCCAGGAGATTACCCTCGGGGAAGGAGTCTGGACGCCTATGGTTAAGAACCGGTTAAAGCGACCTCCGTCGGCCTAACTTGCTGCACCGAATACCTTTTTTAGGATGTCGGTGGTTCGTTTTATGGGCTGATCGCGAATAGCGGCCTCTTCTCTGGCGAGATAGAGAAAAATACCGTCCAACGCGCGATCGAGAACATGGTTGCTCAAATCCGCTTTGACGTCGGGCACAAACGGAATGTCTTTGTAACGCGCGATGGTTTGGTCATAGGCCCGTACCGCGCCGACCTGCTGCAATGTCTGGTCGACCACCGGACGCATGGTATCTCGCAGGGGGTCGGACATCGTCCGTCGGAAATACTGCGTCGCGGCATCTTTTGGACCTTTGTAGATCGCCTGCACGTCTTCGAGGGACATCTGGGTAATCGCGTCCCAAAACAACTGTTTGGCCTGCGGCGCCGCCGCTTCGGCAGCACGGTTCAGTTTCAGCTCGAGATCATCGACCATCGACGACAAACCGATTCGCGACAAGGCACGCTGCACCGACTGCATATTTTCCGGCAACGGAATATGAATTTCGGGATCGGCATTGAACCCTTCGGCGGTCCCGACCTGCGCCACCACCCGCTCGCTGCCAACTTTAAGCGCGTCGCGAAGCCCGGCGGCGATCTCGCCAAGCGTCAGCGCGCTGCCGTCGGTTTCGTCATTGCCGCCCGGCAGCGCGGGTACGGATCGGGTGATCGAGTCGAGTGCGCCACGACCGCGCTTGAGGAGATCGCTCGCTTGGGCATAGGCCTGCAGCGGCGTCCCAACGAGCGCGATGAGACTGAGAATCAGCGCCAATTGCTGGGTCGTTTTCAAGGAAAGCCTCTCTTTGATTTGGGTTGGTGCCATGGCCCCACCGGTTTGCCGTCCGCTATAATAAGCCCGTACAGAACATTGTCCGAAAGCAATGACCGTGAGCGACAAAGCCGAGCCCGTTATCGCCCGCTACAAGCCGTATTACGAAGAACTTGAGGGCGGCAAGACCTATTTGTGGTGCGCGTGCGGGCGCAGCAAGACACAACCGCACTGCGACGGTTCGCACCGCGGGACCGGGATCATGCCGGTCAAGTACCGGGCTAAAGAGGACGGCGAGGAGGTTCTTTTTTGCGGCTGCAAGCGCACGGCCGACCAACCGTTCTGCGACGGCGCGCATAACAACCTCAAAGGTACCTACGACACCGACGATCCCAACGCCCCCGAATACGCGAACATTCCAGTGGTGCCGACCGAAGCTGACGCCAAGGCGCGACTCGACGGTGGCTGCTTTGTCTGTTCGGTGCCGCAGGTCGCGACTACTACCCAAGGGACACTATCGTGGGGGCCGATCATCACCTCGCGGGACGGGGCGAACCACCAATCGCAGTTTTATTTTTGCGCCGAACAAGGCACCGCCCCCGTCACAGGATTCGGCGACCGCCATGTCGTCCTTTTGGTGACCGAGGGTGACGGCGATGTCGATATCGGCAGCCACCGCTTTGAGGTCGGGCCCAATACCGGGGTCTATGTCCGACCCGGCGAACTTTTTCAACTCCATGCGAGGTCGGCCCTCAAGGTTTTCGTTTCCGTCGGACCGTTGGCCGACGCACCGGAATGGCACGAGGAGATGACGGACACCTTCGATTCGGCGCACCCGCAACGCACCGTTGGGATCGACGAAAACAAGCGGCACTCCATGGCCGATCGGTTCTTCCAAATGTTGGTCGACAAATCCGTGGGTTCGGACCTTGTCACGCAGTTCATCGGCGAAATCCCGCAGTCGAAAGCAGTGCCACACCGGCACCTTTACGAAGAATCCCTTGTGGTCATCAAAGGCAAAGGGTTCATGTGGACCGAGACCGGCAAGGCGGCCGTCAACACCGGCGATGTTATCTTCCTGCCGCGCAAGCAGGTTCATAGCCTGGAGTGCACCGACCCCGGCGGGATGTTCGTCGCGGGCGTGATCTATCCCGGCGATAATCCCTCGGTGAACTACTGATCAGAACGGCAGGCCCAACCGGTCGGCGACAAAGATCAACAATTTAATCACGCCATAGGCGGCAAGTCCGAACGCGGCGGCAAAGAAAAAGACCAGGCCGTGTCGGCGCAACGTACCGAGGATGCCCGGGTGGGTATCGTTTTGCGGTTCAGGTGCCAAAGCTCTGGCGCAGCGCCGCACAAGCACGGTCCATAAACGCGCGCCCCTCGTCGATCGCACCGCCCATCGACACGAACCCATGGATTTGGCCGGTATAGTCGATGTAGTCGACCGGCACGCCGGCGGCTTTGAGTTTGTCGGCGTAGGCCGCCCCTTCGTCGCGCAGGGGATCGAAACCGGCCGTACAGATGATTGCCGGTGGTAGGCCGTCGAATGTCGAAGCGCGAAGCGGCGAGGCGCGCGGGTCGTCCCGCTCGGTCGGATCGTTGAGGTAGAGGTCGATGAACCACGCCATCGAATCGTAAGTCAGAAAATACCCTTCGGCGCGCGTGCGATAGGTCTCGGTGTCTTGATAGGTGTCCGTTACCGGGTAAATCAGAACTTGAAAGACGATTTTCATCCCGGCCTCGCGGGCCTGCTGGGTGACCACCGCGGCAAGATGCCCACCCGCTGAATCGCCGCCGACTGCAATTCGCCTGGGATCGATGTTCAACATGGAGGCGCGGTCGAATGCCCATTGCAAGGCCGCAAAGCTATCTTCGGACGCGGCCGGAAACTTATGCTCCGGCGCCAAGCGGTAGTCTGGCACCAACACCGCGCAACCCGCCCCGGCGGCGAAATAAGACGCCTCGCGAATGTGGCTTTCGAGGTGGCCCAAGACCCACCCGCCGCCATGGTAGTAGACAAGAAGCGGTAGCGGATCGGGGCCAGCGTCGCGCGGCACGATCAGCAGGGCATCCATGGCGCCGCCCGGACCGGGAATTTTTAGTTTGTCGATACGGTCGACCGGCGCCAACGGAACGCCATAGGCCTTGGGAATCTCGTCCAATGCGGCGCGCGCCTCAGCGACCGGCATTTCGTTGAGCGGCGGGCCGCCGGCCTCTTCTGCGGCGTCGAGGATGGCTTGGGCTTGGGGATGGACGCGCGACACGGGATACTCCTGGCGAGATGAAAAACGATCCACAGCCTACCCCGCGCCTAGACGATTCCCAAGCGACAGTGGCGCGGAAGGGAGACCGCAATGACCAAACCACGACTGGGTTTTATCGGCCTAGGAGATATGGGGATGCCGATGGCACGACATCTCCTGGAAGCCGAATACGCAGTGCAAGTGTGGGCGCGGCGCCCGGCCAAAATTGCGCCGCTCATGGATGCCGGCGCGGTGCTATGCGAGACGCCCCGCGACCTCGCCGCCCAAAGCGATATCGTCCTGCTTTGCGTGTTCGATGCCGCGGCGGTCGACGACGTGGTATTCGGCCCCGATGGCGTGGCAACCGGTGGCAGTGAAGGCAAACTACTGATCGACCATACGACCAGTCATCCGCAACGAAGCCGCGAGATGGCCGCGCGCCTTATGACGGACACCGGCATGGGGTGGGTCGACGCGCCGGTGTCGGGCGGCACCAAGGGCGCACAAGCCGGCGCGCTGATCGTGATGGCCGGCGGCAGGGAAGCCGATGTCGCCCACGCTCGAACCATAACCGCGCCCTATACCAAACGGTTTACCCACATGGGGCCGGTCGGCGCGGGGCAGGCGAGCAAGGTGTGCAACCAGATCATCATCGGCGCGACGGTGGCGGTGTGGGCCGAGGCGCTCAACTTCGCGCACGCCTTCGGCGTCAATGCGGGCGCCCTGCCGGACTGTCTCGCCGGGGGATGGGCGGATTCGGCTGTCGCACAAGATCACGCCCGCCGCATGGCGCGGCTGGCCGACGATCCGGTCGGACCTGGCTTGATGCAAAAGGACATGGATGCCGCGCTCGATATGGCGCGACTCACCGGCGCGCCCATGCCGGTAACCGCGCAAGTCGCCGAGCTTTACCGCTTGGTCGCGGCACGTACCGGGGAACGCGGGCAAGCCGACCTCATTCGGCTCTATACTGACGTGCCCTTTGTCGAGGATTGATCGTCGCCCAGGAGATCCGCATGAACATCGCCACCAAAGCCGCCCTACGCGACCTGATCGGAGACGCCCACCCCATTACGGTCGACAAAGAAATGGACTACCTGGACAAACATGCTCGGCACTTCATCGAACTCTCGCCTTTTTTGTGCCTCGGAACGACGAACGGTGCGGGTCAGGCCGACGTGAGCCCGCGCGGCGATCCTGCCGGGTTCGTTAAGGTGGTGGATGAACGTACGTTGTTGATCCCCGAACGGCCGGGCAATCGGCGCGCGGATTCCATGTTGAACGTGATGGCCGAACCGGTCGTCGGGTTGATCTTCTTCGTCCCCGGCATCGAGGAGACCTTGCGCGTTTCCGGGCGGGCGACCGTCATCGACGACGCCACGCAGTTGGCCGACCTCGCGGTCCAAGGCAAAGCGCCCAAGCTCGGCATTCGAGTCGAGGTCGAACGCGTTTTTTTCCACTGCGCCAAGGCGCTCAAGCGCTCCCGCCTATGGGACCCAGCGGCGCAGGTACCACGCGACGCCTTTCCCACGCCCGGCGAAGTGATCCGCGACCAGCGCCGTCCCCAGGATTCGGCCGAGGCACTCGATGCACTGGTGATCGAAGACCAGAAAAACAATCTGTATTGATTCGCGCCCACGCCCGCCACCTGATTGAATGCGCTCAACCAGGAGGCAAACATGAACGTCGGCGGCGTCCTGGATGCATTACATCGACGAGCCGTCTTTCGTCTGACCCCGACACCCCGAGGAGGAGGAACAACCTCGTCATGTTGAGCGATTGGGAACCGCCGAAAACGTTTTCGACCTACCGGCACCTTCAGGTCAAACGCCTCGCCGGTGCGATCGGCGCCGAGATTTCGAACATCGATGTGGCGGTCGACCTGACCGACGACGTCGTCGCCGAAATCACAACCGCGCTCGACGAACACCACGTCGTCTTCTTCCGCGACCAGTCCCTGACGCCCGCGCGACAGGCGGCGTTCGCCGCCCGCTTCGGCCCGCTCATCCCCTACCCCATGGTCAAGGGGCTCGCCGGCACCGATGCCGTCGTGCCCGTCGTCAAGAACGCCGACGAGCGGGTGAACTTCGGCGGCCTGTGGCACGCCGATACAACTTATCTCGACGAGCCGCCGATGGGCGCCATGCTCTATGCCGTCGAGCTACCGCCCTACGGCGGCGACACGCTGTTCGCCAACATGCACCTCGCCTACGAGACGCTGTCGCCGCGCCTGCGGGAATTTCTCGAAACGCTGACCGTGATCCAGAACTCGGGCCGGGCCGAAGTTTCCAAGACCCGCGAGGACTCGATCCGCGCCGACGGCGGCCAGGCCCGGCAGTTCGTCGCCGAACACCCGGCCGTCATCACCCACCCGCGCACCGGGCGCAAGGCGCTCTACGTCAACTCGGCGCACAGCGAGCGCTTCAAGGAACTGACCCACGAGGAAAGCCAGCCGCTCTTGCAGTTCCTGCTCCAGCACCTGACGCGCCCCGAGTTCACCTGCCGCTTCGTCTGGACGCCGGGCGCGCTCGCGTTCTGGGACAACTACGCGAGCCAGCACAATCCGATCAACGACTACCACGGCTTCAACCGCGTGATGCACCGCGTCACCATCGCCGGCGACAAACCGCAGCGCTAACCAACGGAGACGACTCAATTGAAAGTATCGTTTATCTATCTCGACTTTCCCTTCTGGCGCGCCGAAATCGGCCGCATCGCCCTGCACCTTGGGAACATTGATTTCGTCGACCGGCGAATCAGCCGCGACGAGTTCCTTGAGGCCAAGGAAACGGGAACGCTGCCCGACGGCACGATCATCCCCTACCGGCAGATCCCCTGCCTGGTCGTGGACGGTCAAAGCATCGCTCAGACCGGCGGCATCAGCCGGATCTGCGGCAAGCTCTCCGGTTTCTACCCCACGGACAACCTGGTCGAGGCCGCGCTGGTCGATCAGGTGATCGACATGGCGACCGATATCACCGTACTGCTCGGCCCGGCCAACGCAGAGAAGGACGAAGCGAAGAAAAAGCAGATGCGGCTCGACCTCGCCGCCGGCCCGCTACCCCGCAAGATCGGCTTCCTCGAAGAGCAGCTAACGCGCACCGAGGGCGACTGGTTCGTCGGCAACCGCCTGACGATCGCCGACATCGCCATGTGGCGCCTGTTCGGCTGGCTCACGTCGGGCACCATCGACCACCTGCCGACCGACCTGCTCGCGCCCTTTCCCAATGTGCGCCGCGTCTGCCGCCAGGTGAACGACCACCCCGGCGTCGCCGACTGGGTGCGCCGCACCTATCCCAAGGACTACGCGGCAGGGAACTTCTAGGGCGCCGCCGGCACCGTCGACACCAGCAAGCCGCCGCCCGTTCCGCATTGGTCGAGAATTGGTGCGCCCTGCAGGATTCGAACCTGCGACCTACGGCTTAGAAGGCCGTTGCTCTATCCAGCTGAGCTAAGGGCGCCTAGCCCTTCAATTAGCATGAACCGCTGCTCGCCACCAAAATACCGCATCCCGCGCAGGGCGGCGGCGCCCGACCGTGACACCCTTCGCCCTTCGACACGAATGGCGCCGCCACCCGGCTCGGGATGAGGGGTTGCGGCAGATCTTGACGCCAAGAGGACGGTCGCTACTTGACCGCGCCGAAGACGTTGTAGGCGCCGAATCCTTTCCCTTCGCCGCGGTCCGCGCGGGAGACGTAAGCGCTGGGGGCCGAGTCCTCGAAGTAGGTCTTGGGATCGAACCCGGCGTCGACGGAGATCGCCTTCCAGTCCTCGTCTTGCATGGTGCCGAGGTAGGGCTCGGCGTTGAAATGGGCGTTCCACTCGACGAAATATTTGCTGTAGAGATCGCCGCGGCCCAGCGCATCGGCGTGCAACATGATCCCGCCTTTACGGAGGAGCCGGTAGCATTCTTTGACGATCGCCCGCGATGCCTTTACCGAGGTTTCGTGGAACATCAGATGGCTGGTGATCAGATCGAAATGGCCGTCCGGGAAATCGGTGTGTTCGGCGTTTCGCTGGCTGAAATGAACCTTCTTGCCCAGCGCTTCGGCGCGGTGGTGGGCGTAGCGGACGCACGGAGCCGCGACGTCGATCGCATAGACCTCGGCGCCCGGGAAGTGGTCGGCATAGGGCACGCTGGAATGGCCGACCGTGCAGCCCATGTCGAGGATGCGCTTGGGCTTGAAATCGGGGAAGCGTTCCTTGAACCACGTCCCGGTCGAGACGCCCATGTCGTCGTTGTTCGGCCCGGCTTGGCCCATGAAATAGAGATGAATCGTGCGGTCGTATTCGGCGCCGGCGACCATGTCGCCTTTGTCGGTGACGTCGGTGTGGTAGGCGCCGGGTTTGGAGTGGATGTCGACGGCGGTGTGATAGCGCGGCATCTTAAGATCGGGATTAAGCTTTAGCGTGCCGAGCTTACCGCTGTATTTTTCCGCCTTGCGTTCGAGATCGGGCAATTGGCGTTCGATGCTGGGCCGCACCGTGTCGTAGAGCATTTCCTGGCTGGTACGCAGCATCGAGCTCCAGATTTGGTTGAAGGGCTCTTTACCCAGCTCTTCCCGAATCTCGCGGCGCGTTTCGATGTCGCGGCCGTGTTCCTTGCGGAACCGGTCCTGAACCGGACCGCGGTAGAGCTTTTCGTTGCCCGGCATCACGTCTTGCGCGATGTGAACCTTCAGGCTGCGCACGAAGTGTTGGCGCGACTGCTCGTCGTGCCACGCGTTCGGAAACATGGCATGTGTTTCGTTGACCGGCATGAACCCCTCCTGACCGTCAGACGGTCGAAGCCTAGCCTTGTGGGCTTGCGCGGCGCAAGGCCGCGGCTAGATCAAACGGTCCGACTTGAAATTATCGGCGTAGCTTTTAGGCCGAATGCGGCGGGTTTTCGGTTCCACAACCAGGTAGGGAATGCCCTCTTTCTCGGCAAACGCCACCGCCTCTTCTTTGGTGTCGAACTTGAGCGAGAGTTGTTGGCGCATGTCGGCCGAGCTGGTCCAGCCCATTAGCGGTTCGATTTCCCGCGGTTCGGCCGGTTCGTACTCCAAGCGCCAGCGCCGGACATTGGCGCGACCGGATTGCATGGCGTTCTTAGGCGGCTGGAAAATACGCGCGGTCATAAAATCACCCTTGGTTGCCCGGCAATAAAGCGCCTGATGCCGGGAAATTCAAGCCTTGCGGCTGGCCAACGCGGGGGCCGCGTTGTACCAATCTGGGAACGCCAACCGGATCCGAGGACCCGTGGTCGCCCTATCCCGCGAAGCCACCTACGCCATGATCGCCGCCGCCGTCGTTATCGTGATCGGCACCCTGATCGGGTTTCGCTATGCGACGATCAATCCCTGCGAAATGCTGCGCCAGGATCTCCTGCGCGGCGCCCAGGCGCGCGGCGAAAGTCTGGCGGCGACCGAGCTGTTGTTTCAGACAAAGCGCGACAAGCTGAACGTGGCCACCTGCATCGCGGCCTATTTGTCGACCACGCCCTCGACCTATATCCGAGACCTCTAGCATCGCGCCGGGTGCTCGCATCCCGGTCGCCGGATGGCGCAGGCGGGCCGCCGACGCATCATGGGGCTAGAGTTCGCCAAACATCGAAACGGGAGAACGCCATGTGTGCGGCACGAACTTATGATTATGCGCGGCTCGGCCCGCCGAAAGGCGCCAAGGTCGTTGTCGCGGGCGGCTGCGGCGGGATCGGCTCGGCGATCGTCGTGGGCTGCGTCGCGACCGGGCTCGAGACCTACGTGCTCGACATGCAGGAGACCTATGACGCAAAGCCTTGCCCGAACGGCGTGACCTTCGTCGCGATGGACGCCCACGAGGAAGACTCGGTCAAAGCCGCCATTGCCGAGATCGGCGACAAGACCGACGGCGTCTTGGATGCGGTCATCAACCTCGTCGGCGCCGGCAACGGCCCCGCCCCGATCACCGAATTGGAATCCTGGAGCTGGGACGAGGTGATCAGCCGCAACCTGCGCTCGGCCTTTCTGATCTGCAAATACGCCATGCCCCTGCTGCATGCGAGCGGTGACGGCGCCGTGGTCAACACGGCATCGGGCGTCGCCTATCGCGGTGTGAAGGGCGTCGGGTCGTACGCCGCCGCCAAAGGCGGTCTGATCAGCATGACCAAAACGCTGGCGGTCGAAAACGCGCCCACCGTGCGGTGCAACGTGATCGCGCCGGGCGGGGTGACCAACAAGGTCAAGGTCGTCGACGGCGAGGTCATCGGCCCGATGGGACTCAAAACCGGGGTGACGACCGCGACGATCCCACTGGGGCGTTTCGCCGATCCCGAGGATATCGTGCCGGCCGCGTTGTTCTTGGCGGGGCCGTCCTCGGCCTATATGACCGCGCAGGTGTTGCAGCTATCGGGTGGGTTGGTGCAACCCTAACCGAGTTCCGCACCTTTCGTTTCGTCCCAAAACATGGCTTCGATCTTGTGGCCATCTAGGTCACGCACGAAGGCGGCGTAGTAGGCATCGCCGTATTGCGGACGCGGACCAGGCTTCCCGTCGTCGGTCGCACCGAGCTCCATTGCGGCCGCGTAAAACGCGTCGACCGCGGCTTGGTCGGGGGCGATGAACGCGACATGTACGCCATTAGCGGTTTCCGGCCTGCCGCCATCGAACGGCGTCTGCACCCAAAACTCCGGAAAGGCTTTGCCATAGGCTGCCGCGCCGGGGAACGACATCACGCGCTTGCAGCCCAGCGGGGCGAGGACCTTGTCGTAGAACGCCGCGGCGCGATCTACATCATTCGAGCCAACGGATACGTGAGACAAAATGCTCGGGTTATCGTCTGTCATGGTGGGCCTTCCCTGCTGAAGTGAAGGCCGGAATCCTAACTCGCGCGACGGCGCGGACCACGTCATTTCGTGCCATCAATTTGACAGCGACGGGCGCCGCGAGGGTGCGGGTTAGCGCCCGACGGCGTAACCTTGCATCCCGCGTGGATTGGCTCCGGCGCGGATCATGCCGTTGTGTTGCGTGACTGCCGAGAGACGCCCTTCGGACCAAGGATCGGTGGCTTCGACCAAATGGCCACGACGGTCGAGGTCCTGGAGCGTGGCGTCGGCGAAGCGGCTTTCCAGCACCAAGCGTCCGGGCACCGCGGCGCGCGGATAGAACGAACTTGGGAAATGTTCGGAATGGAAGGACGGCGCGTCGATCATTTCCTGCAGATTCATCCCATGATGCACGTGGCGCAAGAACGCGATCAGCTGCCATTGATCCTGTTGGTCGCCACCCGGCGTGCCGAGCGCCATATAGGGCGCATCGCCGCGCATCACCATGGTCGGGGTAAGCGTTGTGCGCGGGCGTTTGCGCGGCGCCAATGAGCCGGGCAAGCCATCTTCGAGCCAAAACATTTGCGCGCGCGATGTCATCGGGAAGCCAAGAGCCGGCACCACGGGCGAGCTTTGCAGCCAGCCGCCCGACGGCGTTGCCGAAACCATGTTGCCCCAGCGGTCGATCACATCGATGTGGCAGGTATCGCCGCGCGTCTCACCCGGTTTGGCGACGGTGGGCTCCCCTGCCCCAGGCGCGGCCTTGGCATTCGCAGCCGCTACGCCCATGCGCACGTTGCGCCCGTCGACCGAACCCGGCCGCAATTCCATTGACGCCGTGCCCTCGACCAGTTTGCGGCGCGCGTCGTTGTAGGCAGGCGACAACAAACCGTCGACCGGAACATCGGTGAAGTTGGGATCGCCGTAATAAGCCTCTCGATCCGCAAAAGCGAGCTTGGCGCACTCAACGACGGTGTGAACGAAGTCCGCACCGAGCGGGTCCATCGCGCCGACATCGAATCCTTTGAGCAACGCAAGTTGTTGCAAGAACACCGGCGCTTGCGCCCACGGCCCGGTCTTAAGAACGGTGTAGCCGTGGTAATCGAACGCCACGGGTTCTTCGTAGGTCGCTTCCCAGGCCGCTATATCGTCTTGGGTGAGAAGCCCGGCGTGGCGTTCGCCCGAAGTGTCCATCGCCTCGGTGCCTTGCGCGTAGGCGGCAATTTCCTCGGCGACGAAACCTTCGCGCCAAATCTTGCGTGCAGCCTCGATCTGTTCGTCGCGCCCTTTGCCGCCGGCCTCGGCCTCGCGGATCAACCGCGTCCAGGTCTCGGCGATGGCTTTGTTGGCAAACAAGGTTCCCGGTGCCGGCGCCGCACCGCCCGGCATAAAGATGGCGGCCGAGCTTTGCCATTCGTCGCGGAACAAGTCGGCGACGCCGTTGATCGTGTCGGTGACCCCGGGATGAACAGGCACGCCGTTCGCGGCGTAGCCTTGCGCGATCTCGAACACCTCGGCCAAGGTCATGGTGCCGTAGTCGCGCAGCATGATCATCCAGGCATCGAATGCTCCCGGCACCACGGCGGATAACAACCCCGTGCCCGGCACCATATCGAGCCCGAGCGACGCGAAATGCTCCAGCGTCGCGGCAGCGGGCGCCACGCCCTGGCCGCAGATCACCCGCGCTCGGCTTTCCTTGGCCGAATAAAGGAGGATCGGCACCTCGCCGCCCGGTCCGTTGAGATGCGGCTCTGCAACCTGCAACACCATGCCGCCCGCGACCGCCGCGTCGAACGCGTTGCCGCCGCGTTCCAACATCGCCATCGCCGCCGAAGAGGCAAGCCAATGGGTCGAGGCGCAGGCCCCGAAGGTGCCTTGAATCTCGGGTCGAGTGGTGAACATGGCGGGTCTCCGGTTGGCTGGGATCCTGCTGTCCTACCACGCCGCTCGGACCCATGCCACGCGGCTTGCGCGATACAGCGGGATCGTTAGGATTGCCCCATGCGCACGATGCGATTGATGCTCATTTTGCTCCTTGGCACCTTTGCCCTGGCCGCCTGCCAAAACTCGCCGGACTGGACCGTCGGCAAACGCCAGCTCGGCTACGGCTTCAAAATCCCGCACTGACCTTCGTGCCGGGGTTCACCGCTGATCCCGCGTGCCTGCCGGACAGCCCCGGCGCCTACCTCATTCTTCTCGACCTGATCGCGCCCATGGGGCTCCCGCCACGCTTCGGCGATGAGCGGTTGGCTCCCGGTTTGTACGTTTATGCCGGCAGCGCGCGCGGCCCAGGAGGGATCCGGGCCCGCGCCGGGCGTCACCTCCGCGGAGACGGCGCGCGGCGGTGGCATATTGACTGGCTCACTGCGGCCGCCTCATCCCGGCGGGCGCTGCCGTTGACGATGCGCGGCGAATGCGCGGCGGTTCAGACCTTGGCGCGCGATAACGCCTTTGCGATACCGGTTCCGGGATTCGGAAACAGCGATTGCCCGACCTGCGATGCCCACCTGCTTCGGTGGCAGGGCAAGGGCTCTGGGGATGCGGCGACGCGCGCGATCTTGGCCGCGCTCTTTCAAGTTTGAGGGTGGTCGGGGAGACTGGATTCGAACCAGCGACCCTCTGCTCCCAAAGCAGATGCGCTACCAGGCTGCGCTACTCCCCGTCCCGGGCTTTCTAGGGTCTTCGCCGATTTGGCGCAACGCCAAACCGCGCGTGATGGGGCCATCATGGGGTGGGCGCGAACCGGTTCTGGGGATGAATGCCCCGTCATACCCGTGCATTTCCGAGATATCCGAGATTCCTAAGCGTTTTCGCCGCCCTGTGAGCGCGGCGCCGTGTAAGGTTGGGATGCCGGTTCGGCGCGGGATTGCGGCGGCAACATGGTCGTCGCGAAACCGATTTCGCCGCGCTCGCTTTATTCGCGTTTGCAGTGGGCTGCGGAAAACGAACGGGCCTTTATCGAGAGTGAGAGCTATTGCGGCCCCGATCGTCGCTTCAAGGTCGAAGGACCTCCCGCGGAGGGTGGCCGCCGCGCGGACGATACCAAAGACCCAGAGACCAAAGATGACGCAAAGGACGCGCAGGAATAGGTCGGCCCCATGAGCACGAGCAACGCCCGTAGAATAGAAAAAACCAGCCGTTTCGCCGTAATGGCCCGTCGGCCCGGTGGGGTCTCGCGCGACCAAGCGCTGGCGCGCGCCGAAGCAACGATCGACAAGCAAAAAGACAACTACTTGGAATGGGTGGCCCGAGACTTGAGCACCTTGGAGTCCCACGTCAACGCGATCCACCAAAACGAAGGGGCCCGCGACGAAGATATGGAAGCGGCCTATTCCAAGACCGCACAAATTAGAGACCTCGGCGCGACCTTCGGTTTCCCGCTCACAACGGAGGTCGCGGACAGCCTGTGCGAGCTGCTTCACCGCATGCGGCACGCCCAGATGTATGGGCGCGGTGCACTGCAAACCCATCTTGAGGCGCTTAAGCTGGTGTGCACCGACGCCTTTAAGGGCAAACAACCCAACGACGAGAAGCCCCTGCTCGACGGTTTGGGGCACGTGTTGGCGAAGTACCCGCCGGTGACGGGCGATGGCGATTAGTCGACCGCGCGTCGTCACCTGGCGATGACCGAGCCCCCGGCGACACCGGTCCGGCGCGCGTTTGTCGACGGCCGCTTCGGGCAGATCCATCTGCGCCAGGCCGGCCCCTCGGAGAGCAAACGTCCGCCCCTCCTTTGCTTTCATCAAAGCCCCAACGCGGGCAGTAACTTCACGTTGTTCCTGGGTGAAATGGGCCGAGACCGGCTCGCTGTGGCGCCGGACACGCCGGGGTTTGGCGAATCCGACGCGCCACCCAAGCCGCCGGAGATCATCGACTACGCGGGCGCGATGGCCGATACGATCGATGCGTTGGGCCTAGAAGGGCCGATCGACCTCCTGGGCTACCATACCGGCGTTCTGATCGCGGCCGAGCTTGCATTGCTGCGCCCAGCACAGATTCGCCGGCTCGTCCTGATCGGGATTCCGGTCTTCAACGAAGACGAACGTGCCGCATTCGAGAAAACGCCCTGGCCGGTGCCGTTCAAAGAAGACGGCTCCAGCCTTGTCGAAGAGTGGAATCGGCTGCTGCACTGGCGCGGTCCGGGGGTCGAACTGCCGACGGTGCGGCGGTTTTTCACCGAGAAACAGCGCGCCGGCGAGCGCGGTTGGTGGGGCGCGCGTGCGGTGTTTCGCCACGATACACGAAGCGTCTTGCCTCGGCTCGACCAACCCATCTTGGCGGTACGGGCGCGCGACGATTTGTGGGACTCGATGCCCCGCGCCGAAGATCTGATCAACCCGGTCGCGTGGATCGACCTGCCGGACTATGGGCATGGCATGTTCGATGTCATCCCCGACGAGCTTGCGGTAATGACCCGCGATTTTCTCGATCGCGATTAGCATTTAAGCGCGACCTATTTGCGCGCGTAGGTGATGTGCTGGAGATTGCCCACGGCAGGGTGCGCATGCGCCTCGCGCAAGGCATCGATGTCGAGTTCCTTGACTTGTTTTTGGGCAAAGCCAGCGTCGACCGCGATCTGACCATGGTCCAGGTCCATGAGCTTGGCGATGAACGGTTCGGCGTTGTAATGCGTGCTCCAGTCCATCGAGAACTGATCTACGGTATCCCCGATGAACGATCCCGGCGCGATGTCTTGGTGCACCATGATTCCACCCGGCGCGAGCAACCGATGCGCTTCGTCGAAGATCGCCGGCATCGCTTTTGACGAGGTTTCATGAAACATCAGATGCGACACGACCAGGTCGAAATGCCCGTCCGGAAAGTTCGTGGCTTCGGCGTTTTGTTGGCTGTAGTGCACCGGCTTGCCGAGCCCTTCCGCCCGCGCGTGGGCGTAGCGCAAGACCGGCGCGCCCACGTCGATCGCATGCACCTCGGCGCCGCGATAGGCATCGACGTACGGCAGGGTCGAATGGCCGACCGTGCACCCCATATCAAGAATTCGTTTGGGCGTAAACTTGGGATGCTGTTGCTTCAACCACGCGATAATCGAGCGACCCGCCGAATCGTTTAAGCCCCCGCCGGCGTGCATGAAGAACATCCAAATCACGTCGTCGTACAACGCGCCAGCGAATACGTCGTCGTCGGTCAGGTCGGTGTGATAGGCGCCGGGCTGGATGTGAATATCGACAGCCGTGTGATAACGCGGGATTTCGAGATCGGGATCGAGCATCAACGATCCCAGCTTGCGGTTGCTGTCGCGATACTTCTTGGCCTTGGCGATGAGGTCATCGAGGTGTTTTTCGATTTTCTCGCCGTAGGTGTCCCACATGATCTCCTGATTGATCCGCCGCAGGGAACTGCCCATCTGCCAATAGGGATCGTCCTGCATGATCCGGGCGACCTCGCGGCGCTTGATGGGATCGCGGCCATGATCCTTGCGGAACTGGTCGGCGTATTTTTCATCCCAGGTCTTGCGGGTGCCGGGCCACAGGTCGGCCAAGAGATGAAACCGCAACGAATGGGTGTATTCCTGCCGGGCGGCCTCGTCAGCCGTCGGCGGCGCGATCATGTCGTGAAAGGTTTGCCGGGTATGGGACTCGGTCATGGCGTCATCCTCCGGGTTTAGGCGGCGGCCATGGGAGGGCCGAACGCCCGAAATCTCTGGCCAGAGTATAGCGCTTTGTCCCCACATCGGATGACCTTTCGACGGGCCGTGCCTGCAACATGCGTACAGACGCCAAACCCGCGGAAAGACTAGGGTCCAGCGATGCGTCGTCCGATCTCCGACCCCGCCCCCCTTCCTTCCCG
>Ga0181594_10001817_pt1 | contig 19744 bp, 19 predicted proteins | sample 071ome_18_FD_145603 | JGI IMG/M metagenome (GOLD analysis project Ga0181594, IMG submission 145603) | Coastal salt marsh microbial communities from the Groves Creek Marsh, Skidaway Island, Georgia - 071413BT metaG (spades assembly) | ecosystem: Environmental > Aquatic > Marine > Intertidal zone... | reverse complement strand
ACAATGCCTCATTTGACTGGGAATTTGTGAGTTCGGAACTCCAGCGCTCCACGGGTGAGATGCCCGATATACCGAGACTTTGCACTGTGCGTATGACGCGCCGCCTCGTCCCCGAACTTCGTCGCCGAAATCTGGATGTGGTCACCCGGCACTTCGGCATCGACATTCATGCGCGACACCGGGCGCACGGGGATGCTCTGGCCACGGCGCGAGTGCTGTTGCGACTGCTCGACGAGGCGCGGGGGCGAGGGATCGAGGACTTCGCCACACTACAATGGTACCTGGAGCGCCGCCGACCACGGAAGCGCTTCGATCCGGAGCAGTATTCGCTCGACCTGCCCGGTCACGATTCTACAAGGAGACGCTGATGCACGACGGCCTTCCGCTCAGTCGAACGACGCAGATCGGCTCGATCCGGATTCACGGTATCGAGGCGGGCGTTCAGCAACTCGATGGGGGTGCCATGTTCGGCGTGGTCCCGAAACCGTTGTGGGAGCGTCGTATCCCGGCCGACGTTCGGAACCGAATACCGCTAGCGCTCAGATGCCTGCTTGTGGAAGCCCCGAACGCACTCGTCCTGATCGACACGGGAATCGGGAACAAGTACGGCGAAAAGTTCGCCGACATCTATGGGGTGGTGAACGCGGGGGATCCGACCCGGCTCGAGGACGGCATCCGCGATGCGGGGTTTGCCCCCGAAGACGTGGACATCGTGCTCAGTACGCATCTGCACTTCGATCATGCGGGCGGAAACACCGTGCGTGATGATGCCGGCGTCATCCGCCCGGCGTTCCCCAACGCTCGGTACGTCGTTCAGAAAGGCGAACTGGAGTTCGCACGCAGTCAGAACGAGCGCATTCGCGCCAGCTACCTGCTCGAGAATATCGAACCGGTCACCGAATGCGGCCTCTGGGACCTGGTCGAAGGTGAGGCCGACATCACGGAGGGGATCAGCGTCGTGCCCACGCCGGGGCATACACCCCACCACCAGTCCGTACTGATCGGAAGTGACGGAGAAACGGCGTGTTTTCTGGCGGACGTATGCCCTACGTCGGCCCACCTTCCGCTCCCGTGGATCATGGGCTACGACCTCGAACCCCTGGTGACGCTGGAGTCCAAGCGAAGTCTGTGGGAGCGAGCGCGCAATGAGGATTGGCTCCTTGTCTTCGAGCATGACCCGCGTGTCCCCTGGGGGCGTCTGGACCCGTCCGAGGATCGACCCGTGCTCATCGAGTAGAACCGGGACGCCTGATTGGCTGAATGCCCCCTGTCGTAATCGCGGGGGTGGCGGGCGGGGAATTCAGAACCTTCCGACTTCTTCCTATCTTTGAAGGCTGGTCGTCACGGTACTCGAAGGATGATTCGATCGATGATGGATGCTTCCCGGATCCCGGTTCTCCTCTCAGGGGGTGCACGGACGCCGATTGGGCGATTCCTCGGTGGGCTGAGCGGATTTTCCGCTTCCGATCTGGGGGCCATCGCGGTGCGGGCTGCCGTGGAGCGATCCGGAGCCGACGTGACCGATGTCGATGAAGTCATCATGGGCAACGTGGTGTCCGCGGGTGGTGGACAGGCCCCCGCGCGGCAGGCGGCAATCCGGGGAGGAATCCCCGAGACCGTCCCTGCCGTCACGATCAACAAGGTCTGCGGTTCCGGACTGAAAGCCGTCATGCTCGCGGCGCAGGCGATCCGTGCCGGCGATTCCCAGCTCATCGTCGCAGGAGGCATGGAGTCGATGTCGACCGTGCCCTTCCTCCTCCGGGGCATGCGATCCGGCGTGAAATTCGGCAATCAGACGGTCGAAGATGGTCTCATTCACGACGGCCTGTGGTGCTCCTTCGGAGACTGCCACATGGGCGGCCATGCCGAATACACGGCATCGAAGGCGGGCGTCTCCCGCCACGACGCCGATACCTTCTCCCTTCATTCGCACCGAAAGGCGGTCGAGGCAGCCGAGGGAGGTCGCTTCGACGACGAGATCGTTCCTGTCGAGGTGAAGACCCGGAAGGGTGTCTCCGTGGTCGCCGCAGACGAGAGCCCTCGGGCGGATACGTCCCTCGAGGCACTGGGAACGTTGCGTCCCGCCTTCGTGCGCGATGCACCCGATGACGTCGAGAATCATGTTGTCACAGCGGGGAACGCACCGGGCCTCAACGACGGCGCGGCGGCTGTCGTCGTCGCATCGCTCGAATATGCGCAGGCCCACGGACTCGAAGTGGACGCGACCATTTCCGGTTATGCCACCGGGGCCACGGCGCCGCAGGACCTGTTTTTCGCTCCGATCGCAGCCGTTCGTAACCTGATGGCAAGAGATGGTAAGGTCATCGGAGACTACGATCTCTTCGAGGTCAATGAGGCCTTCGCGGTCCAGGCGATCGCAGACATGCGCGCGCTCGAGATGGATGAAGCTCGGGTGAACGTGAATGGCGGTGCGGTCGCCCTTGGCCACCCGATCGGCGCTTCCGGCACGCGTATCCTCGTTACCTTGATCAACGCCATGAAGCAGAACGATGCGTCCACCGGGATGGCCACATTGTGCCTTGGCGGTGGCAATGCGGTCGCACTCTCGGTGGAAAAGGCATGACGCCAAACAACGGAGCACTCCAATGATGAGCATCACCGAATCCCTGGCGGGTCGGACATTTGACGGCATCGCCGATGACCGTCGGGGACGTTTCGCACTCGGCACCGTGGTGCTGGCTGTTGCGGCGGCGTTCTCGGCGCAGGTTGCCGTACCGCTCCCATGGACGCCCGTGCCCGTTACTCTGCAGCCCCTGATCGTGATTCTGGCGGGCGCCGTTCTCGGGCCGCGGCTCGGGGCCGTGTCCATGGCCGCGTACGTGACGGTCGGGGCGCTGGGTGCGCCGGTTTTCTCGAATGGCGGAGCGGGGTTGGGATGGCTGCTGGGTCCGACGGGTGGCTACCTGCTTGCGGCGCCGGTTGCGGCGTGGGTGACCGGGATCGTCGCCGGTCGATCGGGACACGCCTCACGGCTTCTCCTCGGTCTGTGTGCGGGGGTCCTCTCGATGTATGTCGGTGGGGTCCTGCAGCTGATGGCCTTCACGGGGCAGAGCTTCGGCGCGGCGGTTGCGGCGGGCGCGCTGCCGTTTCTGATTGGAGACCTGACGAAGGTCGGTGTTGCCTTCTTCTCTCTGATGACCCTGCGCGTGGCCAATCGCGGGAAAGACTGAGGGCTCGGAGGGCGGGCGCGCCTCTCGGTCACCGGTCCGTGCCTCCGTGCTGTTCCTGACCTCGGAAGGGCGGGTCCACCTGGGGTGGCGTTTGAGTGGGTTCTTCGGGCTCACTCTCCTGGTTGCTCTGGCATGGGAGGGCCTCACCCAGCCGAGTCTGATGGGAGGTGCGTTTGGACTGCTCGCCGGAGCACTGGCAGCAGGGACGATTCTCCTGTGGGTCGATGGTCGGAAGCCGGGGGCACTCGGGTTCTACCTGTCGCACGAAACCGCGACCGAGTCGGTGCGCGGGATGGGGCTGGGGGTGCTGATTGGAATGATCGTCGTCGCGGGCATGGCGCTTGCGGGCGGTGTGACCTGGGAGGCGAGGTCAGGGTCGATGCTTAGCTGGGCATCGGGCGCCTTGGGCGCGGTGTTGTGGTTTACGATCCCTGCAGCGGCCGAAGAGGCGTTTTTGCGGGGCTACCCGCTCCAGGCGCTGACGGAGGCGTACGGTCCGCTCACCGGCATTGCGGCTACGTCCGTGGCCTTCGGCGTGCTTCATCTCGGGAATCCGGGTCACGGCGTCCTTCAGTTCGTCAACGTCACGGTGGCGGGCGCTCTTTTCGGAGTCGTGTACGTGAAGACACTCAGCCTTTGGTTGGTCACCGGGATGCATGTGGGCTGGAACTGGGCACATGGGTACCTCGCCGATGTACTGGTGAGCGGCCTCGACGTGGCGGATGCGCCGCTTTATGAAGGGGTGACGGGCGGGCCCCAGTGGCTGGGTGGAGGGGCGTTCGGTCCGGAAGGCAGCGTCGTGGCGACAGGGGTCCTGGTCGCGGCGACGGTGACGTTCTGGCGCGTTGAGTGGCTGAGGCCGGGCCGCTCGGCTTCGGACGCGGGCTCTCTGGCAGAGATGGCAATTCAAGGAATCAATCGAAAGGGCGTACCGGCATGAATATCGAGACGATCGCGATCGTGGGGGGCGGAACGATGGGCAACGGGATTGCTCACGTGGCTGCGCAGTCCGGGAAGCAGGTCACATTGATCGACCTCTCCGACGAGGTGCTCGAACGAGCGGTCGCCACCATCAGCAAGAACCTCGATCGTCAGGTCAAGAAAGAGGTGATCGACGAGGCAGCGCGGGCTGCCACGCTGTCGCGGATCCAGACGGCGAACGATCTCGAGGCGGGCGCAGGCGGCGCAGACCTCGTGATCGAAGCAGTCCCGGAGGTGCCGAACCTGAAGGCTTCGATCTTCGAAACGCTCGATCGAGTGACGGAGCCGGACACGATCCTCGCCTCGAACACATCGTCGATCTCGATCACGGAGATCGCGGCTCGGACCCGTCGACCGGCCAAAGTCATCGGGATGCACTTCATGAACCCGGTGCCGATCATGAAGCTTGTCGAGGTCATCAGGGGACTCGCGACCAGTGACGAGACGACGCACTCCGTGATCGGACTATCCGAGGAACTCGGGAAGACGGCCGTCGAGGTCAACGATTTCCCGGGCTTCGTATCAAATCGCGTGCTCATGCCGATGATCAACGAGGCAGTCTTCGCGCTCATGGAGGGTGTGGCGGAGCCTGAGGCGATCGACACCGTCATGAAGCTCGGTATGAACCACCCGATGGGGCCTCTGGCGCTTGCCGACCTCATCGGCCTGGACACCTGCCTCAACATCCTGGAGGTGCTCCACCGGGATCTCGGTGACGATCGATACCGGCCATGCCCCCTCCTCCGGAAATACGTGGCTGCCGGGTGGCTGGGGCGGAAATCGGGACGTGGCTTCCATGCCTACGCCTGAGGGGCAGGCATGGACAGCCGGAGGCAAGCTCATGACGAGAGCGGGATGACGATATGTTGAGTCAGGAGCAGTTGGAGCTTCGACAGCTCGCTCGAGATTTCTCGGAGGCGGAACTTCGACCGAACACCGCGCTGTGGGATGATCGCAGAGCACTCGACGACGAGGTGTTCGGCAAGCTCGCCGAGAGCGGATTCCTCGGCATGCTGATTCCCGAGGAGTTCGGTGGCCTGGGGCTTGAGCTCGCGAGCTACCTGACCGTTCTGGAGGAACTCGCGTGGGGGGACGCCTCTGTCGCCCTCGCGGTCGCCATCCACAACGGTCCGGTGGCGGAGCTTCTGCTGCGCCACGGCTCCGAGGCACAGCGGTCGTCGTGGCTTCCTCGCATGGCGAGCGGTGAGGTGCTGGGCGCCTTCGCGCTTTCGGAGCCCGACAGCGGGTCGGACGCCTCGTCGATCTCCACGGCGGCAACGCTTGTCGGGGACGAATGGGTCATCGACGGGATCAAACGTTGGGTGACCAACGGGGCGCGTGCTGGATTTGCGACCGTGTTCGCTCGGACGGGGGACGACGGACTGAGCACGTTTCTCGTACCGACCGATATCGACGGGTATCGCGTCGTTTCGCGGGAGACGACGCTGGGCTTGCGGGCGTCCGAGACCGTGACCGTGGCCTTCGACCGCGTCCGCCTTCCGGAGAGTGCCCTTGTGGGTGAGGCCGGTGCGGGCCTTCGCTACGCTCTGCAGGTGCTGGATCTGGGCCGGATCGGTATCGCTGCTCAGGCGACCGGCGTCGGCCGTGCTGCCATCGACCATGCCGCGCGGTATGCCCTTGAACGCGAGCAGTTCGGCAAGCCCATCGCCCGGTTCGGCGCGGTTCAGGCGAAGCTCGCGAATGCGGCTCAGCGTGTTGCCGCCGGACGTACGTTGACGCTGGAGGCCGCGGAGGCGTGGTTGGGCGCCCGCGAGCGTGGAGCTCGCCACGGCCTCGCCGGGGTGACCGCACAGGCTGCGATGGCGAAACTCGCTGCGTCAGAGGCTGCGACCTTCGCTGCGGACGAGGCGGTTCAGATTTTCGGTGGCTACGGATACATGAAGCACTACCCGGTGGAGCGGCTGCTCCGGGATGCCAAGGGCACCGAGATTTATGAAGGAACCAGCGAGATCATGAGACGTGTCATTGCCGCGGAGATCTTCCGAGACGCGGGTGACGACAACCTTTGAGAACGAGGACCATGGAACTCTTCGAACTGATGGCCGACGGAGGTCACGAGCAGGTTGTATTCTGGAGTGACCCCGAGTTCGGGTACCGGGGCATCATCGCCATTCACGACACGACCCTGGGTCCGGCACTGGGTGGGACCCGCTTCTGGACATACGACGATGACCGGGCGGCGACCGTCGATGCTCTGCGCCTGTCGCGTGGAATGACGTACAAGGCTGCCATCACGGGGCTGAATCTCGGTGGCGGCAAGTCCGTGATCTGGGGGGACAACAAGCGAGCTGACCGCGAAATGATTTTCCGGTCGCACGGTCGGGCGGTCGATTCCCTGGGCGGTCGGTATATCACAGCAGAGGACGTCGGGACTTCTCCAGATGATATGGAGTTCGTCGCCATGGAGACCGAGCACGTGGCCGGGCTCCTCGGGCGCTCCGGCGACCCATCACCCGTGACCGCGTACGGTGTGTATCAGGGCATCAAGGCATCCGCTGCGCACCGATATGGAACGGACGCGCTCGCCGATCGTCACATTGCGGTGCAAGGACTCGGCCATGTCGGGTACTACCTGTGCAAGGATCTCGCCTCCGAGGGGGCTCGACTGACCGTGGCGGATATCGACGAAGCCGCGGTCCGCCGTGTCGTCGAAGAATTCGGCGCACAGTCCGTGGTGCCGGACGCAATCTACGGGGTCGATGCCGACATCTTTGCGCCGTGCGCCCTCGGGGCTGTGGTCAACGATGCTACGCTCGACCAGTTCACGTTCGACATCATCGCCGGCGCGGCGAATAACGTCCTCGCGAACAGCGCAGTTCACGGGGCGGCCCTGCAGGACAGAGGGATCCTCTACGCGCCGGACTACGTCATCAACGCCGGTGGACTCGTGAACGTGTACGGCGAGCTTCACGATTGGGACGCCGAAAGATCCCTGCACAAGGCCGGTGAGATCTATCAGACGCTGCTGCGGATCTATGAGTTGGCAGCGACGGACAGCGTCGGCACGCATACGGCGGCTGATCTGGCAGCAGAAGCGCGGATCGAACAGGCACGCCACCTCCAGCGGACCTGGTAGTGCTCGAGCACGTCCGACGGGCAGACTCGGCGATCTACGAGGCTCTTCGGGCGGAGGTCGGTCGCCAGCAGGACGGCCTCGAGATGATAGCGTCGGAGAATTTCACCTCTCGCGCGGTCATGGAGGCGACCGGCTCGGTGATGACGAACAAGTACGCCGAAGGGCTTTCGGGTCGGCGTTACTACGGGGGGTGTGAGCACGTCGATGTCGCCGAGGATCTGGCGCGTACGCGGGCCATGGAGCTGTTCGGTGCGGAACACGCGAACGTGCAACCCCATTCGGGAGCACAGGCCAACATGGCGGCCTACTTCGCGTTGCTCGAGCAGGGAGACTCGATTTTAGGCATGGACCTCAGTCACGGGGGGCACCTGACCCACGGGTCCCCCGTGAACTTCAGCGGCAGACTGTTCGAGGCCTTTGCATACGGTGTGCGCCCGGACGACGGGCTGATCGATTACGACGCGCTCCGCCATCAGGCCCGGTCGACCAAACCCCGCATGATGATCGCGGGTGCCAGCGCGTACCCTCGGGTGATCGACTTCGAGGCATTCGGTGCGATCGCGCGGGAGGTGGGGGCCCTGCTCCTCGTGGATATGGCCCACATCGCCGGCCTTGTGGCCACCGGCCACCACCCGTCGCCCGTTCCTCACGCCGATGTGGTGACGACGACGACCCACAAGACGCTGCGAGGTCCGCGCGGAGGACTCATTCTTTGCAGGTCTGAACACGCGAAGGGTATCGACAAGGCTGTGTTCCCCGGGATGCAGGGTGGCCCGCTCATGCATGTGATCGCTGCAAAGGCGGTCGCGTTCGGGGAGGCGCTGGAGCCGCACTTCTCCTCCTATTCGGGTCAGGTCATCGCGAACGCCCGAGCTCTGGGTGCCAGACTTCTCGAGCGGGGGTTCGAGCTCGTGTCCGGTGGGACGGACAACCATCTGGTTCTCGTCGACCTCAGGAGCAGCCACCCGGAGGTCTCCGGCAAGGCCGCTGAGGAGGCCCTGGAAGTCGCCGGCATCACCGTCAATAAGAATACGGTGCCGGGTGAACATCGCTCGCCGTTCGTGACGTCCGGCCTGAGGATCGGGACGCCTGCGCTGACGACGCGCGGCATGACGGAATCCGACATGTGCCTGATCGCAGACTGGATCACGGAGGTGCTGGCCTCGGTGGGTGATGCGGGGGTGCAGAGGCGTGTGCGCGGGCAGGTCAGCGAGCTTTGCCGTCGATTTCCCCTGTATCCGGAGATGGGCCCGGCGTGAGGTCGGCAGATGGTGACCCAACGGTCTGATCCGGATGCACCATCTGGCGGAAGGGGAGGGCCTTCGGCAGATTCGAAGCTATGACGGAAGTACAGTTCGCAGACGAGGTCCTCGACCAGCTCCAGGAGCGGAATCCGCGCTTTCACGCGCGCTGCTACGAGTTCGTCCTGCAAGCACTTCATTCAGTCATTCGGTCCCTCGAACAGCCACGGCACATCACCGGGCGGGAACTCACCGAGGGAGTGCGAGAATTGGCGCTGGGCAGATATGGTCCGCTCGCGAGGACCGTGCTCGAGCACTGGGGGATCCACGAAACGGAAGATGTGGGCCGCGTGGTATTCGCGATGGTCGAACAGGGGATCCTGGTGAAGGAGGATGACGACCGTCCCGGTGATTTTACCGATCTCTTCGATTTCGAAGAGGTGTTCGATGATCACTATCCGTGGCGGGCGCATCCCTGACTCTACGGACTGACGTCGATCGTCGATCCTGAACCAAGACTCAACACTGGTGAAGCCGGACGAGCCGGCAGCCAGGGCTTACGCAAGGACCTCGGGAGGGGACGCACATGGTGGATGAGGGCGGATTTCCGCGTTGCCAGAAATGCGAGGGGGGCATCTTGCTCCCCCTGTCCGACTATGGGAGGGACGGTGCCCCCATTCGGTACAAGGCGTGGGTTTGTTCCAATCCGGAGTGCGGATTCAATCTCCGAATCGACAACGGAGAGATCACGCTGGGACGTCAGATCGGGCAGAGTTACAAGTAATCGCTCCGGGCTCCTCGGTCTCGGCCGTGGAGTGTCCGTCCGACCTTTGCCATGATGCCCGGTCGCAGTCCTCTGAGCCCGTTTTCCCGAGGTCACGTCCCGGCCATGACGGCATCGGAGGCGTCCGCCTTCGACACGCGTGCCATCGATGTGTTGGGGATACCCCAGCCCGTGCTCATGGAGAATGCTGGCCGCTCGGCCGCACTCGTGATCCATCATGTGTTTCGCCCGGGTCGAGTTGTCGGAGTGGTCGGGTCCGGAAACAACGGGGGTGACGCCCTGGTGGTCCTCCGCTCCTTGTCTGCCTGGGGTATCGAGAGCGTCGCCCTTCTGGTGGCCGACCGTCCTGCATGGGACCCGTTGTTGCACGGATGGCCGCTTCGCGTCGTCGCGGACAGAGACCTCTCCGAGACGGATCTCTCGTCCCTCCTCGACGGGGCTGATGTGATCGTCGACGGTATCCTCGGGACGGGTGCCCGGGGAGAGCCCAGACCCCGACAGGCGGCGGTGATCAACCGAATGAACGGCTCTTCAACGCCCGTCGTTGCGCTCGATGTCCCGACCGGAGCCGATGCGACGACGGGTGCACTGCTCGGCCCCACTGTGCAGGCGGCGCTGACCATTTCGTTCGGCGCGCCGAAGACGGGGATCTGTTTTCATCCTGCTCGGGCGCGTGCGGGTCGCCACGTGGCGGTGGAGATCGGCTTTCCTCCAATCGCGGAAGTCGAGGCACAGGCGACAGCTCGGCTGGTCACCCCGGAGTTCGCCCGAGGGCGCCTCCCCATACGTGACACCGCCGCGCACAAGAACCGCGTGGGCCGCCTTCTGATCGTGGGTGGAGGGGTCGGTATGGCCGGCGCCGCCATTCTGGCGGCCCGGGCGGCTTTTCAAGCAGGTGCGGGCCTCGTGCAGGTTTTGGCCCCCACCTCCAACCGGGATGCGGTTCAGGCAGGGATCCCAGAGGCGATCTTCATTTCTGCTGATGACGGACCCGGCCTCTCGTCTGCGGCCCATGACGCAGACGCCATCGTCGTCGGCCCGGGTCTCGGGACCAGCGACGAAAGCGGGTCTCTGCTAGCGTCCATCGTCGGGATCGGTACCCAGCCCATACTTCTCGATGCGGATGCGCTGAACCTCATCGCCGGGGGATCGGTCTCCCTGGGAGATATCGGCGCGAGCCGTCCGACGCTGATCACGCCGCATCCCGGAGAGATGGCACGTCTGACCCCGGACCGGGACGGGGCCGGGTACCCCATCGAATGGGCGCGATCGCTCGCGTCGGAATGCTCCGTCCACGTGCTGCTGAAGGGCGCTCCGTCTGTCGTGGCATCTCCTTCAGGACCCGTCATGATCGATACACAGAGTTCGTCCGATCTGGCCGTCGCGGGCATGGGGGATGCCCTCGCCGGAGTATGTGGAGCCCTCATGGCCCAGGGGCTGTGGCCGGATCTCGCGGGTGCTCTTGGTCTTTACCTTTCCGGCCGGGCCGCCCGACTCGCGGCGCGCGGTGCCGGTCTGATGCCCTCGGACGTTTCCAATCTCCTTCCGGTCGCGTTGACGGAAACTCAGCCGTCCGAATCAGACCTTCCGTTCCCGTTCGTTCTGTTCGATGCCGAGCCCGCACGATGAGCAGGCCGTACGGGCGCGGGGCTGAGTTCGACCTGCTTCAGCGACTCGGCGGCCTCGTTGGGGATCTGCCTCGGGAGGTCCTCGTTGGACCGGGTGATGACGCCGCGGTCCTGGACGGAGGATGGGTCGCGAGTACCGACCTGTCGATCGAGGACGTCCATTTTCGGCGTGCATGGATTTCTGATGTCGAGGTGGGATACCGAGCGGCGACCGCGGCGCTCTCGGATATGGCTGCCATGGCAGCCCGGCCCGTCGGTCTTCTCGCCTCGATTGCGGTTCCCGGCGATGGAAACGTGGATATCGAGGCGGTTCAGAGGGGGCTCGCGCAGGGTGCGAGGGCGGTCGGAGCGTCGATCATCGGGGGAGATTTGTCTCGCTCACCCGGACCTCTGATGATCGATGTGGTTGCACTCGGTCAGGCGTCGGAGCCCGTACTCCGAAGTGGGGCTCGTCCGGGTGATCAAGTGTGGGTAACCGGTGTGCTGGGGGCCGCGGGTGCGGCGGTTCGCGCGTGGCATTCCGGGCAGGAGCCGGCCCGGGAACTTCGAGCTGCCTTTGCCAAACCGACCGCTCGTGCGGATGAGGCACGCTGGCTGGTTGACCACGAAGACGTTCGTGCGATGATCGACATATCGGACGGACTCGTTGGAGACGCCGGGCACATTGCGGCGGCCTCCGGCGTGAAGATCGTGCTGGACCTTTCTGCCGTTCCGGTGGCGGAAGCGGCGCGGGACTTCCTCGGGCCGACTGAGGCCCTTCAGGTAGCGCTCGGGGGCGGAGAGGATTACGAGCTGTGTGTGATTGTCGACGCCGACAGCCCGGATCCCGGTTATCTTGCCCGCGAGCACGGAGTGGTCATGACCCGGGTCGGGTCCGTGATGGATGGCTCGGGTGTCTGGACGAGATCGGAAGACGGGGGAGAGATGGAGGTGATGAGCGGGGGCTTCGATCACTGGGGCGGCATGGCTGCCGAGGACGGCACCGCGAGGTGATCCGCCTGCTGGCTGTCTTCGTGTGGATCATTCCGGCCACGATCTGGTTCGGGGGGCGCATGATCGTGGCCGTGGTGATCGGGGCGAGGAACAGGCGGTGCATCTGCCGGAATTCGCCCCGCGGCTGGGCGAGACAGCTCCTGTGGCTCTCTTCGACGAACGTCGTCTTCGAGAACGCGGACGTGATCCACACGGACCGACCCCAGATTCTCGTCGCGAACCACTCATCATGGTACGACGTTCTGGCGCTGGCCTCGGTACCCGGCAACGCGGTCTTCGTCGCGAAGAAGGAACTGGCGAAGATCCCGGTCTTCGGCCGAGCCTTGCGCGAATGTGGGCACGTCTTCGTGGACCGTGGCGACCGCAACGCCGCGGTGGCGTCCATGGCTGCCGCACGGGACCTGTTGGAGAAGGAAAGCCCTACTGTCATCATGTTTCCGGAGGGGACTCGCTCGAAGTCGGGCGACCTTCAGAAATTCAAGAAGGGTGCGTTCGTGCTCGCGATCCAGACCGGAGTGGACATCGTTCCGGCGGCGATCATCGGTTCCCGTGACGTCATGAACAAGGAGTCCCTGAAGATCTCGCCGGGCACCATCACCGTCCGATTCGGAGCACCGATTCGGGTGGAGGGACTTCGTATGGACGACCGAAACGCACTGACTGAACGGGCTAGGAATGCGGTGCTCGAATTGCAGGCTGCGCCCGTGCAGTCTGACCAGAAAGCCACTTGAGGAGGATCGATGTCGACCATCGTCGATGTGTGGGGACGCGAGATTCTTGATTCCCGCGGAAACCCCACGGTAGAAGCAGAAGTCTCTCTGGCGAGCGGCGCACGTGGACGTGCCGCGGTGCCTTCCGGTGCCTCGACCGGTGCGTACGAGGCGGTGGAACTGCGTGACGGTGACGCGGATCGATTTCTGGGGAAGGGTGTCCTTCGGGCCGTCGGTCACGTGAACGAGTCGATCGCGAAGGCCGTGCGTGGCATGGAGGCGGGTGAGCAGGAAGCGATCGATCAGGCGATGATCGACCTGGACGGTACCTCGAACAAACGTCACCTCGGAGCGAACGCGATGCTTGCTGTCTCCATGGCGGTGGCCAGAGCTGCGGCCGAGGAGCAGGGAGTACCTCTATGGCGTTATCTGGCGACCTCCCCGCAGGTCGACACCCTTCCCGTGCCGATGATGAACATCCTCAATGGCGGGGCTCATGCTCCCAACAACGTGGACATTCAGGAGTTCATGGTCATGCCAGTGGGTGCGGACACGTTTTCCGACGGACTCAGGATGGGCGTGGAGATCTTCCACCATCTCAAGAAGGTCCTTGAGAATCAGGGCAAGAACACGGCCGTCGGCGATGAGGGAGGCTTCGCTCCGGATCTCGCCAGCAACGAGGAAGCAGTCGAAGTCGTGCTCGAGGCGATTGAACGTGCCGGCTATCGCGCGGGTGACGATGTCGTTCTGACTCTGGATGCAGCGGCTACCGAATTCCACGAGAACGGTGAATACGTCTTCCACTGGTCGGGGGGTGAACGGCGAGACGCCGACGGAATGGTTGAATTCTGGAAGGAGTGGGTTGCAAAGTATCCCATCCGCTCCATCGAAGACCCCCTCGATGAGAACGACTGGCGCGGCTGGACGGCCCTGACCGAAGCAGTGGGCAAGGACGTTCAGATCGTGGGAGACGATCTCTTCGTGACGAACGCCGCTCGTCTCGAGCAGGGGATTCGAGACGGTGCGGCGAACGCGATCCTCATCAAGGTGAATCAGATCGGGACACTCTCTGAAACGCTCGAGACAATGCGCATGGCGCACGCAGCTGGCTACCGCAGTGTTGTGTCGCATCGTTCGGGTGAAACCGAAGACACGCTCATCGCGGATCTCGCGGTCGCGACAGGAGCGGGCCAGATCAAGACCGGGAGCGCGAGCCGCACCGATCGGGTGGCGAAGTACAATCAGTTGCTGCGGATCGAAGAGCAGCTGGGTGCCAGCGCGCGGTATCCAGGCTCCGGGCTCTGGAGCTGAACAGTGACTCATCCTCGCGGTGAACGGCGGTCGGTCATCTCCGGGCTGAAACGCCTCGTCGTCCCGGGGTTGCTCGTAACGGCCGCGTACTATGCGGTGTTCGGCGGCGAGTCATCCGTATTCGACCTGCGCTCGGCCCGAGCTGACATCCTCGAGGAGGAGGCGCGCCTGGAGCAGGCGCGTGTGGAGATCGACTCCCTGCGTGCGGAGCTGGACAATCTCCAGCACGATCCGGCCACGGTAGAGAGAATCGCGCGCGAGGACTACGGGATGGTTCGGGCCGGTGAGGCGTTGTACCGTTTTGCCGATACCGAAGGCAGAGACATGAGCGGGCGCGCGCCATCCCCGGTCCGGTGATCGCCGGAGTTCGGTCTCGTTTATGCCGGATCTTGGCGCTGGGGGATCGCCGATCCCTGCGTGTGGTCGATTCCATCCTGCTCCATCTCCGAATCGACCGGGCTTCGTCCGGCTCCAATCTGGTTCGAGTCATCTGAGCCGGGCTTCAGACTCTCCATCGCGGCTTCCGCCGCCAGTTTGAGCGCACGGGCCTTGCCCTCGGAACTGGCCGGGCCGGTTTCCTTGACGAACGGTGCGAACAAGTCGATCGGAATCGGGAACAGTGTCGTGGAGTTGTTTTCCACCGCGACCTCGGTCACGGTCTGCAGGAACCGGAGCTGCATGGCAACGGGGAATTGCTCGATGACTTCGGCCGCCTGAATCAACTTCGTCGACGCCTGATACTCACCCTCGGCGTTGATGACCTTGGCGCGCCGTTCCCGCTCGGCCTCGGCCTGTTTCGCCATGGCCCGCTTCATCTCTTGCGGGAGGTCGATGTCCTTGATTTCGACCCCGGTCACATCGATACCCCACGGATCCGTACCCGCGTCGATGATCTCGCGGACGACCTCGTTGATGCGCTCCCGTTCCGCGAGTAGTTCGTCCAGTTCGGACTGTCCGATCACGGAGCGCAACGTCGTTTGCGCAAGCTGACTCGTCGCGAAGTAGTAGTCTTCGATCTCGATCACGGCCTTGGTAGGATCCGCGACCCTGAAGTACACGACCGCATTCACTCGAACGGAGACATTGTCCTTCGTGATCGTATCCTGAGGCGCGATGTCGAGGGCGACGATACGCAGATCCATTTTCCTCAGTCGGTCGATCCCGAATGGTACGAGGAAGATCAGTCCGGGGCCCTTGGCTCGGGTGAGCTTGCCGAGCCGGAACACGACGCCCCGTTCATACTCGTAGAGGACCCGGATGGACGTCAGGAGCGCGCCGGCACCGATCACGAGAGTCGGGACGAGGAGTATGCTGGGGTCCATGAGGGCCTCTTCCGAGGAATGTTTAGCTGGTTGATTTACCCCGAAGCATGGGATCGGATCGGCTTCGGCGCGAGGAGCGCCTCCTCCCCGGTCGGGCGGTTGACACGGATCGCAGGCCGGATGAGCTTTTCCGCCTCGCCGGAGTAGCTCAGTTGGTTAGAGCAGCGGAATCATAATCCGCGTGTCGGGGGTTCAAGTCCCTCCTCCGGCACTGTCATACGGTCATTTCCTGGCCCTCCCGGAGATTCCGTCGGGAGGGTCGATCGTTTCCGGCCTCTGGTGTGTCGGGTTCGCTCGCTGCAGAGGGCGGCGTCGCTACTGACCGATTCGCCCCTTAGGTTGGATTCTGTTCCGGAGGAATCGGGCGACCTCCGTTGGAGCCATCCGCCGCCAGGAGACAGCTCAATGTCGGATTCGAACGACCCGATCTTTCGCACCGTCGTCGCGGATTCCTCGGCTGCTCTTCGTGCGCTGCCGGGCTTCATGGCTGCCCTCGCGGCTCCCGAGTCCGGGATGCGATACATCGAGGTGGCGGTGGAAGCGATGTCGCGAGCGCTCGGTGCCATGAGCGTCTTTGTTGCGCATCGAGTGTCAGAGGAGTCCGACGAGGTGCGGGTCGTGTATGCGTTTCGTAACGGAGTTCCGCGGGATCCCTTCAGCTACCGGCTGAAGGACCAGCCCTGTCTGATCCCGTATGACGGCGAACCGACGCTCATTCCGTGCGCTCTGGGCGACGCTTTCCCGGCCAAGAAGGAAGCTGGCTACCAGAGCTTCGTCGGAATCCCGCTTCGTGCGCTCCATGGGGGCGTCCTGGGTCATATCGCCATCTATGATCAGGCCGACTTGCTGCAGGATGGCTCCTACTATCTGGGCGTCGCTCAGGCGTTCGCCCTGCGCATGGCGTGCGAGCTGCAGCGCCATCTCGAGCATGACCGCCTGAGACGAGATGCCGAGACGTGCGTGATGACGGGTCTGCTGAACCGGCGCGGATTCGAGGACAGAGCGAAGATCGCCGTCGACACGGCGCGACGGGCCGGGGCGGATCTGGCTGCCGTTGCATTCGATCTGGATCGCTTCAAGCAGGTGAACGACACGTACGGGCATGCCGCCGGCGATGAGCTGCTCATCGCCTTCGCGTCGTGTCTCGGGGCCTGCTTCCACCGCGACACGGATCTGGTTGCGAGGTTGGGTGGGGATGAGTTTTTCCTGCTCGCTGCGGCAACTCCGGAGCATGAGGCCCGACGACTCGCGGAAGAAGTTCGGCTCATGTTCGAGGCATCGCCGGTACATGCCGGATCAGAGACGATCTTTGGAACGTGCTCTTTCGGCGTCGCAATGCTGGACCAGGACCCTGCCTTGAGTGGCCTGCTCGAGCGGGCGGACGAGGCGCTCTACGAGTCCAAGGCGGCGCGCCACACCGTGCGCGAGTCTTGAGCCGCGACTGCTTGTTCCGGATCTCCAGGGGAAGCAGGGCCGACAGGGGATCATTGCGGACGTGAGCCCTCGGTCCGTGTGCCGGGCGCGCTCGAGCAGCCGGGGGTCGAGCGTTGGGACGGTGCCCGTGACCATCCTGGTCGTGCTCGCACTTGTCCTTGTGCTCGTGCTTCCATTTCCCCCACAGGCTGTCAGCACCGTGGGCGAGGCAACGCCGTTTCGGTGGGATGCAGCCGAGATGTTCGAATCCCTCGAGGCGGAGTTCGAATCGGCTCGCGCCATGCCCCGCGACCGGGCTCAGGCCGCCGCTGAGCTCATGGAAGGGCAGGGGCGCGCTCTGCTGGAGCAGATCGCAGTTGCGGAGGTGCTCCCGGTCGACGCCCTGGAAGAGCTCGCCGAACTCCAGTTTCGCTATGGCGTTCTCGGTGCCGCGCATCCAGAGTTGCTCCCGGAGGTCGAGGCGCTCATTTCCGGCGCTCGGGTGGAGGTCATGACAGCGGCCGCAGGGTGGGTCGGGGAGCGCGAGACGCACGAGTCTCTCTATCGAGTCGTGTTTGGGGGGAGGCTCACGATGGAGGAGGCCATCGTGCAGGCCGGACCTGTCGGCTCGGACCTGGTGCAGATCGAGGACATCGCCAGTGCCACGCCGTTCCTCGATGTTCAGGGTGTTCGCGTTCATTCCGGGGATATTCTCCTGTCGCGTGGTGGGGCGCCGACCTCAGCCCTGATCGCACGCGGCAGCGACTTTGCCAACACGTTCTCTCATGCAGCGCTCGTCCATGTGGATGAGGCCACGGGTGTGGGAACGGTCGTGGAGTCCCTGATCGAGACGGGCACGGTTCTGACAACTGTGGACGAGTATCTCGAAGGCAAGAAGCATCGGATTCTTGTGCTTCGTCTTCGACCGGACCTGGCTGAGCTACAGTCCGATCCGCTCCTTCCTCATCGTGCCGCGACGCAAATGCTGCAGCGGCTCAGGGTCGACCCGGCTCCCTACGACTTCGCCATGGACTGGACTGACCCCGAGCGGATGTTCTGCTCCGAGGTGATCTATCACGCCTTCAGTGGGCTCGGTCTCGATTTGTGGTCCCATCGCTCCGCCATGACCACCCCGGGCCTCGTTCGGTGGCTGTCGGCGATGGGCGTTCGAGAGTTTCGGACCCTGGTACCCTCGGACCTCGAGTACGACGCGCGGTTCAGGGCGGTGGTCGAGTGGCGAGACGTTGGGGCGCTGATGGACTACCGCCTCGACAACGCGATCACCGACGTACTGCTGGAGCGTGCTGACGCCGGGAGTGACCTCGGGTACCCGTGGCTGATGCGGCCTGCCGGGAGACTCTTGAAAGCCCTTTCGGTCGGTCAATCTGCGGTCGGGTCTCGGCCACGAATCCCGGCGGGGATGACGGTGGACGCAGCGCTGCGAGTTCGTGCGCTTGTCGAGGTCGTCCATCCGCGCCTGAAGACGAAGCTCGTCGATCGCGCACGGTCCTTCGAGATGGAGCGCGGCTACCCCGCCCCGTACTGGATGCTTGTGGAGTTGGCGCGTCAGACGCTCGAACAGTCAGTCGGAGCGTTGGAACCGTCCCTGCAGTCGGGTGAGGCGTTGCCCCTACCGAGGTGAGGCCTCCTCGGTTTCGGTGGTCACCACGCGGGGGACGGCGAACGTCCACTCCATTCCGGTCCGCAGTGCACTCTTTTTTCGACAAGCTGGAGGGTGTCCCTGGCAGGTCAAGAGCGAGTCTCGACGGGACCTCCTCTCTCGTTTAAGCTTCTAGCATATCGTTAGAATCGACTCACAGCTCTGGATCCTCCGGTGTCACAACTGATCGAAGTTGTCATGCCGCTGATCCCCGAAGAGTTGAGCACGGGGGCTCGAGCCCTCCGCCTGACCTCACAGCGAAGTGGAGGATGATCCCGATGGCTTTGACAACCGGCGCGACCGAAGCGATCGAGGCTCAGAGGTTCACAAACGCCGAGCGTCACCCGGCACGTCGTTTCGTAAAGCCGTTCTTCCTCGTTCTCGCGGGCCTGCTGGTGTTGACTGTCGCGGTCGGCGACATCCGGTTCACGCAGGCTGCAGGAGGGCTCTCGCTCCTCACGGCGGCGACGGTTGCGGGGTTCGGCATCATTCGTCGCCTGGGAAATCAGCCACCTGACCACTTCTGGTATTCGACGGGCTTTGCGGCGGCGATTCTGGCATCCATGACACTTGGGTCGTGGTGGCTGTGGGACGGGATCGCTTCGCGGACCCTGATCGCGTTGGCCGCGACGGCTGCCTTTCTCGCAGGGGCAACGAGCTTCTGCCTGGGCCGATTCGTCTACGTGCTGGCATTCCGAGTGGTGAATGAGCAAGCCTGCGACTGAGGCTCGTGGAGTGCGACTTCCCACGCTTCAGAACGCGCCATCCGCCGTTCGGATCAACCCGAACTGCAAGGTCGTTTCACGACTCGGGGAGCCTGTCTACCCGTCGTGTCACTACTGCGACCTGTCGATCGGGAATTGCTTGCAGTTTCAGGGTCAGCTTCATTCAGCCGTGATTTTTGCGGCGCTCGTGATCATGATCGCGGTGCCGTTGCCGACGGTCGGCAGGGCCGTCCTTGCTGCAGTTGCGGTTGGCGCGCTCCTCAGCTTGCTGCGAAGGGTCGGAAGAGAAAGTCAGCGGCTGATCCTGGCGCAGTGGAATCTCAAGGAGCGCTCGAATCAGGTTGAGAGGCGCAACACGATCTTCGAAGTAACCCGGGACGCAGAGGTTCAGGGAGCGAGAACGCTGCAGAGCTTTCTGGATCGGGTGCTGCCGAAGCTTTATTCCACGGACCGTTACGTCGTGCTGGCGCTGACCGAGGAGGGGGAGGGTGTTCGGGTCGATCGGTCAGGTCTGCCACGTGACTCTCTGACTGCGCTGGCTCAACTCATGGCTCTCTGGCGTGCGCAGATGCCGGCTGGGGAACCGCGAGTTCCTGTGCATGCCCGTGACGTTCCCGCGGAGCGATTCATTGTTCCCGGTGGCCGAGACCTTCGAGAGGACCTGTCGGGCGCGTGGCTCGCTCCGCTA
>Ga0181594_10001816_pt1 | contig 19745 bp, 15 predicted proteins | sample 071ome_18_FD_145603 | JGI IMG/M metagenome (GOLD analysis project Ga0181594, IMG submission 145603) | Coastal salt marsh microbial communities from the Groves Creek Marsh, Skidaway Island, Georgia - 071413BT metaG (spades assembly) | ecosystem: Environmental > Aquatic > Marine > Intertidal zone... | reverse complement strand
GACGCCGATGGCCGTGGCCAGCACGGTGGCCGACCCGCTGGTGAGCAGCGTGGTCGCGAGGATCGACGCCATGCCCCTCACCCACGCGGAGGCCGCGTCCGTGATGATGCTGACGGCGGGGCCACCACCATCCTCAAGCGGCACCGCGCCGGGCCGGTGCCATGGACGTCCCGTACTTCGTGCAGGTCGAGGAAGCCCGAACCATCGCGGCTGAGGTCGTGCGGGCCCTTCCGATGCCCGACGTCGAGCACGTCCCTCTGGCCGACGCGCACGGGCGCCTCCTTGGCGAGGACCTGCGCTCGCTCGTTGACGACCCGCCCTTCGACAACTCGGCGATGGACGGCTTTGCCATGCGGCTGGCCGACGTGCCCGAGGTCCCGGCGACGCTTCCGGTGCAGGCTGTGGTCGCCGCCGCGGCGCAGGAAGACCTTGCCCCCCTGCTTCCTGGCCATGCCGTTCGAATCATGACCGGTGCGCCGATGCCCCTCGGGGCCGACGCCATCCTGCCGATCGAAGCCTGCGAGGTGGGCGAGGGGGAAGTCACCCTCACGAAACCCGTCCGCCCCGACTTCATCCGCCACCAAGGGGAGAACCTTGCCAAGGGCGCCGTGGGGCTGGCGGCCGGCGTGCGGCTTACGCCTTCGCGGGTGGGGCTCTGCGCCACGATGGGCCACCCGACCGTGCCGGTGCAGCGGCGCCTGCGGATCGCCGTCATCGCCACGGGCGACGAACTTCGTTCCCCCGGGGAGCCCCTGCTGCACGGCGAAGTCTACGAGTCAAATTCGCACGGACTGGTCGGCCTTGTTCGTGCCATGGGCCACGAGGCCCTGCACCGCCCGGTCGTGCACGACACGCTCGACGGCCTGCGCGAGGCCCTGTCCTCGGCCGCGGCCGAAGCCGACATGATCCTGACCTCGGGGGGCGTCTCGATGGGCGAGTGGGACCTCGTTCGTCGCCTCATGGAGGAGGAAGGCGACCTGCGCTACTGGCGCGTCAAGCTCCGCCCCGGCTCACCGCCCCTCTTTGGCCTCTGGCAGGGCACGCCGCTCTTCGGCCTGCCCGGCAACCCCGTCAGCAGCCACGTCGTCTTCCGCATGCTCGTGGCCGATGCACTCCGCGTATGGACAGGTGCAGACGGGCCCAAGGAAGCGCAGGTGCGCGTGCGCCTTCGCGATCCGGTGAAGGCCACGATGGACTGCCTGACGCTCCGCCGCATTGTGGTCGCGGTGGAGGACGGCGAGATGGTCGGCTACCAGCCACGCCACCAAGGTTCGGGAAACCTCGAGAGCCTGGCCAGCGCCGACGCCCTGACCCTGCTCGAGCCTGGCGCGGCCGCGGAACCCGGCGACGTCATCGACGCCCTCCTGCTTTGAGCGCGCGGCGGTCGCCGCCACCGGATGGCTCATGGCGGGCAGGTCGCAGGTCCACCCATGCCCGGCACGGATGCGGTGGAAGGGGAGGCCCTCCTCGACGCCCTGCGCCGCGTCCATCCGGACAGTTCGACCGGCACGCTCCGACGCATGCTCACCGAGGGGCGGGTCGAGGTGGACGGCGCCCCGGTGCACAAGGCCAAGCAGGTGCTCGAGGCGGGACAACGCGTCGAGGTGGTGGCCCGCGCGCAGAAGCAGGTCGAGACCCCCCGCCATCTCCAGCCTGCCCCCGTGGTCGACCTTGACGTGCTCCACGAGGACGACGCGATCCTCGTCGTGAACAAGCCCGCTGGGCTGCTTTCGGTGGCGACGAACAAACTCGAGGAAGACACGCTTCACGCCCGGTGCGTCACCCACGTCCGGGCGCAGCACGGCGCGAACGCGTGGGTGCACATCGTGCATCGCCTCGACCGCGACACCTCCGGCGTCATGGTGCTCGCCCGGCACAGCCGCCACAAGGAGGCCCTGCAGCAGCAGTTCGCCGACCGGGAGGTGCACCGCATCTACCGGGCCTTGGTCGAAGGCCGCCCCGAGGGCGACCACGGCACGGTGGTGCAGCACCTCGTCGAGGACGAGCACCTGAACGTGCGCGCCGTCAAGGCGGGTTTCCGCGGCGCGCGCGAAGCCATCACGCACTGGCATGTCCTCGATGCGGACGAGCACGTCGCGGACGTCGAACTGCTCATCGAGACCGGGCGCAGGCACCAGATCCGCATGGCCATGCGGCTGCTTGGCTGCCCCATCGTCGGCGACGCCCTGCACGGGGCCGAATCCGACCCCCTCAAGCGGGTGGCACTCCACGCCAGCGCCCTCGAATTCCTCCATCCCGAGGACGACGAGCCGGTGCGCTTCCAGTGCGAGCCCCCCTTCGTCTGAGGCGCGCTGCCGACGGGCAGGGGTTCAAGAACGCTCGACAAACCGACGTTAGGAGGACCATGTCGTCACCGGGCGAGGCGGGATGGATCGAAGTGCGCGGGGCGCGCACCCACAACCTCCAGAACGTGGACGTTCGCCTTCCCCGTGGCTGCTTCGTCGTCGTGAGCGGCGTCTCGGGCTCGGGCAAGTCCTCGTTGGCCTTTGACACCCTCTACGCCGAGGGGCAGCGGCGCTACGTGGAATCCCTGTCCTCCTACGCACGGCAGTTCATCGGCCAGATGAAGAAGGCCGACTGCGACGGCATTGAGGGCCTCTCGCCCGCCATCAGCATCGACCAGAAGCAAGGCTCGCATAACCCTCGGTCCACCGTCGCCACCGTGACGGAGATCCAGGACTACCTCCGATTGTTGTGGGCGCGGGTGGGCCGCCCCCACTGCCCCGAGTGCGGCCAAGAGGTCGCCCGGCGCACGGTGCAGGAGATCGTCGACGACATCCTCTGGCGCCTCGAAGGGCACGCCGTGGCCGTGTGGAGCCCCGTCGTGCGGGCCCGAAAAGGGACCCACGCCGACCTCTTCCGGCAGCTTGTGGAACAAGGCCTGCTCGTGGGCCTCGTCAACGGCCACGAGACCGAATTTGAATCGCCGCCGACGCTCGACAAGGCCTTCCGCCACGACGTCGACGCGCGCATCGACCGCCTGAAGTGCACCCGCGACCGCCGCCAGCGCCTCACCGAGGCGGTCGAGCAGGCCCTTCGCCTCGGCGACGGCAGTGTGCACGTGGAAAGCCTCGAAGCGCCCGCGCCCTCGTTTGACCTCCCTGAGGGTTCGAGGGCGCGCGAGACGGCGCAGGGCGAACGAATCGCCTGGTCCGAGGACTTCGCCTGCCCCGACCACGGGGCCTTCATGCCGGAACTCTCGCCCCGGGTGTTTTCCTTCAACTCCCCCTTGGGGGCCTGCCCCGACTGCCAAGGCCTCGGCGTGCAGCGCCGCTTTGCCGAGGAACTGATCGTTGACGGCTCGCTGACCTTGGAGCAAGGCTGCGTCCTGCCATGGCGCCAATCGATGTCCCCGGCCTGGTACAAGCGGCTGATGCTGCAGGTGGCCGAGCACTACGGCATCCCCACGCGCATGCCCTACGACCTCCTCGAGGAGGACCACCGCGACATCCTGATGCACGGCTCAGGCTCCACCGTGATCCACTTCCACTTCGAGTCCGACAACGGGTCGGTCTACCAGATGAACCGCCCGTGGGAGGGCATCATTGGACGCCTCGAAAAGACGTACACGGAGACGACGTCGGAGAAAACGCGGGCCCGCCTGATCGCCTGCATGACCGACCTTGACTGCCCGGCCTGCCACGGCGAGAAACTCAACGCCGCCGCGCGGTACGTGACGGTGGGCGGCCTGCGCCTCCCCGAGATCTCCATGGCCGCCGTGCACGAGGCCTTGGCGCTCGTTCGCGCGTGGCGCCCCGACCACCGCGACGGGCCACCCGACGACTGGGCGGACAGCGTGGAGGTGCTCGACGAGCGCAGCCTCTTCATCGGCAGCGAGATCCTCAAGGAAATCGAGTCCCGCCTCGGTTTCCTCGACAGCGTTGGCTTGGACTACCTCACGCTGGACCGCAAGGCCAACACCCTGTCCGGTGGTGAAAGCCAGCGCATCCGCCTGGCCACGCAGATCGGCTCCCGGCTGACCGGCGTGATGTACGTGCTCGACGAACCTTCCATCGGGCTGCACCAGCGCGACAACGCCCGCTTGCTCGAAACGCTGCGCGAACTTTCTGACCTCGGCAACACGCTCGTGGTGGTCGAGCACGACGAAGACACCCTGCGTCAAGCCGACTGGCTGTGCGACCTCGGACCCGGAGCGGGCCTTGAGGGCGGCGTGGTGGTGGCCAACGGTCCACCGGACGACGTGATGGCCACGGAAGGCTCGGTCACCGCCGATTACCTCGCCGGACGGCGGCGCATCGAGGTCCCCGCCGAGCGCACGAAGGCGAAGCGGGGCAAGCGCCTGCGCATCAAGGGCGCCGCGCACAACAACCTCCGCTCCGTGGACGTGGACCTCCCGCTTGGCCTCTTTACGGCCGTCACTGGCGTGTCCGGTTCGGGCAAGTCGTCCCTCGTGTCGGGCATCCTCGCCCCGGCCCTGCAGCGCCACCTGCACGGGTCGGACGCCCTCCCCGGCCGTCACGCCGGCCTTGAGGGGCTGGAGCACGTGGACAAGGCCATCATCATCGACCAATCGCCCATCGGTCGCACCCCCCGGTCCAACCCCGCGACCTACACGAAGGTCTTCGACGAGATCCGCAGCCTCTTCGCCCAAACCCCCCTCTCAAAGGAACGCGGCTACACGGCGGGAACCTTCTCCTTCAACGTGAAAGGCGGGCGCTGCGAAGCCTGCCGCGGTGGCGGTTCCATCAAACTGGAGATGAACTTCCTTCCCGACGTGTGGATCACCTGCGACATCTGCGACGGCAAGCGCTACACCCGCGAATGCCTCGAGGTCACCTGGAAGGGCAAGACCATCCACGACGTGCTGCAGATGCCGGTGGGCGAGGCGGTCGAGTTCTTCGCCAAGCACCGCAAGATCCACCGCACCTTGTCCACGCTCTCGTCGGTCGGCCTCGACTACATCCGCCTCGGCCAGCCCGCGACCACGCTGTCCGGCGGTGAGGCGCAGCGCGTGAAGTTGGCGAGCGAACTTCGGCGCCCGCCAAACAAGCACACCGTCTACATCCTCGACGAACCGACGACGGGCCTTTCCTTCAGCGACGTGCAGAAACTGGTCGACGTGCTGCTCGAACTGCGCGCCAAGGGGCACACGGTCGTGGTCATCGAACACCACCTCGACGTGGTCAAGTGCGCCGACCACGTCATCGACCTCGGTCCCGAAGGCGGTGGCCGAGGCGGCACGGTCGTGGCGACCGGCACCCCCGAAGAGGTGGCGGCGAACGCGGCCAGCCACACGGGGCGCTTCCTCGCCCCGATGCTCGCTCAGCGGTAGGTCGCGCGCGCCCACGCTTCGAAGGCCTTCACCTTCTGTTGGTGCATGATATCGACCACGAAGGCCCAGATGAGAAAAACGACACCGAGGCCCCATACCCAAATCAAGAGCACACCGGCCACACAGAGCAACGTGATGGTGGTGTGCGGGTACTCCGGGCAGCGTTCGTCGTTCCCGTCAACAGCGATGGCCACCTGTTGAAACGCTATCCGTCGCTGCTTCTGGGCGTTCGAGTTGTTTGACCACGAGATGATGAGGAAGAGGAGGCCGAAGCACATGAAGGAGCAGCACCACAAAAACAGGCCGTCTTCGTCGTAGAAGGGGTCCATGCCGAGGGAGAAGTACAGCGCCGGACTTCCGAAGAGAATCCCTGCGGCAATGAGCGAAAGAACGGGCGACGGGGCCACAGGAATGCCGTAGACCCAGTCACGAATGTCAATCAGGGCGCCCTCGCCCTCACCAGTTGCGTTGGCCGCCGGTGCAGGAAGCGGTTGTTTGGCTTCTGAGAAATGGATGGCCTCTGGCGCGTATGGCGCGTGCCCGGGATTGGAGAAATTGATCGCCGAAGGGCCGGATGAGGCGGCTTGGGGCGTCGCCGCGATGTTCTGGTGGTTGAGGCACCGACCCGTGGTCCGAAACTCAAGGGCGGTGCATCCGTCCACAGCACACGTCCCGGTGCCCATGGGGTTGCACCGACGAAGGCGGAGTTAACGCTTGGGCCGAATCGCCCTCAGCAGCAGCCGCTGCTGCGGGTGGGCGCGGCCACGAAGATGACCCTGTCCACGCCCTCGAGGCGTCGAAGCCCGGCCACGGCCTCCTGGATCTGGCCGGCGTGACCGGCGATGTGCATGGTGTCGACGCAAGTGTGGCTGCCCGTCATGCAGGCGTGCGTGGAGGAGCGGAGGTCAATGCCGTCGCTGTGGCGCAGGTCCGGGAGCCGCCGTTCCGCGGTGTGCTGGTGGTAGATCACCAGCGTCCCTTCCACGTCGGTGTCGTCGGGAAGGGAGGCAAGGTCGCCGCGCTCGATGGCGTCGGCGTAATGCTGGGCGGCATCACGCAGAAAGCGCGAGCGGTTGCGGTACCCGGCCCGGTCCACAAGGGCGCCGAGGTCGAGGTCGTCGTCCACGCTGAAGGAGACCACGCGGGCCATGGACGCCACGGGAGCGCCACCAATTATTAACAATACTCAAAAGGTTATGATTCCCCGTAGGGCCATGCTTGGAACCGTCATGGCGTACGCCGCCATCGCCCTTCTCCTCGGGCTGATCGGGGGCTTGCTCCCCGCCTTCACGTCCCTCGGAACGGACACGCAGCGCCTGAAGACCTTCACCGCCTTGGCCGCGGGCATCCTGCTTGGCTCGGCGATGCTTGTCGTTGTGCCCGAGGGCTTCGCCATCGCCAGCGGCGCCCACGACCACGAGGTGGACGACGCTGCCGTGGCCGGGGAGGTGGCCCTCGTTGTGCTTGAATTCCACCACGGGGACATCAACGCCAGCACCACGATCGAAGAGGTTGAGGCCATCGTCGCCGAAGACGGGCACGACCACGCGGCAGAGGAAGCCGGGGCCGCCGACGAGGCAACCTTCGGCGACGCCGTGCTTCACGTCATCGAAGAGGTCGAGGCGGGAGCCATCACCGCGACCGATGGTGTTGCGGAGATCGAAGCCCTGCTCCACGATGTTGGCCACGAGCATGAGGACGAAGCGGCCACCCCCGCCCTCCTGCTTGGTGGGGCGCTCATCGCGGGTTTCCTGTCCATGCTGCTGCTCGAGGGCAGCGGCTTTGGCCACGCCGTGCACGAGGAGCACCACGACCATGCCGACGACCACGGCCACGACCACGTGCACCACGGCGAAGCAGGCCTGACCTTGCTGCTGGGGCTGTCGCTCCATGCGGCGGCCGACGGCCTGGCGGTGGGGGCGGCCGCCGCGACCGGCGAGCTGTCCATCGGGCTGCTCGTGCTCTTTGCGGTCCTCATCCACAAGGTGCCGGCCGCCTTCAGCCTCGGCGTGTTCAGCCTGCACGAACGCGCCGAGCGGCGCGAGGTGGTGCGCGACGTGGTCCTCTTCGCGCTGGCGACGCCCATCGCCATCCTCGTGGCCTACTTCCTGCTCGCCGATCTCGGCTCCTTGCCGCTCGGCCTGGCCATGCTCTTCTCAGCGGGCACCTTCCTGTACGTCGCCACGGTGGACACGCTCCCCGACATCCATAACGCCGAGACCGGACGGAGGGCCATGCTGCTGACCCTCGCTGGCGCCGCGCTGATGCTTGCGCTGCTCGTGCTTGCGGGTCAACTCGGCCTTGAGCACGCGCATTGAGCAGAGGGCGCCCTGTCGTTGGCGGCACAGCGTCAATGCGTGCGCTTTGGTTGCCACGCGACGAACGCGGTGTGGAGCAGGCCCCCGCATGCGCCGCACCAGACCTGCTTGATCGCGTCTGCGCCCTTGTTGAGGGGGTCGCCCGGATTTCGGATGCTGGCGAGCGTCCACTGCGGCCAGTCTTGGCTCTCCTCGGGGACCACCTCACGCTTTCCGTGCGGTTGGGTCTCGGTGCCGGTCATCACGTGCAGGCAATGCGGGCAGACGATGCCACCGTCCTCGGGTCGCGTGGGAAGCATGGCTGCTTGTCGGTTGTGGCCCTCTTGAACGCCTGCTTCCTTTCGGAGTGTTCAAGGAGCGTGCTCAGCGCCTCAACGGCAGCGAGGTGAGGCGATGCACGACGTCCGCATCGAAGTCACGCCCCGCCTCGAGGACTTCGCCACCGACGTTCGCGGCAACGTCGTGCAGCAGCGCCTCGCCACCGACCTCGGGCTCTCGGTCGGCTCGGTCCGCTCCATCGTCGGCTTCCTCGTCCGCAGCCCGGCGGACGAATCGGCATTGGCCGCCATCGTGGACGACCTCTTCGCGGACCCGATCATCGAGGTTGGCGGCGCTGGGCGCACCCTGCTGTCCGACAGCACGCTGTTTCCTGACGCGCCGGATTTGGTGGTGGCGATTGGACCCAAGCCGGGCGTGACCGACAACGCCGGCACCGCGGCCCTGGACGGGCTGCGCACCCTCCTGCCCGACACCCGGGTGGACGGTGCGGGGGTCAGCACTTACCTCACCTACGCCTTCTGGGGCCTTCCAGAGGGCGCCAGCGGCGCCGCCATCGCTGCGGCCCTTCACAACCCGCTCATCGAACGCGCGGTGATCGTGGACGCCGAGGCTTGCCGCGGGGGCGCCTGGCCCGAATTGGCCTATCCGGAGCGCCCCGCCATCGTCAGGCAGGCGCCTGCAACGGTGGACCTCGAAGTTGACGACGCGGCCCTGCAGGCGATCTCGGACCAAGGGCTCCTCGCCCTGAACCTCGAGGAGATGCAGGCCATCCGCGACCACTACCGCAACCCGGAGGTTCAGGCCTCGCGCGCGGCCGTTGGGCTGCCGCCCCACGCCCCCACGGACGTGGAACTCGAGTGCCTTGCGCAGACGTGGAGCGAGCACTGCAAGCACAAGATCTTCGCCGCCCACATCCACCACCGCGACGAGGAAACGGGTGAGGACGCGACCATCGATTCGCTGTTCAAGACCCACATCATGCGGCCCACGCTCGAGATGCAGGATGAGCGCCCGTGGCTGCTTTCGGTCTTTCACGACAACTCCGGCGTCATCGATTGGGCGGACGGCTGGAGCGTCTGCATGAAGGCCGAGACGCACAACTCTCCTTCGGCGCTGGACCCCTACGGCGGCGCCATGACCGGCATTGTGGGCGTCAACCGCGACATCCTCGGCACCGGCCTTGGCGCCCGCCCGATCGCGAACACCGACGTGTTTTGCTTCGGTCCGCCGCAATGGGAGGGCGACCTCCCCTCGAACCTCTTCCACCCGAGCCGCGTGCTTCGCGGCGTGCACGCAGGCGTGCGCGTCGGCGGCAACGAATCCGGCATCCCCACGGTCAACGGGGCCATCGTCTTCGACGACCGCTACATCGGCAAGCCGCTGGTGTACTGCGGCACGGTTGGCCTGATGCCGAGCACCCTCCCCGACGGCCGACCGTCCCACGTCAAGACGGCCGAGCCGGGTGACCTCGTCTACATGGTCGGCGGCCGCGTCGGGGCCGACGGCATCCACGGCGCGACCTTCTCCTCCCTCGAACTGACCGAGGATTCCCCTTCGAGCGCCGTGCAGATTGGCGACCCCATCACGCAGAAGAAAATGCTGGACATGCTCCTCGAAGCCCGCGATGCTGGCCTCATCAGCAGCATCACCGACAACGGGGCAGGCGGCTTGTCCTCTTCAGTTGGGGAAATGGCCGAACAGACGGGCGGCGTGGACATCGACCTCGCGGCGGTTCCGCTGAAGCAGGTCGGCCTGTCGTCGTGGGAGATCCTCGTCAGCGAGTCGCAAGAGCGCATGACCGTCGCGGTCCGGCCCGAAGACGCCGCGGTCTTCGAGGCGATGGCAGCGGTGCACGAGGTCGAAGCCACCGTGGTGGCCACCTTCACCGACGACGGGCGCTTCCACGTTCGTCACGGCGAGGACACGGTGGCCTTGCTGCCGCTCTCCTTCCTGCACGATGGCGTGCCCCAACTCCGTTTGGAAAGCGTCTGGGAGCGGCCCACGCACCCGACCTTCGTCCCGCCGGAGGGCGTGGACCACGGCGACCTGCTGCTCCGCTTGCTGGCACGGCCGAACATCGCGAGCAAGGAGGACTGGGTCCGTCAGTACGACCACGAGGTCATCGCCCAGACCGCGGTGAAGCCCTTCGTTGGTGTGCAGCGCGACGGACCGGGCGATGCGGCCGTGCTTGCCCCGCTGCACGGCTCCAGCCGCGGCCTCGTCGTGTCGAACGGCATCGTGCCGCGCTACGCCGACCTCGACGCCGGGGCCATGGTTGTGGCCGCTGTGGACGAAGCGGTGCGCAACGCGGTCTGCGCGGGGGTGGACCTCGACCGCATGGCCGGATTGGACAACTTCTGCTGGCCGGACCCCGTGGTGTCCGAGAAAACACCGGACGGCCGCTTCAAACTCGCGCAGTTGGTGCGCGCCAACCGCGAGTTGGAACGCATGTGCCGCGCCTACGGCGTGCCTTGTGTTTCGGGCAAAGACTCGATGAAGAACGACTACGGCAGTGGCCCGGAGAAGATCTCCATTCCACCAACGATGCTCTTCTCGCTCTTCGGGGACCACCCCGACGTGCGCATGACGGCCACCTCCGACCTCAAGCGGGAAGGGGAGCGGCTCTACCTCTTCGGCCGCACGCGGCAGGAACTCGGTGCGTCCGAAGTTGCCTGCATGTTGACCGAATCGGGCGAAGCCCAGGGCATCGGCGGTGCTGTTCCCGCCGTGGACAACCCCGAGGCGCAGCGCGAGGCCTACGTGGCCCTGTCGAGGCTGATCCAAACCGGCCGCGTCCGCACCGCACACGACTGTTCCGACGGCGGGCTTGGCGTCGCCCTTGCCGAGATGTGCATCGGCGGCCGACGCGGCGCGATGGTTGACCTCGACGGATTGGGCCTTGACGGGGCCGACACCTTTGCGCAATTGTGGGGCGAGTCGCACGGTCGCATTGTGATCGGCGTCGAAGCGCAGCACGAGGCCGAGGTCTGCGACGCCCTTGAGCAGCACGGCCTGACCCTCATCGGGCTGGTCGTCGGCAACGGGCGACTGACCGTCGAGGACGGTTTTGACCTCCTCATCGACACCCCCGTCGATGACCTTGTGGCGGCGTGGAAGGGCACCTTGGCCCTGCCCGTTGGGGGTGCTGCCTGATGTCCGACGTCCGCGTGGCTGTGTTGCACGGCTTCGGCATCAACTGCGACCACGAGACGGCCGCGGTCTTCCGCCTTGTCGGGGCCGAGGCCGAACGATTGCACGTCAACCGGCTCATCGCCGAGCCCACCCTGCTCGACGGCTTCGACATCCTCGCCATTCCCGGTGGCTTCTCCTTCGGCGACCACCTCGGCAGCGGCCGCTTGCTCGGCAACCGCCTTCGTTTCGCCCTTCGGGAGCCGCTGCGCGACTTCGTGGCCCGAGGCGGGCCTGTCATCGGCATCTGCAACGGCTTCCAGGTCCTCGTCAAGACCGGGTTGCTTCCCGGGCCCGTGGGCCACGAAGACGCCACGCCGGACTTCGAACAACGCGCCTCGCTGACGCTGAACGAAAGCGGACGCTACGAAGACCGCTGGGTGACGCTGGAGTTTGACGCGGAAAGCCCGTGCGTGTGGACGCGCGGCCTGACCCGCATCGACTGCCCCGTCCGGCACGGGGAGGGCCGCTTCGTCGTCGCCGACCCGACCCTCCTTGACCGGATGGACGCCGCCCACCTTCTCACCGTACGCTACGTCGACCCGGCCACCGACGAAGGCCATGGGCTGACCGATGACCCGCTGCCGTACCCGCTCTCACCGAACGGTTCGGCGCGGAACATTGCGGGCGTGACCGACCCGACGGGCCTCGTGTTCGGGCTGATGCCCCATCCGGAGGCGATCTATGCGAAGTGGCTCCATCCGGACCACGCACGGTACACCGCGCCCGACGCCCCGGACGTGGCCCCGTCGCCCGACGACCGGGTGCTTGGCGAATGGGAGGGCCAAGGCCTGCAGATCTTCCGCAACGCCGTGGAGCACGTCCGCTCCACGCGCGCATGAGGTGATGGTGTGGCCGAGGCCACGACCGTCCGACGCGAGGACATCGATGCACTGCGCGGCCTTGCCGTGCTGCTGATGGTCATGGTTCACCTCGCCGCAACCGTTCAGCCCGCGGACGCCAGCACCACCTCTGCGCTGGCCTACGTGGTGGCGGGGTTGGGCGGCTTGGCCGCGCCCTTGTTCGTCGTGCTTGCCGGCTGGTCGGCGGCCGGGCGCCCCCGCCCGTTCTCGGTGCGCGTGCGTCGTGCCGGGTTGTTGCTGGCCTGTCAGGTGGTCGTGAACCTGAGCGCCCCCCACCTCTACGACCCGCTGACGCCGGGCGTGCTCTCCTTGTTTGCGCTCTTGGCCCTCGTGCCCCTCCGAACCGATCGCGTCGGCGTGCAACGCCTGACACGGTGGGCGGGTGCTGCCGCATGCCTCGTCGTGGTGGTTGGTCTTCCTGCGTGGCAAGGGCCCTCAGGATGGGCGGCGCGCGTGAGCGTCGACTCCCCGTGGACCCTGCTCCAGCACCTCGTGCTCACAGGATTGTATCCCCTCGTGCCGTGGCTCTTGCTGGCCATGCTCGGCGTTCACCTGAGGGAGGCGGTTGGCCCACGGCCTGCCCGTGGTGTCGTCGCTCTGGCCGGCGTTGGGCTGGCCTCCAGCGCATGGGCGCTGGCGTTCAGCATCACCTCAGGCCGCGCATGGGCCGCCCCAACGAGCCCGAGCGGGGACGCGCTGCTGGTGTTCTTCCCCGCCAACGCGCTGTTCCTGCTCGCTGCCTCTGCTGGTGTCCTGCTGCTCTGGTCGACCGGCCCCCTGCTGAGCCGAGCCCCGGGCCTGCCTGCGCTCGGGCGAGGCAGCCTCACGGCCTACGTGGCCCATACCCCGGTGCTTTGGCTGCTGCACCGTGCGGAGCCGGCCATGGGGTGGTCGGGGTCGACGGCAGCCCTGCTCGTCCTCGTCGGCACCCTGGTGTGGTGGCCCCTGGCCGCACACCTCCCCTCCCGCGCTCAGGCGTGGACGCTTGAGGCGATGCTGCGTCGCTGGTCGTGATCATGCACCGCCGGTCTGCACCGACCACAGGCGATGGTAGCGACCTTCGAGGGCGAGCAGGTCCTCGTGGGTGCCGTCTTCGACCACGCGCCCTTCGTCCAGCACCAAGATGCGGTCGGCGTGGCGCACGGTCGACAGCCGATGGGCGATGACGATCGTCGTGCGGTCGGCCGAGACGCGAAGCAAGGACCGCTGAATGGCCGCTTCGGTTTCGTTGTCCACGGCGGACGTCGCTTCGTCGAGCAACAGGACCGGGGCGTCCTTGAGCACGGCCCGGGCCAACGCAAGACGCTGACGTTGGCCACCCGAGAGGCGTTGGCCCCCTTCACCCACAAGGGTCGCGTATCCGTCGGGAAAACCCTCGATGAAGGCGGACGCCTCGGCCGCTTCGGCCGCGGCGCGCACCTCGTCGTCGCTCGCTTCGGGCCGTCCGTACCGGATGTTCTCCATGACCGTGGTTGGAAAAAGCGTCACGTGCTGGTCGACGAGGGCCATGTGGCGGCGAAGGCTGGCGGCGGACCAGGACCGAAGGTCCGCACCGCACCACGTCACCGAGCCGTGGTCGGGGTCAATGAAGCGCATCAAGAGCCGCACGAGCGTCGTCTTTCCTGAGCCCGTGGAGCCGACGATGCCCACGGTGCTTCGGGCTGCAAGGGTGAGGTCGAGGCCGTTGAGGACCGCCTCACGGCCCGGGTGAGCGAATTCGACCCCTTCGAGCCGGATGTCGGACCCTGCAGCCTCGTCCGCGGAGGGCGACACGTCGCCGTCCACCAGACTCTCCGGGGCTTCGATGAGGTCGAGGATGCGGGCGGTGGAGGCCATGGCCCGTTGGTAAAGGTCGAAGGTCTCCCCGAGGCGCGTCAGCGGCCACAACAAACGCTGTGTCATGAAGACCAGCACCGAATAGGCGCCGACGGCGAGCGCACCCTCTAGGGTGAACCACCCGCCGAGCAGCAGCGTGCCCGTGAAGCCGACGAGGATCGCCATGCGGATGAGCGGAACGAAGCCGGCGGAGAGCCGGATCGCGTCCCTGTTGCGCGAGCGGTACGCTTCGCTGAGGTGCTCGAGCCGCGCTGCCTCCGCGGCCTCCGCGGTGAAGGATTGGATCGTCGGCATGCCCGAAATGTCGTTCTCGAGCAGGGCGCTCAGGTCGCCTGCAGCGTCCCGGACCGCACGGTAGCGCGGTTCAAGCGCCCGCTGGTAGCGGAAGGAGCCCCAGAGGATGATCGGCACCGGCAGGAAGGCCAGCAGGGCGATTTCCCACGAGACGGCGAAGAACACTGCGCCGACGACAACGACGGTGGTGCCGACCTGCAACAGGTCGTTCGCCCCTTTGTCGAGGAAGCGTTCCAGTTGGTTCACGTCGTCGTTCAGCACCGCAAGCAGGTCACCTCGGCGACGTTCGTCGAACCACGCCGGCGCATGCCCGAGGATGCGGTCGAACGCGGACATGCGCACGTCATGCTGTACGGACTGAGCGAGGTTTCGCCAGAGCACGCCGTACCAGTACTCGAACACGGACTCCAGCACCCAAACCACCACGGTCAGGGCCGCCAGCACGAGCAGTTGGTGCCAAGGGTCGGCCACGCCGATGCTGGCGAGCATCGAGTCCTCTTGGGTGACGACGACGTCCACCGCGACACCGATGAGCAACGGAGGTGCGAGGTCCCAGAGTTTGTTGAGCACGGAGCAGAGCACCGCGAGGCGAAGGGTTGCCGCACGGTGGGCGACGTGCCCGAGAAGCCGACGCAACGGCCCCACCTCGCCCATGCATCGACGTCGTGCGGTGGCGTTTGATGGTGGCGGTCGGGCATGGGAACGGCTATCGTCCCCGCGAGGGACATGCGGCCCATGCGTTCCGAGCATGGCAGCGTGCTCGCCCACATCACCGCCAACGCGGGCCCTCGCCACGCCCTCCTCATCGACCCCGCAAAACAAGCCCCCGACGTGGCGGCCCGACGGGCGCTGGCGGCGGTGGAGCGGGGCACGCGCCTGATCTTGGTCGGGGGGTCCACCGACACCCCCGACGACGTGGTCCACGCGACTTGCGTCGAGGTCCAAGAAGCGCTCGAGTTGGCCGCGACGGCCGCCTCGCAGGACCCGATGGGCGACGAAGCACGGTGGCAGGTCCCTGTGGTGCTCTTTCCAGGCGGCGCCCACGCGCTGTCGCCCGCCGCGGACGGCATCCTCTTCATGATGCTGATGAACAGCACCGACCGGCGCTTTCTCATCGAAGAACAGGCGAGGGGAGCCCCCTTCGTGCGGCGGTTTGACCTCGACACGGTCCCAACCGGCTACGTCGTGATGGCCCCGGGTGGTGAGGTCGGGCGCGTGGGTCACGCAGACCTCGTGCTGCCCGACGACGAAGCGCGCGTGGAAGGCTACGCCCACGCCGGCGCCATGTACGGCTTCCGCTTGCTGTATCTTGAAGCAGGCTCAGGGGCCAGCGAGCCCGTTCGTCCTGGTCTGATCCGCACCGCGTCGGCTGTGCCGGGCCTCGTGGTCATGGTCGGCGGCGGCCTTCGCGACGGCCACGCGGTTCGTGCTGCCGTCGAGGCCGGAGCGGACTGGGTGGTGACAGGGACCCTCATCGAGGATGCAGATGCCGGTCCGTTGCTCCATGCCGCCCTTGAAGACGTGCTGAGCGGCCTCTCCTGACGTCACTCAACCCGCTGGCCATAGCGCTGCATGAGGAGGCGCTCTAGGCCCCGGACGATCTTGCGTCGGACGGCCGTGGTGGATTTTCTCTCCCTCGCTGCGATCGCCTCCAAGCCAGCGCCTTTTGGCTGGTCAAAATACCCCATGGACCACGCGATCCTGAGCACACGCTCGTCGTCCATGTGGTCCACAGCAGGCACGTCCAACGGCTCCATCGCCGCGTGCACAAGCGTACGCACGCCGAGCCGTGCGAGGACGTCAAGGAAGGGCGTGAGCCGGAACGGAGGCACACCGCAGGTGGCCCGCACCTCGTCGTCCACTCCGAGAACGAGGTCAAAGAGCAAGACCTCCTGTTCAACCATGCTGAACATGGGGTGGACGACGTCGAAGGCGAGCAGGACCTCTCGCTCGGCCAAGCGCGCACGCAAGACCGCTGCGTGGCTTCGTCGGAGCAGGAGCAGCGCGTCTTCAAGCACGGCCTCGTCCCTGAAGGAGGCTTGAATCAACACCCGCAACCCACGTTCGTTTGGTTGCTGATGGATCAAGCGGCTCTGCGTCAGCGCCTCTGCGAGGGGGCCGAGGCCGAGCCGGTCGTTGAATTCGACAACAAGGCGACGCATGTTCACATGTGGACGTGTTATTATTTGAACAGATTGGTCTAAATGGGCGGCGCTTCAGCCCTTGTCCATGAAGGGAATCGTGTTCAAGGAATTCGCGGACATGCTCGAGGCCACCTTTGGTGCCGATATGTACGACAGCCTCGTCGAGGCTTGCGACCTCCCAAGCGGCGGCGTGTACACCGCCGTGGGTACCTACGACCACACGGAACTGGTCACCCTCGTCGTCGAACTTTCCAAGCGAACCGGGCTCGATGCCACCACCTTGGTTCAGGCCTTTGGCAAGTACCTCTTCGGCCGTTTCCACGAACTCTTCCCGGTGTTTTTCAACCACGACAACGCCTTCTCCTTCCTCGAATCCATCGAGAACGTGATTCACGTCGAAGTGCTGAAGCTCTACCCCGAGGCCACCCTCCCGCGCTTTGACAGCGAGATCGCCGAAGACGGGAACACCATGCACCTGACGTACTACTCCACGCGCCACTTTGCGGACCTGGCCATTGGGTTGATCCAAGGCACGTTCGAACACTGGGGCGAAGAGGTTCAGTTGAGCATGGAAGACCTGACGACCGACGAGGAGCAGAAGGTCCGGTTCACGATGGTCAAGGCGTGAGATGGTGCGCATGCACGAGGAGGGCAAGGCACCACGGGACGTGGCGCCTGTGCCCTCCCTCACCGACCTCTTCGGCAAGGCGTCGGCCTCCATTGCTCCATCGGAGGATGCTCCCCCCGCTGGTGGGCCCACCCCTATCGCCGCTGCGCCTTCGATTCAGGACCTTTTCGGCAAGGCGTCGGCTTCCGCTGCTTCATCGGAGGATGCTTCCCCCGCTGGTGGGTCCACCCCTATCGCCGCTGCGCCTTCGATTCAGGACCTTTTCGGCAAGGCGTCGACGAAGGAATCCGCCGCCCCAACGGAGGGCCTTCCTCCCGCAGGGGGCTCCACGACCATCGCCCCTGCGCCTTCGATTCAGGACCTCTTCGGCAAGGCGTCGACGAAGGAATCCGCCGCCCCAACGGAGGGCCTTCCTCCCGCAGGGGGCTCCACGACCATCGCCGCTGCGCCTTCGATGCACGACCTCCTCGCCAGCGCTGCCCGCTCCACGACACGCGACGAGGCCCCGCAGGGCAAAGCGCCGACCTTCGAAGATCTGGGGTGGGGCGGGGCCATTCAGGACGGGAACCCCGTCCTTGACACCGCTGATCTCAGTGCTGAGGCGTGGGTTTCGTCCTACAAAGGGACCACAACGCCAGCCCTCTCCCTCTCCGCCTTGAAGGCGGCAGCGAAGCCCCTTCCTTCGGCGAAGCACCCGACCGACGAAGCCGTTGAGCACATGCAGCGCACCTTCCACGCGTTCAACGAATTGCCCGACGGGCTCGAACCGGAGGCCATGGCCGCCCTTTCCGCGCAGGATGCGGAGCAGCGCCGTGCCCTCAACCGCCACCTGGCAGGGTTGAAGGTCGAGCATTCCGGTTCGAAGCACTCGCTTCGCCGCCGCTTCGACAGGGAGCGAAAGGCCCGCCTCCAGGCCGAGGGGCTCATCGAAGAAGCCTCACGTGACCTCTACTTGGCCAAGGAAGCGACACAACGTGCCCTGACCGCAGAACAGCAGGCCAAGGACAAGGTCGAGCAGGCCCTGCTCAACTTGAACGCGGCCGTGAAGGCCGCAGACAACGCCGAGCAGCGTCGGCGTGCCTTGTTGATCACGGGTGGGATTGGTGTCGTGCTGTACATCGTGTCGGAGTTTGTCATCGATGCGACCATCGAAGCCAACCTCGAGGGGCCGGGGGTGGTCATGGCCAAACTCTCCATCCTGATGGTGCTGCTTCCGCTCCAGATGATCGTCGAGCGCCTGTCGGTCAAAACGGCCGGCGCTGAAGGCGACAGCGTTCGAGAACACCTGTTTGCAGACCTTCTTCGCGTGTTGCTCGAAGACGAACTCCTCACGGAGAAGGAACTGCGGACCATCGACACGTTCCGCGTTCACCACGGGTTCACGCACAGCGAAGCAACCGAGGTCCTCCACAAGGTCATGGACGACCTCGGGATCGAACACGGGACCGTTCGATTGTGATCATGGACGACGTCCAAGCACGAGCCCAACGCCAACGCCGGCAACCACGGCCACCGCGAGCGCGGCGATCATCCCACCAAGCCCGACGCCTGCCGCCGCGGGGTTCTCGTCCGAGGTCGTGGCCGTCGCGTCACCGCTGCCGTCGGTGTTCGAGGGGGTGCCGTCCACCTCGGGGATGTCGACCTGAACGGCGCACCCGGTGGCGTCCACCTCGACGTCGGCAGGTGTACCCGCACAGAGGTCGAGGATGTTGACGACACCGTCCAGGTCGTCGTCGTCGAGCGCCCCACCGGTGTCGACCGTTGGATCGTTCTCTTCGGCGGGGGGGTTCTCCTCGAGCGTTTCGTTGGTGGTGCCGTTGGTGCCTCCATCGACGATGCCGGTCTCGTTCTCGATGGTGGTGGTGTTGCTCGTCCCGTTGTCGACGGACGTTTCGTTCCCGGCGGAGGTCTCGTTGCCCGAGCCGTTCTCAACGCTGGCGTTGTCGTCAACGTCCGACGTGTTGGATGGCGGGTCGTTGGTCTCGTTCGTGCCGGTGGTGTTGCCTTCCGTCTCGTTCCCCTCGTCGGTTCCGTTCGGATTGATGACCGACGGGCAACCGAGTTCGTCGACCTCGGCCCCAAAGGGGCTCTCGGGGCACTCGTCCACGTTGTTGAGGACGCCATCGTCGTCGTCGTCATCGATGCATCCGTCCCCGTCTTTGTCCCAAGGGATGTCGTGCTCCCCGTCATCGCAGGCGTCCGTCCATGTCTCAAGGTAGCCGGACGGCGTCAGGGTGACGCCGTTCAGCCGTGCGTCCGAGGGCTCGATGAATTCCCCTCGGAAGACCTGGGACGGGGCCAGGCGCCGGTCCCGGTCGGACGACGTGCCGTAGACGTTGATTGGCGTGTTGTATTCCCAGGCGATGCTGCCGTTCCAGTCCATTTGCGCGTACCGCGCCCCCATCGCATCGGTCACAAACAGGTCGCCGGTGCTGAGCGTTTGCGCACCGGACATGAACCTCGGCCCCCAGCCCGAGGGCAACTGCACGCTCTGCTGTGGCGCATAGGGCGCAAAGGTCCCGTTGGGGAAGGTGGCGTAGGCCGATCCGTTCCACACGGGGCTGACCCGATGGACCGTGCTGTCCCCGGTCACGCCGTTGGAAAACACGGTGATGTCGCCCGCGTGGGGGTACCCCTGAGGAATGAATCGAGCGTCGTGCTGCGTCACTGTGTACTGGTCGGATTCGTTGCCTCGACCGTACGCGGCCGGGTTGCCCCAACGCCACAAGAGGTCCCCATCGGACCCTTCCGCTGCGCGTGTTGGAATGCCATGGTCGACGATGAAGATCTCTTCCGTTCCGCGGCAGGAGACGAGCAGATGGTCGTTGATGGGGTCGTGGTCCAAGCCGTTGCAGTGCATCCAATCGGGGTCGCTTGGGA
>Ga0181594_10001810_pt1 | contig 19788 bp, 19 predicted proteins | sample 071ome_18_FD_145603 | JGI IMG/M metagenome (GOLD analysis project Ga0181594, IMG submission 145603) | Coastal salt marsh microbial communities from the Groves Creek Marsh, Skidaway Island, Georgia - 071413BT metaG (spades assembly) | ecosystem: Environmental > Aquatic > Marine > Intertidal zone... | reverse complement strand
TCAGCCATTCCTGCATGAAGGCTGCCTGATGCATGGCGTATTCGCCACTCACCTGATAGGCAAAGGTGGGTACCTGCAGTTCGGTTTTAACGCGGCGCACAATATCGAGGTAGGGCATTCCGGGCTTAACCATGACCATGTCGGCCCCTTCACGCAGATCCAGCGCCACCTCGTGCATTGCCTCGTCGCTATTGGCCGGATCCATCTGATAGGTTTTTTTGTCGCCGCCTTTTATGTTTGCCGCCGAGCCCACGGCGTCACGAAAGGGGCCGTAGTAGCTCGACGCGTATTTCGCGGCGTAGGAGAGAATCAGGGTATTGATATGACCCGCTGTCTCCAAAGCGCCGCGGATCGCACCGATGCGCCCGTCCATCATGTCAGAGGGCGCCACGACGTCGGCGCCGGCAGCGGCGTGGCTCAGTGCTTGCTTCACAAGCGTCTCGCTGGTGATGTCATTCAATACATAACCGTTGTCGTCAATGATGCCGTCCTGCCCGTGGGTGGTGTAAGGGTCGAGTGCGACATCGGTAATCACGCCAATTTCTGGCACGGCATTTTTCAGCTCGGCCACGGCCCGCTGCACCAAGCCGTCGGCTTGATACGCCGCTTCGGCGAGTAGCGATTTGCCTTCTTGCCCGACAACCGGGAACAGCGCCAGCGCCGGAATGCCCAAGCTCCGCGCTTCCTTGGCCAGCGTCACCAGCAGATCAATACTGAGTCGTTCCACGCCTGGCATCGATGGCACCGCTTCGCGCTGCCCGGAGCCCTCGAGCACGAACACGGGATAAATCAAGTCTGCCGGTGTGAGGGCGTGCTCGCGCACCATGTCGCGGGCGAATGCGCTGGCCCTGAGCCGGCGCATGCGGGTTTGGGGAAAGTCTCCACGTGCACTCATGATCGTGACTCCACTGGGTTAGAGCGCCGCAAAGGCGGCTTGCGCCGCATCAACCGTTGCAGCGATATCGTCATCGGTATGGGCGGAGGACATAAAGCCCGCCTCGAAAGAGGCGGGCGCCAGATACACGCCGGCATCGAGCATCAAGTGAAAAAACTGATTGAAGGCCGCCACGTTTGAGTTGATCACCTGGTGATACTGGGTGACGGATGCATCTTCGGTGAAGAAGCCACCAAACATGGAACCCAAATGGTTGGTGGTAAACGGCACGCCGGCGCTCGCCGCGGCAGCGCGCATGCCCTCGCACAGATCACCCGTGCGGCGGAACAAGTCATCGTAAAATCCGGGCTCGCTAATGATAGACATGGTGGCGAGTCCTGCCGCCATGGCAACCGGATTCCCCGACAGTGTGCCGGCCTGATACACCGGACCCAGTGGCGAGATGTGTTCCATGATGTCGCGTCGGCCTCCGAAGGCGCCCACCGGCATGCCCCCGCCAATGACTTTGCCGAGGCAGGTGAGATCGGGGGTAATGCCCATGAAGCCCTGCACGCCGCCCGTGCCAAAGCGGAAGCCGGTCATGACCTCGTCAAAGATCAGCACCGCGCCGTGGCGGGTGCACAACTCGCGCATGCCTTCGAGGTAGCCTGCAACCGGCGGGATGCAGTTCATGTTGCCCGCCACGGGTTCGGTAATGACGCAGGCCACCTGATCACCGAGCTCGTCCATCGCCGCTGTCAGAGCGGCCAAGTCGTTGAAGGGCAGGGTGACGGTGTGCTGCGCCAGTACCTCGGGCACGCCGGGTGAGCTAGGCACGCCGAAGGTCAGGGCGCCCGAGCCTGCCTTGATCAGCAGGGAGTCCGAGTGTCCGTGATAGCAGCCTTCAAACTTGATGATCTTGTCGCGGCCGGTAAACCCGCGAGCCAAGCGAATTGCGCTCATGGTGGCTTCGGTACCCGAGCTGGTCATCCGCACCAGCGGCATGCTCGGCACCAAGGTGCTGATGGTCTCGGCGAGTTCGATTTCGATCTCAGTCGGACAGCCAAAGCTCAGGCCGCTTTGTGCGGCCTCGACCACCGCCTCGCGCACGCGGGGATGGTTGTGCCCCATGATCATTGGACCCCAGGACAGCACGTAATCGATGTAGCGCTTACCGTCGGCATCAAAAAGGTACGCGCCATCGGCGCGCGCCATGAAGCGGGGTGTCCCGCCCACGGCTTTAAAGGCCCGCACGGGCGAGTTGACGCCACCGGGAATGGTGTTTTTGGCGCGCTCAAAGAGCGCTTCGGATCGACTCATGACTAACCAGCTTGCTTTTGTTTCGAGTGATTATCGCAGGCCACGCGTTCCCGCGCATCCCGTTAGGATCAACCGCCCAGCATCGGTCGCAGGTAAACCAGCAGCACGATGGCAAATAAAAAGAGCACCGGGACCTCGTTAAACACGCGGTAAAAGACATGGGTGCGGTCGTCCTCACCGCGACACACCCGACCCACATAGACCCCGGTTTGAAAATGGTAGGCAACCAAGCAAGCGACGCCGCACAGCTTGGCGATCATCCAGCCGGAGGATAGGTAGTACTCCCACTGAAACGACAGGCGCCAGAGGCCCAAGCCAATGGCGAGAAACATAAACGGGGTCACAAACCGATACAGTTTGCGCGCCATGACGGCCAATACGGCCTTTGTTTCGGGCTCTGGGCTCTGGGCGTAGTACACCAGTATGCGCGGCAGATAAAAGATGCCTGCAAACCAGCAGACAACGAATATGACGTGAAAACCCTGTATCCACAGCATGGGGGCTTGTCCTTGTGCGCTTTGGTAAAAAGCCCGTCCGGTCATGACACTGCGCGATCGATCATGAGACAGTACGCGCCCCACAACACTAACAGAAGCAGGCGTAAAAATGATCAGGGTAGGCGTCGTCGGCGGAACCGGATATACGGGCGTAGAGTTACTCCGTCTGTTGTTGCGTCATCCGTCCATTTCGCTGGAGCTCATTACCTCCCGCGGTGAGGCGGGCCGGCGCGTCGATGATCTGTTCCCCAGCCTATTGGGCGTCAGTGATCTTTGTTTTACCGATCCCGCCGAGGCAGATTACACGCAGTGTGATGTGGTGTTCTTCGCCACGCCGCACAATGTTGCTATGGGCGAGGTGCCCGCACTGCTCGCTCAGGGAGTTCGCGTAGTGGACTTGTCGGCGGATTTTCGTCTGCGCGACGTCGCTGTCTGGGAGCAATGGTATGGCGAAAGCCATGCTGCACCCGCCCTGTGTGAGACCGCTGTTTACGGCTTGCCCGAGACCCACCGCGACGCTATTCGAAGCGCCCAGCTGGTGGCGTGTCCCGGCTGTTATCCGACCGCGGTGCAATTGGGCTTTTTGCCGTTACTCGAGGCGGGCATTGTCGATCCCAGCGCACTGATTGCCTCCTGCGGTTCCGGCGTGAGTGGCGCGGGCCGACAGGCCAAGCTCGGAGGACTATTGACCGAAGCGGGGGAAAGTCTTGCCGCCTACGGTGTTGCTGGCCATCGCCATCTACCAGAAATGGAGCAGGGCCTCTCCGGGATGAGCGATCAGCCCGTGCAGCTCACCTTCGTGCCCCATCTTGTGCCCATGAGTCGGGGTATTCATGCGACGTTGTTTGCCACTCTGACCGCGACCGACGTCGATTTGCAACAACTGTTCGAGGACCGCTTTGCTGACGAGCCCTCGGTACTGGTGCTGGCGCCGGGTGCCCACCCGGCCACGCGTAATGTGCGCGGCGCCAATACCTGCCAGTTGGCGGTGGCTCGACCCCAGGGGCGCGATACGGTGGTCGTGATGTCGGTGATTGATAACCTGGTTAAGGGGGCGGCGGGTCAAGCGGTGCAGGCTATGAATCTGATGTTTGGGCAACCCGAGAGCACCGGCCTCGAGGGTATTGCGCTGGCTCCCTAGTGCGCGCGGGCTGATCGACGGATGAAACAACATCAACATCGGACCGTGGTCAAGCGGGTTCACCCACACGAGTGGCGATGGCGAGCAGGCGCCGCCGCCGGTGCGTTACTGGTGGCCTTGTTGATCGGTTACCTGTGGGGGGCCAGCCGCCCCAGCGACATGCCCTTCTTCAATAGTCCCGAAGAGCGGCTTCGCGATCAGGTGACCCAATTAAGTGTAGAGCGAGAGGCCGATCAGCAAACGCAACAGGCACTGCGCGAAACTTTATCGGAAAAGGTGTCTGAACTCAGTGAAATGCGCGAGATGCTGGCCTTGTACCGCGGCGTGATGCTCCCCGAGGAAACCGGAGATCTGGTGGTATCGCGTGCCCCCACAATGGAGTATGACCCCCGCAGCCAGACCCTGGTTGCGGTGGCGCTGGTGCATCGCGGTTCGGAGGATTTCAACGAGTATCGGGGAGAAATGACCCTCATCTTGGAGGGCGTGTTGGCGGGAGAGCCCCATGAGGTCAATCTCGCAATGCTTGACAGCGCCTCAGAAACTAGTGTATTCCCTTTATCTTTCCGATATTTACAGAAGGTTCAGACAGCAATTTCTCTTCCAGAGGGCTTTGTGCCCGAAACGCTAGTGTCGCGCGTGACGCTGGTGGCGCCGCGGAGAACCACCACCGAGCGCCGAGATGCAGTCGGTGGATCCGTGACAGCGGCGCTGGCAAATCTGGGGGCAGAGGATGAGGCGTCAGAAAGCAGGATACGATGATCAGAGACTTGATCAACAAAAAAAGGGGAGCAGCCATGCGTAATCGAAAGGAGGCCGTTGTGACCAGCTCATCATCAGGTAGAACCACTTTGATCTCGCCCGGAACCACTGTGCGGGGGGACATCTCATTTACGGGGCACTTGGATATTGAGGGTACCGTCGCAGGCAGCATTCAGGCCGAACCGGGCCAGGAAGCGATTTTGCGTATCGTCGAGGGCGGCAAGGTCGAGGGGGAGGTGAAAGTGCCTCACGCCATGATCAACGGCAAGGTCGAGGGTGACATTCATGCCACCGAGCGATTGGAGCTTGCCGAGCGTGCGGTGGTAGATGGTGACGTCTACTACAATCTCATTGAAATGGCGGTCGGTGCCAAGGTAAACGGCGGTTTGCGACACACCAGCAATGTGGCTGACGACCTCGCAGCCAAGCGCGAGGCGAGAGCTGCGGAAACTGTCCCCGGCGCCACCCCGAGCTGAATGCATGATCAAACCAAACGCCGTGGGGAAGAATCTTTCCCGCGGCGTTTGTCTTTCAGTACAATGCCCTCCCTTAAGCACAAGCTGATTCGGACTGTACCGCCATGACCGTGGTTGAAGCCTTTGATCCTACCGAGATTCGCCTGTCTGACAGCGCGGTGCAAAAGGTGCGTGCGTTGGTGGAGGACGAGGGCAACCCCGGTCTTAAACTGCGGGTTTACATAACCGGCGGAGGCTGCTCGGGCTTTCAATACGGATTTACCTTTGACGAAGCGGTCAGCGAAGACGATATGGTGGTCGAGCGCGAGGGTGTGACGGCACTCATCGACGCCATGAGCTACCAGTATCTGATGGGTAGCGAAGTGGATTACTCAGAAGGGCTCGAGGGCTCTCGGTTCGTTGTCAATAACCCCAACGCAACTACGACCTGTGGCTGCGGCGCGTCTTTCTCTATCTGACACAATTTAGCCGTCGGCACCGTTTTTCCCCCAAGATTGCCTCTGGATCTTTTGCCTATCAGCGCCGTGGCCGTGCATGGCTCAGTTCAAGCGCGATAGATTCCCCCGAGCACCCGGGGTCCCTTGGCTCCTGTGACACTGGGTACGTTGCCGGGTTGCCCGGCGAGGGTCTGCTCTGCCAGCCACGCAAACGCCCACGCTTCCACCCAGGCGGGATCGACTCCGGCGGCCGCCGTCGTTGTGACCTCGCATTCGGGTAATCGTGCGCAGAGGCGCTGCATTAGGAAGCCATTGCGTGCGCCCCCACCGCATACACGCACTACCTTGGGTGACGCATCAACCAAGGCGCGTGCAATGCTCGCTGCGGTCAGCTCGACCAAGGTGCGCTGTACGTCCGCCGCCGCCTCACCTACGAGGTGAGACGTGACCCAGTCAAGATTGAACAGCTCCGGGCCCGTGCTCTTGGGGTGGGGACGGGCGAAGTAGGGATCTTCAAGCATGCCGCTCAGTAAGGGATGTATTATCTCTCCCGTGGCCGCCCAGTCACCCCCATCATCGAACGGCACCCCTTGATGCCGCGATACCCAGGCGTCCAGTAGCGTGTTCCCCGGGCCCGTGTCCCAGCCAGTCACGCCCCCGTCGGCAGCGATGAGTGTGACGTTGGCGATGCCGCCAATATTGACCACTGCGGTGGCGATACCCGGCATTGCCAGCTGTGCCGCGTGGAAGGCGGGTACCAATGGCGCGCCCTGACCCCCAGCCGCCATATCGCGCCGGCGAAAGTCAGCGACCACTGTGATGCCGGTGCGTTCCGCCAGTCGGTTGGGGTCACCAATCTGCACTGTATAGGGAATGTCTCCGCTGGGGTGGTGGCGCAGGGTCTGCCCGTGTTGACCAATCGCAGAGACTGCCTCGGTGCTGACGCCGGTATCGGTTAGCAGGGCCAACACGGCCACGGCGTACTCATCGGCGAGTTGGGCATCGAGCGTCGCCAGACGATGAAGCTCATCATCTCCGGGTTGTCTGAAGGCTAAAATTTCCGCGCGCAGGTCCTGCGGCATGGGTCGGTGGTAGGTGGCCACCAGGCGGCCGCGCTCGCCGTCACTCTGTACCAGCACCGCATCAATGCCATCGGCGCTCGTGCCCGACATTAAACCAATGAACAGCTCCCCGCTCACTCTGCCTGCGCCAGTTGTTGCGCGTTGCGCAGGCTTGCCAGTTGTTGTGTCGGTTGCCGGATCGACGCCAGATAACGGGGTATTTCGGCGTCGGGTAACGAGCGTGCCTTGGGCAGAATCTTGTGAACGGTTCGCGGGTTGCGGTGTACCCCGTTGACCAGAAACTCATAGTGCAGGTGGGGCCCCGTTGCGGCTCCGGTGGAGCCCACGGTGCCAATCACTTGCCCCTGCTTTACTTTGCTACCTTTTTTCACCTTGAGCCGGTGCAAGTGCAGGTAGTGGGTCACGAACTGTTCGCCGTGCTGAATGAAAATGTAGTTGCCGTTAGGGCGGGTATAACCCGCTTCGATCACGCGCCCGTCACCGGCAGCGTAGACCGGTGTGCCGCGCGGCGCAGCATAGTCGGTGCCGCGATGGGGTCGCTGTGTCTTGTAGATGGGATGCAAGCGATTGGGGTTAAAGTTGGAACTGACCCGCGTGAAATCCAACGGTGCGCGCAAAAACGCTTTACGCATGCTGACCCCCGACTCGTTGTAATAACTGGTGTCTCCTTCGAGGTCGGTGTACCGATAGGCTTCGAATGTCTCACCCCGGTTGGTAAAGCTGGTTGCCAAAATCGGTCCGTCGCCAAAGCGGCGACCATCCAGCATGAGTTCTTCGAAGATCACGTGGATAGTGTCGCCCACCCGAGGGTCCAGCGCGAAATCGATAACCCCACCAAAGATACCAGCTAGCTCCATGATCATGCCGTCGCTCAAACCGGCGTCGGTCCCCGCGAGAAAGAGTGAGCTCTCGATGGTCAGCGACACCTCTCTCTCGCGGCGCTCGGGTTCGCGGGTGATCTGTGTCGCACTAAACCCGTTGTCGGTGCGCTGGTAGAGGGTGGTCAGCAGGGGTGACTGCACATGCCGCATGGCGAGCAACTCACCCTGATCATCGCTCTGAAATCCGATGGTCTCGCCCGGATAAATTTTGCGCAGGGATTGCCGGCCGTTGAATTCTGCGACGCGATACAGGTCGGTGTCGTTAAAACCCGCGCGCGCAAAAACGAGACTCAGGTTGTCACCATCGCGCACGGTAAAATCACGCCACGCTGGTGGTGTCGGCTCGGGCTCGGCCACCACTTCGATTATGTCCGCTACATCCTCAGAGACCGCTTCGATCTCCGGCGCCTCGGGGAGGGCGGTCACCGGGGTTGCGGGTTCCGGCGGACTCCTGAGTGACAGGCCCATCACCAGGAGCAAGGCGCCAACAGTGGTTATCCAGACAATGGGGCGCTGGAGCAGGGGCGGTTCCTGTGTCTTGAGCGGGGTGGCGCCACGGGGTGCGGGTTTGCGGGACATGCCTTGCCATTAACGCGGTTGGTAGCGCGTAGTATAACCATTGGTCTGCGCCGTTCAGATACCGAGATTGCCCACCGCCGTTACCCGGTTTATGGGATACTCTCGATTCGCCCCATCGAGGGCACTACCCCTGTTGCCCGTGAAGCAGAGATAACGCCGTCAGCCATGTCTAATAATCTAATCGCCGACCTTCGTGCTCGAGGCCTCGTTTTTCAGGTGGCGGGAGAAGACGCGCTGGAAACCTGGTTGAGCGCTGAACCGCGAACGCTTTACTGTGGCTTTGACCCCACCGCAGATAGTCTGCACATTGGCTCACTGGTACCCCTGCTGGTGCTGCGTCGTTTTCAGGAGGCAGGGCATCGGCCCATCGCGCTGGTAGGCGGCGCGACCGGGCTAATTGGCGATCCCAGTTTCAAGGCGGCCGAGCGCCAGTTGAATACGCCTGAAGTCGTGGCGGGTTGGGTTGATCGCATCCGTGCGCAAGTGAGTCAATTCATCGACTTTGATTGTGCCGACCCGGCGCTCGTGGTGAATAACCTCGATTGGACCCAAGGGCTCGACGTGCTGAGCTTCTTGCGCGACGTGGGTAAACACTTTTCGGTCAACAATATGATCGGCAAGGAGTCGGTGAAGCAGCGTCTCGACCGCGAGGGCGCCGGCATCAGCTTTACCGAGTTCAGCTATATGATTCTGCAGTCGCTGGATTTTGCCGAGCTCTTTCGGCAGTACGGGTGTGGCTTGCAGATTGGTGGCTCTGACCAGTGGGGCAATATCACCGGCGGTATAGACCTGACCCGGCGTCTGCACGGTGAGCAGGTGTTTGGGCTGACCTTGCCCCTGGTCACCAAGTCCGACGGTACCAAATTCGGGAAAACCGAGTCGGGCACTATCTGGCTCGACGCCGCCAAAACTTCACCCTATGCCTTTTATCAATTCTGGCTGGGCACCGCCGATGCCGACGTGTATCGCTTCCTGCGTTACTTCACCTTTTTATCGGTCGATGACATTGCCGCCATTGAGCAGGCTGACCTGGCGCGCGAAGGGCGACCCGAGGCGCAGCGTACTCTGGCCCGTGAGGTAACGCGGTTGGTGCACGGCGAGGGTGGGCTCAGCGCTGCCGAGCGCATTACCGAGGCGCTTTTTTCCGGTGACCCTGAGGCGTTGGGCGAGGCCGACCTGCAGCAACTGGCACTCGATGGACTGCCCTCCGACCGACTTGCGCGCGGCGACTTTCCGCCCACGTTCAGCCAACTGCTGGCGCAGGTGGGCGTGGCGGCCGGCAAGCAGATCAAGGATGCATTGGCGCGAGAGGCGGTGTGGGTCAACGGGCAGCCCGTATCGGGTGGGCCAACAACGACCTGCGATGCCGCCTTTGACGCAGCGCGTGCACTTCACGGTCGATATTTTCTCGTGCGCTTCGGTAAAAAGAAGTATCACCTGTTCACCGAGGACCTATGATCGTGGCGTGAACGCGCCGGCTATCGATAGGACCCCATGACCAATAGCCCCCCAGCACCGACAGAACAGGTTCTAGGCCTACCCAGAAATGGGCAAGGGTTCCGCCGGCCGAATAGGGCGGCATGCTTTACGCCACCTTCAATCTCCCCAGCTTCCCTCTCGCCACCCGCCGTCACGCCAGCATGATGTCGCCAACTGACACCGTTGATGTCGCAGCCGACGCAGCGCTGCTGGCGCGGATTCAATCTGAATTGAGTGCCGCCACCGCGTGCCTCGGCAGTTTGGTCCCCGGGATTACGGTGTTTGGCAGTGCACGCACCCCCTCGGATGCTCCCGACTACCAAAGCGCCTATCGCTTAGGTAGGTTCCTGGCGCGCGCCGGCCTGCCGGTAGTCACCGGCGGTGGGCCCGGCATCATGGGTGCCGTTAATCAGGGCGCGATGGCCGTAGGCGGGGTATCGGTGGGGCTCAGTATCTCGCTACCCCATGAGCAATCCCCCAATCCGTACCTCACCCATCACTTGCACTTCAGTGACTTCCAGACCCGCAAACTGATGCTGACGCGCTATTCCCGCGGGTTCGTGGTATTCCCGGGTGGCTTTGGCACTGTCGATGAGCTGATGGAGCTGATGGTGGCATTCCAAACCAGCCGTTCAATTCGAAAACCATTGGTGTTGGTGGGTCGCGCATTCTGGCGGGGCTTTGTGGACTGGTTGACCCACGAGCTCGGCTCACGGCATTTCATCGATCTGCAGAATATGGATTTTATTGAGCACGCGGATGATGAGCATGAGGTTTTAACGATCCTGCGGGGTAAGGATGAGGCTGATGCCTTATTGTTGCAGGATCCCCATGCCACTCTCACGCCGGGTGAGGGCTGATGAAGACGCTGTATCTGTTGCGGCACGCAAAATCCAGCTGGGGCGATCCGTCGCTCTCGGACCGGGAGCGACCGCTCAACGCGCGAGGTGAGCGCGACGCCCCCCGCATGGGCGCGGCTCTGGGTGCACGCTACGCGCCGATGACCTTTTACGTGAGCCCTGCCGAGCGCGCACAGTCGACGTTTGCCGGTATTCAAACCCAGTGGCCAGGCTTGCGGGTACAGCAGGGCAGCACGGTGGCCGCGCTCTACACCTTTGATTATCGCAAGCTGCTCGAGTGGATCGAGGCGCAGAGTGATGAGGCATCGGCGTTGGCGCTGATTGGACATAACCCTGCCCTGACGGAGCTCATTTATTACTTTGCTGGGCCGACTCCCCTTGCACACTTACCCACTGCCGGCTGGGCTGAACTGCGCATTGATATGGAGTGTTGGTCTTGGGTTAACCTCGCTCGCGGCTGCGGTGAGCTGATATACAGCTTGGTGCCGCGAACATTGCGGGAGGCCAGTTAATGCTGCCGGTGATTTTTGGTTTGTCGGGTACTACGCTGAGCGCCGACGAGCAGGCTTTTTTCAAGGCCGCCGAGCCCGCTGGCTTTATTCTATTTGCGCGCAACATTGATCACCCGGCACAGCTCCGTGCCTTAACCGATGACCTGCGCGCGTTGACCGGACGCGAGCAGCTGCCAATTTTGATCGATCAGGAGGGGGGGCGCATCGCCCGCCTGGCGCCCCCGCACTGGCGCGCCTGGCCCTCGGCGGCGGTGCTCGCCCAAGGGCAAGATGACGCGCGCGTTCTCGAGCGCGTGCGATGCAACTACGAGGCACTGGGGCTCGAGCTTGCCACCATGGGTATTAACGTGACGTGTGCGCCGGTACTCGATGTGCCGCAGCCCGATGCCCATGACATTATTGGTGACCGCGCATTTGCTACTGACCCCGAGCGCTCGGCGGCGTTGGGGCGCGCCTGTCTCGACGGTCTGCACCTCGCAGGGGTGGAGGGGGTGATCAAGCACATACCGGGGCACGGCCGGGCGCAAAGCGATTCTCACGAGAGCTTGCCGCGGGTTACCGCCAGCAACGACGCTTTGCAGTGGGATTGCCAGCCCTTTGCCGCATTGGCAGATGCGGCCATGGCGATGACCGCGCACGTAGTGTATGAAGCGTGGGACTCAGAGCACTGCGCCAGCGTGTCGGCTCGCGTGATTGGGCAACAGATCCGCCAGCACATCGGTTTTGAGGGTTTACTGATTAGCGACGATCTCGACATGAAAGCGCTGGCCGGCGATATCCCTAGCCGGGCGGTGGCCGTGTTAACGGCGGGTTGCGACATTGCGCTCAACTGTTGGGGGCGGCTTGATGACATGCAGGGCATTGCCGAGCAGGTGCCCGCCATGACCCCCGAGACGGCGCGGCGGCTAGCCGTAGCCACCCAGCGGTGTGGCATCGTCACCGATTCTGCCGCGCTGACGGCGCGGATTAATGCGCTCATTGCGCGCCGCGATGCCCTACAATAGCCCTATGTTCTCTCCCTACCGTGTTTTGCTGCGTGTGTTGCCCGTTCTTTTGTTGCTGGGTGGCTGCAGTGGTCTGGCCCCCGCGCAAAAAACCACCACGGCGCCATCCGACCCGGGCTGGCAAGCCTGCGAGGGTGAGCGACCCATGGTGTGCACGATGATCTATGACCCCGTGTGTGGGCGTCAGAGTAACGGGGCGCTCGATGTCTACGCTTCGCCCTGTAACGCCTGCGCCGATGTGGCGGTGACCGCCTGGCACCCCGAGCCCTGCGAGGAATAGCATGTCGCTGACTAACCGCATTCTGCTGGCGATGGTCGCTGGTATCGCACTGGGTTCACTCATTGAATGGTGGGTGGGTATGCTCGACCCCGGCTCTGAGCTCTCCGGATTTTTACAGGACGTGCTCATTCTCGGTGTCTTTGATGTCGTGGGTCGCGTATTTATCGCTTCTTTGAAGTTGCTGGTGGTGCCCTTGGTGATGGTGTCGCTGATTTGCGGCATGAGCTCACTCGGTACGAGCAGCCGCATGGGGTCCATCGCCGGTAGAACCATTGGGCTCTATCTGTTTACCACTGGAGTTGCGGTCTCCCTTGGGCTGACGGCGGCCTTACTCATTGGCCCGGGTAAGGGGGTCGAGGCCATGGCCGCCGCGTCCTTCGAACCGAAGCCGGCGCCAGCCCTCACCGATACCCTGGTCAACATCTTCCCCAGTAATCCCTTCAAGGCGATGGCAGACGGGCAGATGCTGCAGGTGATTGTGTTTGCCCTGCTGGTGGGCTTTGCGCTTACGCGCTCGGGCGAGGCGGGGGAGCGCATTGCCAACTGGTTTCGCGACATGGAAGTGATCGTGATGAAGATGGTGGGGCTCCTGATCGAGCTGGCCCCCTATGGTGTGTTTGCGCTACTCACCAAGCTCTTCGCCACCATGGGCTTTGGCACGATCGTCGACCTCGCGGCGTATTTTTTCACCCTGCTCGGCGTGCTGCTGTTTCACGGCCTCGTGGTGTACACCAGTCTGTTAAAGGTGATGACCTCCCTCAGCCCGGCGATTTTGCTTCAGAAGATGCGCCGGGTTTGGGCCTTTGCCTTTTCCACCGCCTCCTCGGGCGCCACCCTGCCCATTACGCTGCGCACGGTCGAAAAGCGGCTTGGTGTGAGCAAGAGCGTAGCGGGATTTTCTATCCCGCTGGGGGCGACCATAAATATGGATGGCACGGCCATCATGCAGGGTGTGGCAACGGTGTTTATTGCTCAGGTCTATGGCATCGATCTCACCAGCGGTCAGATTTTGATGGTGGTGCTCACGGCCACACTGGCGTCGATCGGGACCGCGGCGGTGCCGGGTGTGGGTTTGATTACGCTTGCGCTGGTTTTGCAGCAGGCCGGGTTACCGGTGGAGGGGGTTGCACTGATTATCGGCGTGGATCGCTTCCTCGACATGGTGCGCACCATGGTGAATGTGACCGGTGACGCCACGGTCGCCACCATTGTGGCGCACAAGGAAGGCCAGCTGGATCAAAGCGTCTACCTCGACCCCAACGCTGATCATGAGGGTGACCGGCAACAGATTGCAGGAACAGGGGCCTCGCTATGAGTGTGAAAGTACAAGTGGTGCCTGTTACCCAGTACCAGCAGAACTGCTCCATTATCCAGTGTCAGGCAACGGGCCTTGCCGCAATCGTCGACCCCGGTGGCGACATCGAGCGCATCGAGGCGGCGGTGTCGGCCATGGGTGCGACCGTGGAAAAGATCCTGTTAACCCATGGACACATGGATCATTGTGCGGCGGCCGATGTGCTCCGCCAGAAGCTGGCGGTGCCGATGGAAGGGCCCGAGCGCGGGGACAGCTTTTGGATCGACAAGCTACCCGAGTGGTGCGAAATGGCGGGCTTTCCCCGCGCCGAACCGTTCACGCCTGATCGTTGGCTAGAGGACGGTGATACGGTCACCGTCGGTGAGCAGACCCTCGAGGTGATTCATTGCCCCGGCCACACCCCCGGCCATGTGGTGTTTCTGCACCGCGAGACCCAACTCGCCTGGGTAGGCGATGTGCTCTTTGCGGGCTCTATTGGCCGAACCGATTTCCCCATGGGTAATCACGAGCAGCTGATTCATTCGATTCGCGAGAAGCTGTTTCCGATCGGTGACGACATCCGCTTTGTCCCCGGTCACGGCCCCGACTCGACCTTTGGCCAGGAGCGCGCCAGCAATCCCTTTGTCGCCGATACCCGCTACGGCTAACTGCCCGCTGTGTCGCGCTCTGCCGACGGGCGCCAGGCGATGCCATCGCGCCTCGCGGTAGCGGTTTTCGCAGTGCGTGCTTGATCAGCGCCCGCGCCGACTGATGCCTCAGGGCGGTGTCGGGTAGGCGGCACCGGCGAACACCGTCGCCAGCACTTTGATATCGCGCAGCTCAGAACCGGGTACTGTCATGGGATCGGCGTCGAGCACCACAAAGTCGGCCCGCTTGCCGGCGCGAATCGAGCCGATCTCGTTCTCGCGACCAATGACCCGCGCCGCACCTGAGGTCACCGCCTCAAGTGCTGATGCCCGTGATAGTCGCTCGGTCGCCAGGCCCTTGGCTCCACTGATGGTCTCGCGTTCGCTGGCGGCCCACACCAGCGTGAGGGGTGACAGCGGAGCCATGGGGGCATCGGAATGGAGTGTGAGCGGCACCCCGTTACGCTCCAGAGAACCCAGCCGGGTCATTTGCGCGGCGCGATCGGGCCCCAGCCAGTCGCCGGAGTAGGCCTCAGACAGGATGTAGTGGTAGTAGGGATTTACCGACGCCTGCGCGCCGAGTTTGGCCAGCTGAGCGCTTTGTTGCTCGGTGCTGTAGGCCAGATGCTCAATCGTGGCGCGGTGATCGGGCCGCGGGAAGTCGCGCTGCAACCCTGCGATCAGTCGCAGAAAGCGATCTACCGCGGCATCACCATTGGCGTGGGCGTGGAGCTGAAACCCCGCGCGCCAGAAGGTCTCGCCATAGGCGCGCAGCGTCTCCTCGGGCACCATCCAGACGCCTTCGTGCCCGTCGAGGTAGCCCGGCGCGCCCATTTGGGCCAGGCCCGAAAAGATGGCGCCATCGATCATGAGCTTAAAGTGATTGCCGATGGCTACGCGGTCATCGTTATTGGCTTGCCAGTCCCGAATCTCGCTCAGCGCGGCCTCGGGTGACCGGCCCCGGGTGAGGAAGTCGAGAATAATCGGCGTCAGAATAATGCGGACCGGCACCGGGTAGGCATTCGCCGCGGCGCGTACGCCGGCGATTTCGCCCACGGGGTTGCCATAGATGCCGGTGCCCATGTCGAGGGCGGTGGTGACCCCGGCCTGATGCAGCATCGCCAGAAAATTAAACATGCCGCGGCCAAAGCGCTCAGGCGAAAACAGGAACCCGAGCTTGGGTATCACGGCTTTGAGTCCGTTTTCGTAAAAGTGTCCTCGGGCCCAGTCGGCGCCTTCTTGCATTTGCGCATCGGCCTCGGTGACGCCCAATAGTTTCCAGGCAGCGTCGTTGCCAACGAGCTCATGAAAAGAGCGGTGCCAGATCATCACGGGCTGCTCGCCAAACCACTCGTTCAGCTCACCCCGCCACACCTCCCCGTGCCATAGGGGGTGATAACCCCAGGCAATAAAAGGCACGGTTGGATCGGCGTGTGCTTTTGCCAAGGTCATTAGTCGTTGCCGATAGCCCTCGGGGGTGGTTTCTCCGGGAAAAACCCCGGTGGGCAAGGTCCAGTCGTCGGGGGCCAAAAACGGGAACTGGGTCAGCACGGCAGGCAGCGCGGGGTGCACATGGGGGTCGATAAACCCGGGCAACATAATGCGGCCCTCGAATTGGCGATCTACGCGACCGCTCCGGGCAGTGATCAGTGGTTGCAGACTCGCCTCGGAACCCACCGCCACGATCTCGCCGTTCTCCACCGCGACCGCAGTGGCAACGGGCAGGGCAGGCTCCATGGTGCGAATTAATTTGGCGGTGTAAACCACCAGCTCGGCGGAGGTTTCAGCTGAGAGCAAACAGGCCAGGGCAATGACCGCCCATCGCACTGGGTTGTGTGGGTTCATGCTCCCTCCGCCGGACAAGATCGCCTAGCGGATGACTTTAACCCAATCGCCGGTGCGCGGCTCGCCGCTGGGGTAGTAACCATTGATGAGCCTGAGCTGATTCTCGGCGTCCGGTAGTTTCACGCTGCTGGCGAGTGAGGCAAAGGTGGCGCCACGTGGGGCCTGAATGTAATGCAGGGTATGGCTGGTGCCGGTGATTTTTTCGCGACCGGTGAGGGGGCGAAAGCTATCGATAATGGTACGAAATTCGGCGTCGGCCTCTGCCAGCACGGGGGCCTCTCCCTGTAACAGAAAGCGGTACCCGTGGTCGATCACCGCCAGGCGCACCGCCTGCTCACCACTGGAGGCGATTGCGGTGGAGCCGGTGAGTCCAAACTGCTCGAGTCGCTCAAATTCGGTGACATCGCCCTGCGCGCCCGCGATCAGGCTGGCCTCGGTGTCCTGGTTGGGGTCGATCTTGGCAAGACCAATGGTCAGGGTGCGACTGCCATCAGCCGAGGTGGCAAGAATTTCGCGGCTGGACTGCCGCACGGTCCATCCCGGTGGGTGCGCGAAGGTGAAGTTGAGTTTGTTGTGGTAAAAACGGTCCGGTTCGTTTTGCGCCTCGGCGCTGGCACCGTAAACCAGCCCCTCTGTTTGGCGCCGGTATTCCCCGGGTAGTTCAGGGTTCTCCGGCATCTCGTCAATATCCAGCTTGTTAGCCGCCTTGATCACCGTTTGTAGGCGTAGGTCATTTCGCGGATGGCTGGCATATAACCCGTGATAGGTGCCGGAGGGTTTACCGCTGGCTTTGGCCTGCACCCGGCGATACTGCTCCTGATCCTTGAGCACGCCAATCACCGAGAGCATGGAGTCTACATCGTAGCCGCTCTGGTGCAGATACTCCGCACCCGCCGAATCGGCCTCGAGCTCCATGTCTCGGCCGAAGCCCGAAATAATCTCGGCGCCATACATGCTGGCGGCGTCATACACGTCGCCCGAGCCGGTCAGAATATAGGCCGACACCGCGGCTACCTTTGAGGTCACCTGTTGGGTCTGACGGCGAGAGTGATGATTCTCCGTGATGTGCCCGATCTCATGGGCGAGCACACCGGCCAGTTCCGCCTCGGTATCCAGATAGGCGAGTAGTCCCCGATTGACGTAAATAAAGCCTCCGGGCATGGCAAAGGCATTGATGTCGGGGGAGTCCAGTAACGTGAAGGTAAACTCCGGGCGGGTAATGCCCGACTCTCTTAACAGCCGTTCACCCACCTGCCGCACATAGGCGTCGAGCTCGGGGTCATCGTAAATCCCAATATTATCGATGAGCTTCTGATGCTCCTCGGCCACTTCCTTGGGCATCTCTACCGATTTGCCCCCTACCGTGACGGTCGAAGATCCGCTCGCGCAGCCAGCCAGCCACACGATGGCGAGGGCGAGAAGAGAAAAGTGGGAGTGTCTGCGTATCATCGTGACTCAGTGGTGTGCAGAGAGGTATTCCAGCAGCTGGTCGCCGAGGCTGTCGCAGGCGGTTCCCTGCACGGGGGCAATAATGGGAATCGGTACAATCACGGCGGGCATGTAGCTCTGGCCGCTGGTGTTTGCGCTCACTTTGCCCACCTCCACTTTATCGGTGAAATCCCATATGGTGGCTTCGTACTCGGATTCTGTGCCCCAGGTGCCAAAGCCAAAGCAGCCGGCCACGCCCGGGCCGATGCCGCAACTCATGGACCCTACGCTGTCGGTATCCACTGTCCTGCCGTCAATCCAGATCATGTATTCCAGCTTCATCTCGGCGAAGCGCTCTGCAACCATTGGCATATCGAGTAAACGATCGATCGACTGTGGCTGCATCGGTGCTGTGCGGGGCTCAAACCACGGATAAAACTCATTGATAAACGCAATCTCGTTGATCACGTCGATGCTGGGGTCACCGCTGTGAATGTGATCGCCAATGCACTCAATAAAGTCAAACTCGGTGTCGTAGTCCGGCGCATGACGCCTGCCGAGGATCACCACACTTGATTCACCGATACCGGCAACGGGCTCGTTATAGGTCATCTCGTCAACGGTGGCACTCACGCAGCCACCCAGCCACAGTGCGCTCAGAAAAATCCCGGCACCCCGCATCAGGCAACGTAACCTACCGCGGATCATAATGTGTGCTCCGTTGCCATCGCAGGATCTGCCGGTGAGGCGCCAGCAGTGGACATATCAATCGTACCGTCGGCTTCTTCGCTGCCTTTTGTTGCTTCTGGCGACACGCCTTCATCGGGTATGGTCGGTGCCGGCTCATCGTTTTGCGCAGGGGCTTCGCCATCATCCGGGGGCTCATTGGCGATATCGTCCAGCCACGCGGCGATGTCAGGCATGGCCCCAAAGGTCGTGATGAAGTGGGCGCCGGCGTCGCGCAGGGCCACCACCGCCGCGAGGTTAACGGCCTCTTCGTCGGTTTGCAGGAAGGCGGTCGGTGTTTTGCCATAAGCCGTGATGGGCCAGGCGGCGAGGCGCTCGTCCGGATTAACGGTTAGCGCACCGTCCTCTTGTAGGTGAATGGCACTGATATCGACCAGACGAAAGTCGTAGCGCATCCAGATCTCATAGATTTTTACGTTGGTATGGGTGGGAATGGTGTACTGCAAATCGGAGATGGCAGGGATGATCACACCGTCGATACCGCCACCCCGGGTTTGCACGGTTTGCCAGTCGCGAATGTGCACGACCTCGGCAAACATCCCGTTGAAAACCTTATCCCAAAATTCGACCTGGGCCTCACCCGTTTTCACCAGCCAATCGCTTTCGGCGCGCCCCTTGGCCTCATCAAAGAACTCATGCTCCGCAAAGGCTTGCGGGTAGATTACGCCCACGGTAATCGGCAACGGGTCCATCAGCGGCGTAGGGAAATTACCCTCAACGACCACCTGCTTGCTGGCGCACCCTGCGCCGAGCAGCGTGAGGCAAAGCAAGAGGAGCCATCGCCGCATGCGCGCGCGCTCAGGGCCTGAAGTCATTGAGACCAACGAAGCTACCCCCATTCCTTAGGGTGAGTTCTCGCATCAGTGTAGCAAACCGCACACCGGTCGCCTGCAACTCAGGCGGGCGAATAAATTGGACTGGAAAGCCCACGGCGTGAATGCGCACCCGGCGCTCGCCGCTGGCGGCTTCCGCGTTCAGAAGATCAACGGTTTGCACCACTTCCTGAATCGAGGCGCCGGTGAACTCATCGCCAAAGACGTAAATCGAGATTTTTTTGCCCGGGTCGTAAAAGGTGCGCACGGCGTTGGTGATCCCCTCTACTGGAGAGGAATTGGAAAACACATTCCAGTTGCGCAGGTTTTGCAGAATCAGGCTTCGTCGGGCGGGGGTGTCCGGGATCCACTCGCCGCGGTAGCGGCTGAACAGATAGTTGCCCATGTCGTTGAGCACCTGAATGCCTTTGACCTCGGGGTAGATGTTGAGGGTGGCCTCCATTTCCAGAAGCATGCGTTCCCAGGCGTAGGAAAACATCGAGCCCGACGTGTCGATGATAAAAATAATGTATTCACTGTCTACCGGGATGCCGCCGATCAGTTGGTTCTTCTTCTCGGCATTAAGACCCAGCAGGCGCAGCTCCTCCTCGGAGAGCTTCTGTCGGGCGATGGCCAGTTGCTCGCGCACGATGGCGTTGGCGTTCTGTGAGGTATTGAGGGCGTCATATTCCGAGCGGGTGCGCGCAAGGGCGCCCTGCAAAATGGCAATGCGCGCCTCGTACTCCGAGACCTGCTCGCGCTTTACCGCAAGATCCCGGTTGAGAATGGTGGTCTCGCCGCGAATTTCAAAGAGCTGCTCGGTCAGATCCGCCA
>Ga0181594_10001805_pt1 | contig 19812 bp, 16 predicted proteins | sample 071ome_18_FD_145603 | JGI IMG/M metagenome (GOLD analysis project Ga0181594, IMG submission 145603) | Coastal salt marsh microbial communities from the Groves Creek Marsh, Skidaway Island, Georgia - 071413BT metaG (spades assembly) | ecosystem: Environmental > Aquatic > Marine > Intertidal zone... | reverse complement strand
GACGCTCGGCATGGGAGTGACAGAAAAACAGGGCGGCACCGATGTGCGCGCCAATACAAGCGAGGCGCAGCGCGCCGGAGATCACTATCGAATTACCGGGCACAAGTGGTTCATGTCAGCGCCGATGTCGGACGGTTTCCTTATCCTGGCGCAAACTCCGGCTGGATTGACCTGTTTCCTGTTGCCGCGATTTTGTCCCGATGGCAGCGTCAACCGGCTGCATTTCCAGCGACTGAAAGACAAACTGGGAAACCGTTCCAACGCGTCCAGCGAAGTCGAGTTTGACAACGCCTTTGGGCAACGGATCGGGCCGGAGGGGCGTGGCGTTCGTACCATCATCAACATGGTGCAATTGACCCGCCTTGATTGCATCGTGGCGTCCGCGGGGCTGGCCCGGTTCGGGCTTTCCAGCGCAGTTCATCATGCCCGTCACCGCAGCGTGTTTCAACGCCTGCTGATCGATCAGCCGCTGATGCGTTCGACCCTCGCGGACATGGCGCTGGAGGTTGAAGCGATCACCGCGCTTGCAATGGGGGTTGCGCAATCTTTCGACCGGGCCGGAGAGGATGCGCTTGCGGCCGCTTACAGCCGATTGATGACCCCGGCGGCGAAATATTATGTCTGCAAGATCGCACCTTCACTACTGTATGAGGCGATGGAGTGTCATGGCGGCAATGGATATGTCGAGGAACTGGCGCTGGCGCGCGCCTACCGCGAGGCGCCGGTCAATGCGATCTGGGAGGGATCAGGCAATGTCATCGCACTCGATATCCTGCGTGCTGCCGGTGAAGCGCCGGAGGAGGCCGCGGAAGTCATCAGGTCCATCGCCGGCACCTGCACGGGCGAGCTTGAAAGCGCAGCCGATGAAACGATCGCGCTCTTGCGCGCCGCGGATGCGCCAGCGCACGCGCGTGCAATTGCGGAACGTCTGGCGCGTATGGGCGCCGTTGCAGCCCTTGGCACACTGCACCCGGTGTTTGCGGAGCACTACGCCCGAACCCGTTTGGCGGGAACGTCCCACGCCACGTTGGGTGTTAACCCACTTGATAGTATCGCGTCCCAATTGCTGGGTCGCGCTTTGACTTGAAACGGGCTGCTTGCTTGACGAAAGGTTTCGGCTGTGAACACTGGTGACAAACATCGGTCCGGGTGCTGAAACGGCGCCGCGGACGGCAATTGACGCCAGGGGAAACATGCTTCCAGATATTGAAATTGCCCGCGCGGCAAAGACTGCGCCCATTTCCGCCATCGCCGCCAAACTCGATATTCCCGAGGATGCCCTGCATCCGTATGGAAAAGCCATTGCGAAAATCGATCATGCGTTTGCAGGCACATTGAGCGGGCGGGAATCTGGTAAGCTTGTACTGGTAACAGCGATTTCGCCTACACCCGCGGGCGAAGGGAAAACAACCACCACGGTCGGATTGGGAGATGGCCTGTCGCGCCTTGGCAAGCGAACAGCGATCTGCTTGCGCGAACCGTCGCTCGGCCCGTGTTTTGGCATGAAGGGCGGAGCGGCTGGAGGCGGTTACGCGCAAGTTGTGCCGATGGAAAGCATCAATCTCCATTTTACCGGCGATTTTCATGCAATCGGCGTAGCGCACAATTTGCTGGCGGCCATGTTGGACAACCATGTTTATTGGGGCAACGGACTAGCGATCGATCAACGGCGCGTAGCGTTGCGCCGCGTGGTGGATATGAACGACCGGGCGCTGCGCCAGATCGTATCGTCGCTCGGCGGCGTGGCCAACGGATTTCCGCGCGAAGATGGCTTCGACATTACCGTCGCGTCGGAAGTGATGGCGATATTTTGCCTGTCGCGGAACCTTGAAGATCTGGAGGAACGGCTCGGACGAATCGTTGTTGCCTATACGCGTGACCGCCAGCCGGTAACCGCTAGCATGTTGCAGGCGCATGGGGCGATGACGGTTCTATTGAAAGATGCATTGCAACCAAATCTTGTGCAAACGCTGGAGGGGACGCCGGCGTTCGTGCATGGCGGGCCGTTCGCCAATATTGCGCATGGCTGCAATTCGGTGATGGCGACGCGCGCTGCGCTGGGGCTTGCCGATTACGTGGTGACCGAAGCGGGTTTCGGCGCCGATCTTGGCGCTGAAAAATTCTTCGACATCAAGTGCCGGTCCGCTGGTCTGACACCGTCAGCGGCCGTGGTTGTAGCGACGGCCCGGGCGCTGAAAATGCACGGTGGCGTAGCGCGCGCTGATCTTGGCAACGAGGATCTGGCGGCGCTCGAAGGAGGCTTTGCCAATCTCGAACGACACGTAACGAATATCAAGAAGTTCGGGGTGCCCGCAGTGGTTGGTATCAATCGCTTTGGCAGCGATACCGATGCGGAAATGGAATTGCTGGTGCGCCTTTGCCGTGAAAGGCTTGGTATTGATGCCCATGTCGCCACCCATTTCAGCGATGGTTCGGCAGGCAGCGAGGCGTTGGCAAAAGCCGTCGTGTCGATGGTGGATGGCAGCGCGTCCGGCTACAGACCGTTGTATCCGGATGAGTTGCCGCTGAAAGAAAAAATCGAAACTGTCGCCAGGGAAATTTATGGCGCCGGTGGAATAGTTCTCGATAGCAAGGCCGAAACGGCGATCAAGTCGTTTGAGGAACTCGGTTACGGCAATTTGCCGGTCTGTATTGCAAAGACGCAATATTCGTTTTCGACCGATCCCAACATGCGTGGCGCGCCATCGGGACACACGCTGCCGGTCCGCGATGTGCGCTTGTCGGCGGGCGCCGGTTTTGTTGTTGTGATCTGCGGCGACATCATGACGATGCCCGGGCTGCCACGCCATCCTGCTGCGCTGAATATCGCGCTCGATGGCAAGGGTGATATCGAAGGTCTGTTCTAGATCAGCGTGTCAGCCAATAAAAAACCGTTCCTGCTTTGTCGCGCGGTACGCGGGTGAATGCCCGTCCTACCAGTGCAGGTAGTTTTTCAGCCATTCGGCGCCAAAGGCGCCGGGCCCCAGCGTCACCGCCGCCCAGATGAAAGCCGAGGACCAGTTGGCTACCTGAAAGGGGACCTGGTCCATCCGGCAGGCGCCGGCGACGAGCGGTACAGCAGCCCTTAATGGCCCGAAAAAGCGGCCAATGAATACGCCCGGCGTTCCCCATTTTTCGAAGAATACATGTCCTTTCGGCAGCAGGTCGGGATATTTTGTCAGCGGCCACATGCGAGCGATCTGGGCGTGGTAGTGGAAGCCAAGCCAGTAGGACAGCCAATCGCCAAATCCCGCACCTAGCGCCGCAGCAAGAAAGATTGGCCAGAAATTCAGGTCTGCCGCGCCAATCATGGCGCCTGCGCCCCACAAAATTACCGTCGCGGGGACAAGCAGGGCGACAAAGGCAAGAGATTCAGCAAAGGCGAGCGCAAATACGATGGGCGCAACCCAGGATTGGTTGCTGCGCATGACTTCCAGCGTTGCCTGCGCCCATTCCGCCATGCTCAATCTGAACTCCGCTTCAAATTACGATGGTCAACCGGCGCGCTGCCCGGGTAATGCCGGTGTACAGCCAGCGATTGCGATGTTCGCGAAACGCGTAGGATTCATCAAACAGCACAACGTCATCCCATTGGGAACCTTGCGCCTTGTGTACCGTCAGCGCATAGCCATAGTCGAACTCATCGGAATTGCGGCGCAGGGAAAAAGGCACTTCCTCGTCACTATCGAAAAACTGCGGCGTGATCGAGACCCGCCGGGGCCGTCCGTTTGGTTCTTCGTCCGGGACCACGGTCAGGCGTAGGCGGCCGCGTCGCAAATTGGCGCCGGTTTTGGCGCGCCACAGGCCCCCGTTCAACAGGCCCTTTTTTGAATCGTTTTTCAGGCAGACCAGCTTGTCGCCGGATTCAGGATAGGCCGTGTGGAAGCCCAGAATCTCCCGTAGCCGCCGATTGTAGTTTCGCCGTGTCTTGTTCATGCCGACCAGCACTTGGTCGGCGCCGGTGACGGTTGCGGTTTCGATGCTGCTACGCGCGATAATCCGGCTGTCACCGTAGTCGTCCGGTTCAAGCCGCTGACCTTCACGCACCTGCATGGACATCCGGATGATCGGATCGTCGGCCGCCTGCCGGTGGATTTCGGTCAGCATGATGTCGGGTTCCGCTGCGGTGAAAAAACCGCCACCCTTGACGGGCGGCAATTGCGCCGGATCGCCCAACACCAATACCGGCTTGCCGAAAGACAGAAGATCACGCCCCAGTTCTTCATCGACCATGGAACATTCGTCGATCACGATCAGGCTGGCGCTTGCAGCGTCGCTTTCCCCGTTCAAGACGAAAGAGGGTTCCTCGGTGTCGATATCGTGGGGGCGATATATCAGCGAGTGAATTGTGCGGGCATCCGGGCAGCCCCTGCTGCGCATGACGAGGGCGGCTTTGCCGGTAAAGGCGGCGAAGCAAACAGAGCCGTCGACATTCTCCGCCAAGTGTGTTGCAAGCGTGGTCTTCCCGGTGCCGGCATATCCAAACAGGCGGAAAACCTGGCGGTCCGGTGCGGCCAGCCATCGCGATGCAGCCAGCAGGGCGTCATCCTGTTGTGGAGACCAGCGCTCAGCCAATGCAACCTCAAAACCCGGTGGCCGCATGTCTGCAGCGGCGAAGAATCATTGCCGACTTCATACCGGGTTCCGGTTTCCTTGGTAAGGGCGGAGATTGGTTGCGACCCATTGCGCGGACCTGGACCTGGCGACGTGTACAGCATTCACGAGCAATTCAACTGCCATCCGGTGGCCGGCTGGGCCGCGATTTACCGTATTGTAAATATTGTCAAAACTGCAGATACGGCAGTATCGGCCATTAGCCGTCATCCCGCTACTGCGATGTTTCCAATCGATGGGTATAGATGGGAAGACCTGATGGAAAGTACGGATGCGGATCAGGCCGTTTCCTCCGGAAAAGACAGGGATTGCGCGTTGAGTGTCTGCGGTGGCCCCGAGGCCGACCAGCAAACCGGCGCCCGCGTGTCCGGTGGTGGTCGCAGAACGCGGGTAGCGTGCGGGTGCAAACCCGGATCAAAGGATTAGCCAGGTTCGAAAGCCTATTCCACAAGCTTGTTACGGTTGCGCAAATCGGGAAAAAGTTTCATCCAAATTGCCGTTATACCGAGGGTTCCGGCGCCACCGAGAACAACGGCTGCTACCGGTCCGGTGAAATGCGCCAGCAAGCCCGATTCAAATTCGCCCAGCTCGTTGGATGCGCCAATGAAGACAGCGTTTACGGCCGATACGCGTCCGCGCATTTCGTCCGGCGTTTCCGTTTGTACCAGGGTCGAGCGGATATAGATGCTGACCATGTCGGCCGCGCCGAGGCAGGCAAGAAAAAATATCGCCAAGTAGATGTTGGGTGACAAGCCGAAGGCGATGGTTGCAATTCCGAAAGCAGCGACCGCCTGGAACATGCGCAGCCCGACTTTGGTATTCATGGCATAATAAGCGAGCAGAAATGCCGTGATAAGGGCGCCGACGGCTGGTGCGCTGCGCAACAGCCCCAGACCCACCGGACCTGCGTTGAAAATATCCTTGGCAAATATGGGTAGCAGCGCAGTAGCGCCGCCGAGAAGAACCGCGAACAGATCCAGCGTGATTGTGCCCAGCAATATCTGGTTGGTTCGAATGTAGCGGAACCCCGCGGTTACGTTTTCCCAGGTGACCTTGTTTTGGGACGCGCTTGGCGGGCGGGCTTTCATGGAAACGAGGCACCCGAGACACGCTACAAAGAGCATGGCAACGCTCAGGAACACAACGTCCGGCCCGGCTATGTATATTATGCCGCCCAGCGCCGGACCGACGATCACCGAGGTCTGGTTGGCGGACGAATTCAACGCCACCGAGGGTGCAAAAATTTCGCGTGGAACGATGTTCGGCAGTATCGCCGCGGCTGACGGCGAAACGAATGCCCGCGCGGTACCAATCAAAAACACCATCGCGTAAATCAGGTTTACTGAAAGTGCATTCGAAATAACCCCGAGGTAAAGGCCCATGGCAGCCAGTACCAGGATTACATAGCAACCAATCAGTACTTTGCGGCGTTCGTAGCGATCGGCTACGTGGCCGGCAATGAGAATAAACAGCAAGTTGGGAATGAATATCGCGAGCCCGACCAGTCCCAGCGCCAAGGCGCTGCCGGTCATGGAGTAGACAAGCCAGCCAACACCGACATTGGTCATCTGGATGGCGAGCCCGGAAAGAAACCGGCTGGCGAAAAACAGGGAAAAATCACGAACCCGGAACGGCGCAAATCCGGGACGTTTCAGAAATTCCATCATATGCGATAGCCGCCGCGTTTCCGGCCTTCGCCAACATCCAGGAACAGATCATCGACTTTAAAGCGCTGCTTGATCAGGCCGCAGTCGTAGGAATAACCGATGAGCGTATCGAGGGTGTTGCGGTTGCGATCGCTGAGCCCATATTCCCAAGGGTCCTTGCCGATGATCTCTTCCTGCTCCTCCCACGCCTCACGGTACCAGACAATGGGCGCTACCCGCGGATTTTCCATGCGCGCCATGCCGGCCGCCTTGGCAGCATCGAAGGCCTTGTACAATTCAATCGGCGCCCACGGGTTGTCACGGACAATCGAGCGCTTGATGCCCATGACATGCATGATCGGGAATATTGAGGTTTTGCGGAAATAGGCCAGTTCTTCGGTTTTGTAATCGGGCCACAAGCGGGCGACGGCAGGGTTTTTCTCGACAATCGGCCAGATCAGGTCGGCGTGCAGCACGGCGTCGAGTTCACCCGATACAAGCATGTCCTCGCAGGATTGTTCATCGGCCATGCGATGCAGCTTGAGGTCCGGTGGTGGATCAAACGGGATGTCCTCGTCGTACTCGGCATACCATTCTATGGACTTGTGCGGGACGCCGTAGTGCTGTTCCAAAACACCGCGCATCCACAGTACAGCGGTAACCTGAAACGACTTGACGCCGATCTTCTTGCCAATGAGATCCTTTGGCTCCCGGATGCCCTTGTTCGAGTTGATGAACGCAAAACCGTGGCGGAACCGCCGGTGCAGATATACCGGGATCGCTTCGATTTCCATGCCCTGGTCCCGGGCTACCAGATAGGACGAACAGGACAGCTCGGCGACGTCGAACTCCTGGTTGCGCAGGAAGCGCCAGTGCCGGGTGGTAGAATCCAGTCCTGTGAGCAAGGTCAAATCAATGCCGTCAGGCTCGACCTGGCCTTCTTTGAGGGCGCGGACGATCTCGTAGTCTCCGCAGGCAAGGGACAATTTCAGTTTGCTTGGCATGTCTTGTTTCTGTCGCTGGGCTGAGTGTGCGGCTGACCGATAGAGCGAGGGCATAGGTCTGACAGGCAAGTAGTCTTTGCCAGAGATTTACATTGCTGCAGACCCACTGGCAAACCTTGGTTAGGCATCGGACAGGCGGCCGCGAAGCTCCCGAACCATGCGCCTGGAAAACGTGAGGCCGGGCGTGCGCGCCCGGCCATCAAGCCAATGTTGCGGATATTCTATTTTTCTTCGACTTCCAGACCAGTCGGGACGGGAACGCCCTCGCTTTCAAGCTTCATACCGGAGGCCAGGGCGTGCGTTTCCAGTAGCGCTGCAAAATCCAGCCCAAGGTAATGTTCCGGATCGTCCTGAAGAATTGCGGCGCCAAAATGGTTTTGCAAGGCCTCGCGCGTCGCCGCTGTGGACGGCATTGGCACGTTGTACTTGCGTCCAGCGGCGAGACCGAGGTCGAGGTCCTTGCGCAACAATTCCGGCGTGAAGGTGGTGGTCCAATCGAGATTGACCAGCGCATTGGACTTGTATCGGGTGAAGGTCGATCCCATCACCGAATTGTTCATGAAGTCGAGAAAGGCGTGGCGCGACACACCGTGCTTTTGCGCAAGTAATGTGATCTCGGTCAGGTTCTGGATTACCACGCCGAGCATGACGTTGTGGGCAATCTTGCAGATACGCGACAGCTCGCCTTCGCCGACGTAGGATGTACCGGCCTTGGCAAAGGTATCGATATAGGGTTTGGCGGTATCGAAGGCGGCTTTCGGCCCGGAGGCGACCGTCGACAGTTTACCCGCTTTCACGCATTTGCCATTTCCGGACACCGGAACGGCCAGATAGTCGGCGCCGAGATCCTTTAGCTTGTTGCGGATGTCTTCGGAATCTTCGACGCCGATTGACGAGCAGTCAACGAAAATTTTGGGAACGTTTCCCTTGCCGCCGGTCGCGACGCCGTTGTCGCCGAAATAAACCTGCTTGAGGTCCTTTCCGGTTGCGACCATTGTGAAGATGATGTCGACGCTCCCAAGATCGGAGGGCTTGTCGACGAGCTTGGCGCCCTTTTTCTCAAGTGGTTCGGCTTTTGAACGGGTGCGGTTCCACAGGCTGACGTCATGCCCGGCCTTCAGCAGCAATTCGGCCATGGGCGTGCCCATACGGCCCATGCCGATCCAGCCCAGGCGATGTGTATTCTGGCTCATGATTTTCTCCTGAATTGCGCGCAGCAACAGCTCTTACGGTCTGTCATCGGCGTTAGTTGAATTCCGCATTCCAGTCGCGGGTTTCGAGATTGTTCTTCACCTGATCGAGAAACGAAGCCGAATAGGCGCCGTCAAATGCACGATGATCGAAGGATTGAGCGAGGATGCCGGCAGGGCGGGCGACGATGACGTCGCCGTATTCGGTCTCCTTGACCAGCGCCCGCTTGGCGATCCGGTCGGTCGACATGATCGCGACTTGCGGCGCATTGATCAGCGGCGCAGTGAAAAGCGTTCCAAAACTGCCGTTGTTGGTTATAGAATAGGTCCCGCCTTCGATGTCGGCGGGTGTCAGTTTCCCGTCCCGGGCCTTTCCGGCAATGTCGGCGATGGCGACAGCAAGCCCGGAAACATTCAAACCGCCGGCGTTCTTTATGACCGGAACCACTAGCCCCTGATGGTCGAGATCGACGGCAAAGCCGAGGTTTATTTCGCGGGCAACGTGAAGTCGTTCGCCATCAAAGGCGGCATTGACCTTGGGGAACGTGTGCAGCGCCAGGCACACGGCGCGAGCGATGAACGGAAGGTATGTAAGTGATATTCCGTGCGCCCTTCGGAAACTTTCCTTTTGTCCCTGGCGTACCTCGTCAACGGCTCCGAAATCGACCTCCACCGTCTGCAATACATGCGGCACCTGTTGCCAGGAGCCCTGCAAATGCCGGGCGGTCTGCTGGCGGATGCGGTTAAGAGGCTCGATATCACGTTCGCCGGTGATTGGCGGCAGCGGTGCAGGGGCTGCGCCAGCGGGTCGATTGGCAAGGGCCTGCTGTACGTGCCTGGCGGAAATCTTCTGGCCGCCCGCGCTGCGCACCTGTGCAGCAACATATCCGGTGTCGAGATTGTTCTGGCTGATCAGGCGCCGCGCCAGCGGGGAAATACGCATTCCGTCCGGCATTCTTGCAGGACCGTAATTGCCGCGAGCGGTAAAGACTTCGTTGAATGGAGCAAAGCCGCGGTCTTCCAGCGATGCGCCAGAGGTAGCAACTGGCGCGGGAGGCGTTGGCGATTTTGACGATACGGCCGGTTTTGTTGCTGGCTTGGTAGCGGGTTTTGCCGCGGCCGGTTTCTTGGGTGTTTTGGCGGGCGCCTTGCCGGAGTCGTCATCAATGAATGCGACGACGGTGCCGGTTCCGACGGTCTCTCCGGCCTCCACGTAGACTGCCGAGAGGACGCCGCTCTCAATCGCCTGAACCTCCATCGAAACCTTGTCGGTTTCGATTTCGAACAGGTTGTCACCGGCGGCAACCTTCTCGCCCGGCTGCTTGAACCAGGCGGATATCTTGCCTTCGGTGACCGTCTCGCCGAGCTGCGGCATCAACACGTCCATTGCGTCGCTCCTGGCCTGTCAGCGCTTTTCCATTCTTCGGTCTACCATTCGACCGAGATGTACTGGGTTTCCAGGAATTCCATCAGTCCTTCATGGGCGCCCTCGCGGCCGATGCCCGATTGCTTGACGCCGCCGAATGGCGCTGCCGGATCGGACACCAGCCCGCGATTGAGACCGATCATGCCAAATTCCAGTTTTTCACTCAGCGCCATGCCGCGCTTCAGGTCCTTTGTATAAAGATAGGCGACGAGGCCATACTCAGTGTCGTTCGAGCGGCGAATGACTTCTTCGTCGGTCTTGAAGGTTTGCAAGGCGGCGACGGGACCGAAAATCTCGTCGCAGGTCAGTTCGGCATCGTCCGATACGTTGCTCAGCACCGTTGGCGGATAGTAAAATCCCTTGCTGTCCGGAGCAGCGCCGCCAGTCATGACTTTTGCGCCCTTCTTGACGGCGTCGCCGACGAAATAGGCGACCTTGTCGCGGGTTTCCGCGTTGACCAGCGCCCCGACATTGACGCCCTCGTCCAGGCCGTTCCCCATTTTCATGGCTGCCATTTTTGCAGTCAGTTTTTCAGCGAACGCGTCATGCACGCTGTCGTGCACATAGAAGCGGTTTGCCGCCGTGCAGGCCTCGCCCATGTTGCGCATCTTGGCGATCATTGCCCCTTCAACCGCCGCATCGAGGTCGGCATCGTCGCACACGATGAAGGGCGCGTTGCCGCCAAGTTCCATGGCAGTATTCACGATATTGTCGGCTGCGCCGTGCAGCAATTTGCGCCCGACTTCGGTCGAACCGGTGAAGGATACGATGCGTACACGTGAATCATGCAGGAGCTTGTCGACAACCGCGCCGGACTTGCGGGATGGAATGATGTTGACGACGCCTTTCGGCACGCCGGCTTTTTCGAGGATCGGCATCAACGCCAGCATGGTCAGCGGCGTTTCCGACGCCGGCTTGCAAATGACCGGGCAGCCGGCGGCAAGCGCGGGGCCGATCTTGCGCGTCGCCATGGCGGCAGGGAAGTTCCACGGCGTCACCAGGACGCCGATACCTACCGGCTTGTGATGGGCGATAATGCGCGCGCCGGTGGCGGGCGCGACCGAAATCTGGCCGATGTTGCGCACGCCCTCCTCGGCGTACCAGCGGAAGAATTCAGCGGAATAGGCGATTTCGCCCATGGAATCGGAAAGCGCCTTGCCATTTTCCAGGGTGATCAGTTTGGCCAACTCAGTCTGCTCGGCCATGATCAGTTCGTAGGCCTTGCGCAGAATTTCTCCGCGCGCGCGCGGCGTGCGCGTCGCCCATTCGCCGAATGCGGCATCGGCTGCTTCCAGCGCCTTCATGGCGTCTGCTTCGCTGGCGCTGGCAACCGAAGCTATGCTTTCTTCCGTCGCAGGATTGAGTATGTCGAACCGTTCACCGCTTTCCGACGGCACGAACTCGCCGTTGATATATAGATCGGTTGGGACATTGAGATTGAGGTTGCCGACCATGTCAGTCTCCTGGTGTTTGGCTATTCGGTTCATGAACAATTCATGATCAATTTATGGATTGGACGATTTTCTGCACGATGCGCTCCGGTGTCGGCAACACGATATCTTCGAGGTTGTCCGCCGCCGGCAGCGGAATATGCGGTGTGGTGATGCGCACGATCGGTCCGTCGAGATCGTAGAATATCTCGTCGGCGGCGATGGAGGCGATCTCGGCGCCCCAGCCGCACAGGCGTGGATTTTCTTCCACGGTGAACAACCGGCCGGTGCGGGACGCGGAGCCGAGAATGGTCTGCGTGTCGAGCGGCACTAGCGAGCGCACATCGATGACTTCACAATCGATTCCGTGCTCGCGCGCCAGCGTCTCCGCGGCTTCCAGCGCACGCGGCACCATCAGCGCCAGCGCCAGGATCGTTGCATCGCGGCCTGGTCTCAGGATTTTTGCGGTGCCGAGCGTATCGAGAATCTCTCCGTCCGGCACTTCGCCTTTGACCGCATAAAGCGACTTGTGTTCGAAGAATATCACTGGATCAGGATCGCGGACGGACGCAGCAAGGAGACCTATGACATCAGCCGGGCTGGAAGGCGCAACGACTTTCAGGCCGGGGATCATCATCGCCCAGTTTTCGACCGACTGGGAATGCTGGGCTCCAAAGCGCGAACCGGCGCCATTGCCGGTACGCACTACCAGCGGGCATTTGGTCTGGCCGTTCGACATGTAACGGCCCTTCGGAAATTCGTTGGCGATGAAGTCGAAACAGACCGCCAGAAAATCCGAAAACATGATTTCGGCGATCGGCTTCAGGCCGGTCATTGCAGCGCCCATTGCAGCGCCCAGAATGGCTTGCTCGGAAATTGGGGTATCACGTACCCGTAGGGGGCCGAATTGCTCATAGAGGCCAACGGTCGCCTTGAATACGCCACCTGCCTTGGCGACGTCTTCGCCGAGGAAAACGACGTTTTCGTCGCGCTCCATTTCCTGTGCGATGCCGCGCGCAACCGCTTCGCGATAGGTCAGTTCTGGCACTTGTGCATCCTCCGAAACCAGTGTCGGCATCCGGTCAATCCGGACAGCTCACCGGTTTCCAAACTTGTTCTAATTTCGCCAGGCCCAGCCGCCATCGGCATAGACATCCGTCGTCAGTATTTCTTCCGGAGGCACCGGCGAGGCCTTGCAGTTTTCCACCGCCTGATCGAGTTCCTTGTCGATTGACGCCTCGATCTTCCGGATCTGCGTCTCTTTGATACCGAATTCGGCCAACCGTTCCCGATAGAGCTTCACAGGATCGTGCTTGAGCCATTCCTCCAGCTCGCCCTTGGGGCGGTAGGCGCCAGGATCAGCGCGCGAATGGCCGGAATGACGATAGGTCTTGCATTCGATCAGCGATGGTCCGTCACCGGCGCGCGCCTTGGCGAAAGCCGTCTGCGCGGTGCGGTAGACCGCATCGGCGTCATTGCCATCGACGATTATTCTTTCCAGCCCGTAGGCCGGAGCCCGGTCGGCGGCCGGATGTTCGACTGCGGTGACATCGCCGATCGGGGTATATTCCATGTAAAGATTGTTTTCACACACAAAGACGACAGGGAGCTTCCAGATCTTGGCGAAGTTCAGGGCCTCGTGAAATGCACCGATATTGGTCGTGCCGTCGCCAAAGAAACAGATCGCCACATCGTCGTGTCCGAGATATTGCGCGCGCCAGGCAGAACCGCAGGCAATCGGCAGATGCGCGCCTATGATCGCATACGAGCCCATGACGCCGTGTTCTTCCGAGGTCAGATGCATGGAGCCGCCTTTGCCGCGCATCAAGCCATTGTCGCGCTGCATAAGCTCGCCGAGCATTTTTTCCATTGGCACGCCGCGCGCAAGCGTGTGCGCGTGTCCGCGGTAGGTGCAGAAGGACTTGTCATTCGGCTTCATGGCGGCCGCAAACCCGGCGGCAATTGCCTCCTGGCCTAGCGACAGGTGGCTCGTGCCCTTGACCAGGTTTTGCAGAAACAAGTCGTAAGCCTTTTTTTCACAGACCCGGATTTCGTACTGCAGGCGATATAGTTCGAGGCGATTGTCGACGCCGATATCGTCATTGACGCCACGGCGGCGGGCGGGTTGCGCAGCTTTTCTTGCAGCGGCCTTCCTGGCGGGTGCTTTTTTCGCTGCTGGTTTTTTCATGGCCCTGTTCCGCGGTGTCGGATCGTTTCACAAACTGGCGAAATCGATCTGGATTTATTGACTATGGCGTATCGCGACCGGCGAGGACCGCATTTCGCGTACAATTTCCGATTTCGCGGGTTTCCGAAAATGCCCGCGGGTATTCGTGCGCTACAAACGTCTGGCATTGTCAATATCGGTTGGCGATGGGCAATTCCTCGGCCGGAAACAGGCTGATGACTTGGCAGCCCTTGTCCGTTACCACGACCTCTTCCTCGATGCGCGCGGCAGAGAACCCGTCTGTTGCGGGACAATAGGTTTCCAGCGCGAACACCATGCCGGTCTTGATCTCCATCGGATTGTCCAGCGATACAAGGCGCGAGATGATCGGGCGCTCATGCAAGGCGAGGCCAAGGCCGTGGCCGAATTGCAGACCGAACGCGGCGAGCTCATTCGGAAATCCGAATTCCTCCGCCTTCGGCCAGACTTTCGCTACCGTGTCGGTTGATACGCCGGGCTTGATCAGTGCAATCGCATTGTCGAGCCATTCCCGGCATTTCTTGTAGGCATCGTATTGGCCGTCATTGGCGCGGCCGATGTTGAACGTGCGATAATAGCAGGTACGATAGCCTTGGTAGCTTTGCAGGATATCGAAAAACGCCTGGTCGCCTGGCCGGAAATAGCGATCAGTGAAATTGTGCGGATGCGGATTGCAGCGCTCACCGGAAATCGCGTTGATCGCCTCTACATCGTCGGAACCCATTTCGTAGAGCATCTTGTTGGCGAGGGCGACAATATCGTTTTCGCGCACGCCCGGCTTCAGCTCTTCATAGATCATGTGGTAAACGCCATCGACCATGGACGCTGCCTGGTTGAGCAACATGATCTCGTCGATGTTCTTGATCTCGCGGGCGTCGAGCATGATTTGCTGGCCATCAACGACCTGCATGCCGGCCTTCTGCAGTTCAAAGAACATGGCGGTTTCAGCGACGTCGACGCCGACTTTCAGATCCGATACCCCGGCCTGTTTCAGCAGGTCCATCACTTCCTCGGCGTGATACTTCATCAGGCCAACGGAGGGGGGGACAGTGCCGCGCATGCCGAGCATGCCGGCGCGGCAATTGTCGGGTGCAAGCCAATCGCTGTAGATCTTGTGGTGTACCGCAGCCGAGCCGAAATCCCACAGGATCGGTTCGGCATCGCCGGCAAGCAGCGCGAAGCGACAAAACTTGTCGCGCTCCCATTCGCCAATCTTGGTGCCGGTAACGTAGCGGATGTTGTTGACGTCGAACAACAGCAGCGCGCCGCAATCGGAATTTTTCAGGGCCTGCCGGGCGCGGGCCAGCCGGTAATTGCGCAGGCGATCATGATCGACGCGCCGCTCGAAATCGACAGCCGTGTGGCCCGGCGCTCCGATCGGGCGATTCCAATGCCAGTTTGGGTCGATTTCACCGGGTTTGATAAGGTTCGGCCGCAGCGCATTACCTGGATTCATAGCGGATTCCCGAATGTTCTGGCCCGGCGACTAAACGCGCGGGAGCCGGCGTGCCGCATGGACAATCTGAGCCGGGCTTGTTGGATCTGCGGTTTCGTGCAATCGATTGCATTTAGAATGTTGCGCAGTTTTGAGTCAAGGTGGCCCGCAAGGCCGCCATTTCCGGGACCGGCAGTGAACGGCAATCAATTGGGCTTTGTGCGAAGTCATGTCCAGCAACAGGAAATACGGCAAAGGCGATGCTCGCGGCAGCCAGCCCGCCGGCGGTACCGGCGAGCGCCGGATCGAGCGGAAACGAGCCACCCTGAAAGACGTGGCCAAGGCTGTGGGCGTGCACGTATCGACGGTCTCGCGGGCGCTTAATCCCGCGACCCGGCACCTCATTACCGATGGGATCGCAAAGCGGATTCTCGATGCCAGCGAGAAACTGTCCTATCGCCCAAACCCAGCCGCTTACAGTTTACGCACCAACCGCTCAAATACGATCGGTATCATCGTGCCGGACATTACCAATTCCATCTTTCCGCCGATGATACGGGGCTTGGAAGATGTGCTAAGCCCGCATGGCTACGCTGCGCTGGTGGTAAATACCGACCTCAACAGGGAGCGCGAGGCCGCGGCAATCAGCACGCTTTCGGCGCGTGGTGTCGACGGGATAGCGGTCGCCAGCGCCGAACGCGAAGATGCGGCGCTTTCGGCCCTGGCTGCACAAGGTACGCCGGTTGTGACGATGAACCGGCGAACGGACGATGCAGCCGTGTCTTCGGTCATCAGTGATGAGATTGCCGGTGTCCAGCAAGTGCTGAGACACCTGGTCGGGCTGGGGCACCGGCGGATCGCAACCATCGCCGGTAGTCAAAACTTGTCCACCGGTCAGCGCCGCTACGATGCCTTTTTGCGCAATTCCGTGGAGATGGGACTGCAGATTGGTCCCGGCCAGGTCCGGTTTGCCGACGCATTCAATGAAGCTGAAGGCAGACGGTGCATGGAGCAGCTTCTGGCAAGCGCCAATGATTGTACCGCTGTCCTGTGCGCCAACGATCGCCTGGCGATAGGCGCAATCGCAGCGCTGCGGGCGCGTGGACTGCGATGCCCGCAGGACATGTCCGTCACGGGATTCAATGATATGGCTATGGCGGATTGCATCGACCCGCCCCTCACAACGGTGCGGATTCCGCATTACGACCTGGGGCAGGCGGCGGCCAGGTTTCTGCTAGAGAGAATGAACCGGGCGATGAACCGCGCCTTGCCGCAGCATCAGGTGCTGCCGGTCGAATTGGCCGTTCGGGCCTCTACCGCTGCGCCTGGGCAACAAATAGCTGCGGCGGTTTCCCCGGTTCGGGTGGTGCGCTAAGATTTCCAGCGAAACGAACCCGGGAGGAAGTCATGGCGCCAGTGTTGCCGTCTCATCTGCAGCCCCTGCTTGATGCCGAGTATCCGCGTTTTTCAGATAGTGAGATCGAGCGCCGCCGCGACGCAATGGCGAACGTCATGGCGGCGAAAGGCGTGGACCATCTCGTGTTTTATGGCGCCAGCTGGACGGGCTCCGCCGTGCAATGGCTGACCCAATGGCCTGTTACGACCGAATGTGCGGGGATTTTCACTCCCGGCCGGCAGGACCGGATGTTTATTCATTACTACAACCACCTTCCGCTGGCGCGCCGGTTGGCGAAGGAGGCGATTGTCGATTGGGGTGGCCCGTCGACGCTCGGCAATGTGGTCGAGGAATTGAAGACGCGCGGTGCGAAGGGTGGCCGCATAGGCCTGATCGGTCCGCTAGGCCATGAGGGCCATGCAATTCTCACAAAGGCATTCGGCAAAATCGTGCCGCTTGGCCGCGATTATGTGAACTTGCGAAAGATCAAATCCAGCGAGGAACTCGACTGGTTCCGGATTGGCGCCTGGATGAGCGATTGCGGCATGCAGGCCATGGCGGACAATGCAAAACCTGGCGTCAGCGAACATGAACTCGCCAACGCTATAGAACGCGCTTACGTCGGACACGGCGGCAATCATGTCATTCACTTTATCGGTACAACACCGATGAACAATCCGTCTCTGCCCGCGCCGGCGCAATATACGTCGTCTCGCAAACTGCAAAAGGGCGATATTGTCTTTGCTGAAATCAGCGCTCATTATTTTGGCCATTCCGGCCAGATATTGCGTTCCTACGCCGTTGGTGAGGATCCCAACACGCTTTACAAAGACATGCATGCGGCGGCAGATGGAGCCTATGACGCCATAACGGGCGTGTTGCGGGCCGGGGCGAAGGCAAGTGAGGTGTTTGAGGCTTCGCGCATCATCGAAGACGCCGGGTTTGAAACCATTGACGATGTGCTGCACGGCTATGGCGGCGGCTATTTCCCTCCGGTGATTGGATCAACCACAAGGGAGAATCCGCACAACCCCGATGAAGAATTCGTGGCCGGACAATTGGTTGTCGTACAGCCCAATGTCGTGACCAGAGACCTCTCGGCTGGCGTGCAGACTGGCGAAATGCTGCTGATAACCGAAACGGGCGTTGAGCGCATGCATGATCTGCCACGCGGATTTCCGGTGGTATAGCACATGCACGAGGTTGCCATCCGTCAGCATATTCTCGATCGTGTCATGGCGCGGCGCGGGCGCGTGCACATGTTTGATTCATTCGACCCTTCTCGCACGGCCTTGTTGGTCATCGACATGCAGGATACGTTCTGCGCCCCGGGAAGCCCGGCGGAAGTTCCGGTTTCCCGCGAGATTGTCGAGCCCATCAACGATTTGACACGGCGTTTGCGGCCGCTCGGCGCGAAGGTCATTTGGGTGCTGCACGCCAATACGCGTAGTGGCGATAGAAGCGATTGGGAAATGTTTTTCGATCACATCGTTGCCGATGATGTGAAATTGCGCACCATCGACTCCCTCTTGCCCGGGCGGCAGGCTGTCTGGAGCGGGCTCGAACAGGGAAACGGCGACGTTACCGTTTTCAAAAACCGCTATAGCGCCCTGATCCACGACTCGTCGCAGCTGGAGCCGATGTTGCGCAATTTCGGCATCGATACGCTGCTGATCGCTGGCACCAAGACGAACATTTGTTGCGAAGCAACCGCGCGCGATGCCATGATGCTGGATTTTCGCTCGGTGATCGTCTCGGATTGCTGCGCGGCACTGTCAGACGATGAACACTTGGCGACGCTGGAAACCTTCATCCAGCAATTCGGCGATGTGATGACGGCCGATGAGGTTATCGGGCGGATGAAATGATTTTCGCGACGACAGCCTGTTACTGACACATCCTGACAACAGGAAAATGTTTAAACCGGTATGCATTCAAACATCTGATCAATTCCTGACGTGTGACGGGAGTAAAACTTATGCAGACGACCATAGTCCGGTACAAGGTCAAAGCCGACAGGGCCGGCGAAAATGTAGCGCTGGTCAAAAATGTCTTCAAAACGCTGGAGGCGGAATCGCCTGTGGGATTGCACTATGTCTCATTCCAGCTGGAGGACGGGCGATCATTTCTCCATATCGCAGTGCTTGACGATGGCGTTAGCGTAAACCCGTTGCCGCGAAATGCTGCCTTCAAGAAATTCGCCGCTGAAATCAAGGATCGCTGTGTTGAACCGCCAGTTGCCGAGTCCGGTGACATCGTCGGGAACTACCGCATGATTGTGTAATGATTCGGAGCCTTTCTATTTGTAATACGGTTCGATACTTCCCTTCAGTTTGATTGTCAGGGGATTGCCATGGCGGTCCTTTGACTTGCCCGCCTCCGCCCGTATCCAGCCTTCGCTGATGCAATACTCGACCACGTTTGTCTTTTCCTTGCCGTTGAACCGGATGCCGACGTCGTGGGAAAATACGGTCTCGTCGAAATAGGGACTATCCTGCTGGATACAAAGCCGGTCGGGCAATGGTGGTTTTTCGTCGTTCATGGTTCTCCCGATTCGGTAAGTATTGGATTCGGAGTACCTTATAATACCGGTTTGCGGAGGGCAGGGCAAAACCTGATATTGGCGTCAGTCTCCGGGAATTTCCTAGGAAATTCGGGATGCGCCATCCGACGTTGCAGACTCCCGGCACGTCGTCCGGCGCATGTCGCGGACGAAGTTGCGGTCGTCGAATGGCGTTGCGCGGTGCATGGTCGCCAAATTATCCCAGATCAGAACGTCGCCCCGCCGCCACTTGTGCGCCAGAACGAATTACGGCTGCGTGGCGAAGTCCATCAGGTCCGAAATCAACTCGCGTGCTCTTTGTTCCGGCCATCCGGATATACCGCATGCGTGCGAAGCCAGATACAACGCTTTGCGCCCAGATGGTTCGTGCGTATGAACAAGCTTGTGACGGGCCGGCGGGCGCTCAGTCCGTTCGCGCTCGTCGGGCTCGGGGCCGCCGCCAAGTACACGGCTGTGCCAGTACGAATGTTCGACGATCAGTTCGTCCAGTCCGGCTTTTCGCTCACCAGGCAGGGCGTCCCAGACAGCCCGCATGTCAGTGAATTCGGTGTCAGCTCCCGCGGGTGGGATTGCGTGGGCGGCGAGGAGAGAATATGTCGCGCGATTTTGAAAGAATGCCATATCCGTATGCCAAAGACGGTTGGCGCGCTTGTAGGCCAGCCGCCGGTCGTCATCGGCGTATATTTCGCCCACTTCGTCGAGGTTGCTTTGGTCAATAATTTCCGGATACGGCAGACGCAGTCCGGTTTTGTCGACAACCCATTGTTTTGCACGCTCAAGCGGTCCAAGGAGGGCGCTAAACGCAATATGCTGCTCGTTTGAGGGCGGCTCTTCGTGGCCGATAACGCAAACAACATATTTTGCCAGCGCACGCTTGATTGCGGCCAGGTCGTCAACACCTA
>Ga0181594_10001804_pt1 | contig 19818 bp, 13 predicted proteins | sample 071ome_18_FD_145603 | JGI IMG/M metagenome (GOLD analysis project Ga0181594, IMG submission 145603) | Coastal salt marsh microbial communities from the Groves Creek Marsh, Skidaway Island, Georgia - 071413BT metaG (spades assembly) | ecosystem: Environmental > Aquatic > Marine > Intertidal zone... | reverse complement strand
CGCGAGCCGGATCTTGATCCCGATGCACAGCACGCACAGAGGGCTCTGGCGAACAGACCTGATCTATCCACTCATCACTCAGGTGATCGCGCCCTATGTCGACCTTGAGCTCAAGCACATCGAGCCGACCTTGTCGACGAAGGACAATCATGGGCTCCTGTGGCTCTTTGAGGCCCTCTATGGGATCTGGCACTACGGCGAAGACTACAGCAGCATCCTCAAGCCACTCAACCGCCTCTACCAGCGCGCGTACAACAACGGCTACCTGTGGCTCGCAGCGGAGTCCGCGACCCTCATCTCGCATCTCGACCCTCAAGACCTTAAGGCCGCCCAATCTGCGGAGCGCTTACATGAGCGCATCGGGACCCAAAGCTTAATCAACCTGCACCCTGTCAAGCTAGGGTGGAGGAAGCTCATCGAGCGCCTCCGAGACGTAGGGAAGACCAAGCAAAACCTAGACACCCGCTTGAGCCACTCACAAGACAAGCGCCTGCTGTGGGTGACAGGCGCCGAGCCTGTTGTGGGGGAGTTCCACTTCAAGCCGAGGCTACAAGAGCGCGCGAGCTCTACAAGGAAGTCGAAGATCTCAAGCTCTTGGGAAGACAAAACTTACCGGCTCACCCTCAAGGATCTCTACCGAGACCACATCGAGCACGCTCCGTATCTCACCCCACAGGATCACCGCGTCTGTGCGCAGATGATCGTGGCGGGTCAGCGAGAGCGCGCAGACTGGGAGCTCTACTCAGAGCGAGACTTTAAGTTCGACCCCGTCCCTGCACTCACCTCACTCGTCGGTCACCCGCTCCTCTTCAAGAGGGTCACGCAAGGCAAGAGGGGTGGCGACCGTAAGTCGCTGTCTCTCTACCAAGAGAAGCCTACGCTCAGGGTCATCTATCCTGATGACAACCACCTCAGCCTCAGCTTAACCCCTAAATTTGAAGAGATGCCCACGGTCGAGGGAGACGCGAAGGCCTATATCCTTCAGAACTTAGAGGGGAACAGCTACCGGCTTATCGAGTGTAGCCGAGTTCATCGGCAGATCGCGGAACTCTTAGACCAAGACATCCGCATCCCTCGTGACCAGCAGGCGCTCCTCAACACGGCGATCGACCAGCTCTCAAACTTTGTCTCTGTCCAAGCTGACCTCGGAGAGGTCGAGGGCATCACAGAGCATGGGGTAGCAGACGCTACGCCGATCTTGATCTTCTTAGAGACGGACGAGAGCGCGATTAAGGTACAGATCCGCGTCCGCCCCTTTGCGGAGAGTGAGAACCTGATGCGCCCAGGTGAGGGAGGGAGCGTCCTCTCGACGGTCATTGGTGGGCGACGGCTCCGTGTTGAGCGCGACCTTGACGAGGAGAGTGAGCGTCGTCAGAGCCTCCTTGAGGACTGCCCGATCTTTGAAAAACTTCGTCAAGACAGCGGTGACTGGCTCATCGAACAGCAAGAGCAGTACCTAGAGCTCCTCTTACAGGTGAGGGTGCATGAGGGTGATGTCCAGCTCCAGATGCCCGAGGGTAAGGAGATCAGCGTAGCGCGCCCCGAGGTCGCGCAGAGCGCGATGAAGCTCAAGGTTGAGAAAGACACGGCCGCTTGGTTTAAGATCGACGGTAGCCTCGAGCTAGATGAGAGCTTGAGCCTGAGTATTAAAGAGCTCCTCCTCAAGGAGCGCGTCGGTCGCTTTATCACCATGGGTAACGGTGAATTTGTCGCCTTAAGCGAGGAGTTTGCCAAGACCTTAGATGAGCTGAAGGAGGCGGCTGAGGTCACGGAGAAGGGGGTCCGCTTCAGAGGGACCTCTGCGGCGCTCGTCAATGAGAGCCTCTCACACCTTAAGCGTGGTCAGGTCGAGGGCGACCGCCACTGGAGCTCCATCCTCAAGAAAATCAACAGCGTCGGGAGCCTCATGCCCCCCGAAGAGCTCAACGCCGAGCTTCGAGATTACCAGCTCGAGGGCTTCCGATGGCTGTCAGGCTTTGCGATGCTCGAGACGAACGCAGGGGTGTGCCTCGCGGACGACATGGGGCTCGGTAAGACTCTACAGGCGCTCAGCCTCTTGCTCGCCCGCGCCAAGCGTGGCCCCTCGCTCGTCATCGCTCCGACCTCGGTCGTCCAGAACTGGATCAACGAAGCGAACCGCTTCACCCCCTCGCTGAAGGTCAGTCGCTTTGGTGGGACCCGTGAGCATCGTGAGCGACTCGTGCGGACCGCTGGTCCTCATGAGCTCCTGATCTGCACCTATGGTCTACTCAAGACCGAGGTTGAGCTCCTCGCGGAGCAACAGTGGAACATCTTGGTGCTTGACGAAGCTCAGAACATCAAGAACCACACCACGCAAGCCGCGAAGTCGGCAGTGCGCCTCCGCTCCCGCTTCCGCTTCGTGACCACAGGGACACCGATCGAGAACAACCTCACGGAGCTCTGGAGCCTCTTCCAGTTCCTGAACCCTCACTTACTGAAGGGCCTGAAGGACTTTAAAGACCGCTTCCTTAACCCCATCGAGCGAGACGACAGCTACACGGCGCGCCGTAAGCTCAACCAGCTCATCAGCCCCTTCATCCTACGACGAACGAAGGAGAGCGTGCTCGATGACCTGCCTCCTATCACAGAGCTCGTCCACAGCATCGAGCTCTCAGATGATGAGCGACAGCTGTACGAGTCGGTTAAGCGTGATCAGCTCGCTGACATTGAGCGTCAGCTGTCCTTGGGTGACACCGGGGCGCGTATGGAGCTGTTTGCGCTCCTCACCAAGCTTCGACAGCTTAGCTGTCACCCACGGCTCGTCTTCCCAGAGATCGAGATCCCGAGCTCTAAGCTCAACTACTTTGAGGAGCTCGTCCGCCAGATCATCGATGGCGGACATAAGGTCTTGGTGTTCAGTCAGTTTGTGCGTCACTTAGACCTCCTCAGCCAGTCACTCGAGCGGATGCGTATCCCCTTCCAATACCTGACAGGAGAGACGCCGATTAAGGAGCGACAGCGCCGTGTTGACGCCTTCCAGGCGGGGGAGGGGGAGGTGTTCTTAATCAGCCTCAAGGCGGGCGGAGTAGGGCTCAACCTCACGGCCGCTGATTATGTCATCCACATGGACCCATGGTGGAACCCTGCCGTTGAGGATCAAGCCTCTGACCGCGCGCACCGCATAGGACAGGAGCGCCCTGTGACCGTCTACCGCCTCGTAGGCAAGAACACCATCGAGGAGCAGATCGTCTCACTCCATCAGTATAAGCGAGACCTAGCAGACGCGATCCTAGAGGGGAGCAACAAGACCCTCAACACCGATGACCTGCTGTCGCTTCTTCGAGAGCAGATGAGCGTCGCGGCCTCTGCGGACCGACTGTAACACCGTAGCGCGATGCGCGTGTTCGCGGTCCAGCTCACACAGCTCAGCTTGCTCCTCTTGGCGCTGTTTGGGCTCGCGTCTTGGGTTGGATTTGAGGACTGGCTCGGCGACCCACTCTACCGCCTCCAGGGCCTCGGCCCGTGGGCTGTGATCGCGAGTCTCCTCCTGCTTTGGGTCGACGTGCTCCTCCCGATCCCCTCAAGCCTCTGTATGATCGCGAATGGGGCGATTTTTGGGAGCGGTCAAGGGGCGCTCATCTCTTTAGTGGGGGGGGTAGGCGCGACCTTAATCGCTCACCTTTTAGGCAAACGTTACCAAAGACACATGATAAAAGATTTGAGTGAACAAGATTACGCGCGATCTCAATTCTACTTGACCAAATGGGGAGCATTTGCCATTGTCCTCTCCCGACCTGTGCCAATCTTGGCAGAGTCCATCGCCATCTTGTCTGGCGCCTTGCCTTACAGCTTAACGCAGATCTCTTTGTACGCTACGCTCGGTCATCTTGTCCCATGCGTGTTGTATGCTCAAGTGGGCGCTTCGTTAGGCACAATGTAGCAAGCCCACTCACAACCGCCCAATGAGATTGAATGATCACGATCAAGCTAGACGCAGCAGTCCTAAGCGACCCAGCGGTGTGTGAAGCTTTTGTCTATCTTGTCCAACAGCTGTCACCTCACTCGGAGCAGATTGGGGGACCTCAAGGTGGTGCGCTTGTCACCTTTGAGGGCCCCTCAGGGTCAAAGGTATATCTCAAGACAAGCACGAGTGAGCTCCTCGAGGCCGCTCAGCAGCAGATGGGGCTTCAGTTCTCTACGGCCCTCAGCGCTAAGCCACAGGGGAAGCGTGCTCCACGAAAAAGCAAGAAGTCTAAGAGCTCAAGGCGCCCGCTCAAACAAAGTGAGGTGAGCGACTGGCTCTCAGGCCTGCAAGCCAATAAGGCGCTTTTTGTGGAGCGCTTGCGCATGCAAGGCGTCGTCAGTCACGCAGAGGCGTACCAGCTCCTTGAGGTGCCTCCAAAGCAACAGACGCTCAAGCGCCTCAATGGGATCTTGGGGACCATCGCCCGCTGGTCAGGCCCGAACGGTGACAGCATCATCGTCCCTTGGGAGAGCAAGGAGGGCGCGTACCACTGGCGCGAAGAGCTCATTGCGCAGGGGTAGCGTGGCCCTGCATAAAGCTCAGTTTGGGTTGGGTTTCGGCGTGCGCTCTGTGCTCTTCGGGAGCGAGGGGATCGCCAACAAGCTCGCCTCAGGCTGAGCGCTCAGCGCTTTAAGGAAGGTGACGATCGAGCCTGTCTGTGCCTCGCTCAACTCACGGCCGAGCTGGTGCTTCGCCATAAGCTTAACCGCGTCCTCAAGCCGAGCGGTCTGACCATCATGGAAGTAGGGCGCGGTGTCTGCGATGTTACGCAGTGAGGGCACCTTGAACATCATCCGGTCCCCCTCAGCCTGCGTCACCTCAAAGCGACCTTGATCCTTTTGGTTAGGCCACGCCTTCACGAGGCCGAGCTTTTGATACATGTGGCCACCCAAGAGGGCTCCAGAGTGACAGGCCGTGCAGCCCGCTTCGATAAAGGTTGAGAGCCCTTTACGCTCCTCTTTGCTGAGCGCGTCCTCTTTACCCGCGAGAAAGTCATCAAACCGCCCAGGGGTCGCGAGCTGTCGCTCAAAGGCGCCCACCGCTTTACCGAAATGGTCATAGGTCATGGGGTCTGAGTCCTCGGGGAAGGCAGCCTTAAAAGCCTCTACATACTCAGGCATGGACTTAAGCACAGCCATCACCGCGTCAGCGGAGGGCATCGCCATCTCTACAGGGTTCAAGACAGGGCCCTTCGCTTGCTCCTCAACGTCAGCGGCGCGTCCGTCCCAAAACTGAGCGAGGTGGGCATAGGCGTTAAAGACGGTCGGTGAGTTACGGCCCCCACGGACCCCCTTATGTCCTAGGGAGGTCGGCTCACGATCCACGCCCCCTGTGCTCAGGGTGTGACAGCTGTTACATGAGATGTCGTGGTTCTTTGAGATCCGCTTTTCATGGAACAGCATCTGGCCAAGCTTCACCTTCGCGGCCTGAGCGCCTGTGGGGGTCGCGGGCGCTTTGATCGGTTGGAAGAGGGCGCGTGGGTCTGGCCCCTCCGCGAAGGCGCTCGCGCTGAGGCTCAGGCTCGCGATCAAGGTAATCAGGTAGCGTCTCATGTCGCTTTGCTCCTTAAAACATCTGAGGGTTTGGGTAGACTCACCACTTTAGAATCAGTCTAAAATAGACCTGGTTTGTCATAGAAGCGCACAAGCGCACGCTTGTCAAATCATCGACAAGCGCGCCCGTCATTTGGAGGGTCGCCTAAGGGGCCAACACCCAGAGCGCCTCATCCTCTCGCTTCACCAAGTACACTGGGACGCAGACCCCTGTGGGGAGCATATAATCTCCCGTCTCTAAGCTGAAGCCCCAGTGATGCCAACCACACACGACCATCTCACGCTCTGGGTCGATGTACCCCTGCTCGCTGATCTTAATGTGCCGATGGGGGCACTCATCATGAAGTGCATAGAGTGAACCTGCGTGCTGAACAACAAGCACAGGGAGCGGCTCCTCACCTTCACGCTCAAGCTCAAAAGGGTACAGCCCATCCCCTTCGAGTGTAGCGGCCTCTCCCAACCACCGCCACGCGTCTTGTAGTGTCTCTCCGCTCATCCTGACCTCGCTATGTGATCTTGTTAAACACTCTAACGCGAATGCGGGCTCCTGTCATCTCTACAAGTCATCTCCACAGCTTGTAGAGCGCCCTCGCTGAATGTCTGTGAGTGTAGGCTGTCTTTCCGTAACCATCATGTTAAGCTCCTGTCGAGTCACGTAACGCAGGAGCGCTCATGTGCGACCCCTCACCCTGATGATCACGCTCCTAGCGCTGTTTGCAAAGCCTAGCCTAGCGAAGCCTAGCGGAGCTCTACACGCGGAGCCCTCACGCCCCGCGAGCTTCGCGCCTCTCAGCATCGAGGGGATGAGCGGGGTCTGGGCGTGGAGAGACCTCTCTCTCCCCGCTCAGCTCCTCAATCTCTTACGTGACTACCTACCTCCATCCCCTCGCTTTGAGCAGAGCGCGCGACAGCTCTCAGGGCTCTCACTTGGCTCTTGGTCACCGATGAGCGCCCGAGCAGAGGGGCTCGACTTAAGGCGTGGTTTGATCTTGATGAGGGGCGCGCGTGGCGCATGGAGGCTCTTGGTCGCCTTCCGCCCTCAGCGCGCAGAGGTCGCGATCAGTGAGCTGAGGGCGGGGCTCTCTCTCTTTGCGCCTGCCTTCACACAACGCATGAGCTGTGCTCCGCGCGCGCCGACAGGTGAGAGCGGAGGAGGGGGGTGGTTGACGTGTGACACCCCTCAGGTCCGAGAGGCGCCCCCCCCGTCATGGCTGAGCGCAGAGCTCGAGCGTGGGGCGCTGTGGGCGTATGTGCCTGCACCTGCGCTCCCAACGGACCTCCTCCCGCTACAGCGCGCCCCTCGCTCCTCGGAGCTCACGCCTCTGTGGAGCTCAGCCGAGCTCCATGTAAGCCTTGAGGGGGATGAGCTCTTGGCGAGCGTTGAGATGAAGGCTCCTTACCACCCTATCGTGAGCCTCTTGAACGGTATAGAGAACGGAGAAGATCAGCTCTCATGGGTGCACCCGAGCTCTCCGCTAGACCTGTCTCTCAAGCTCACCACACATGAGCTGGCGCTCTTTGAGCCCTTCAAGGCGCGCTTCCCTTGGGTCCCAGTCCTCATGCGCTGGGTTGAGGCGGGCTGGGACGGTGGACTCTTGCTGACCTTTGATGGGGGGCTCGATCACCCGGTCTTATTAGTTGGCCTTCAAGAGCATCCATGGGCCTGGGACCAGCTCACGACGACCCTCGCGCGTAGCGTCAACGCTCAGCTCGTGCGTGAGGGTGAGAGCGATGACGCGCGTCTCGTGTTTGGCGAGGGCGAGGGGCGCTGGAGCCTCCCTGTTGGGCGGGTGACCTCTCATCTCCTGCTTGGGCTCTACCCTACTGACCTTAAGCGGAGGACCTCTGGCCTCTTTAGCGCCTCCCCTGGAGCACACTTAAAGCCACTCACAGAGCCGGGGGTCAGCGGGCTGTTCATAGACCCAGGCGCGCTCGGTCCTGTCGACCGAAGCCTAGACTTGAGCCTACTTGAGCCCGTGCTCAACGCCCTCCTAGCGGGTCAGTTTGAGCGCCTCGTCGACCTCCCTCATGATGGAGCGCAGGTCATCGGGCTCGCGGAGTCTCTCGCGAGGCTCTCTGAGGTCAGACGGGACCCCTTTTTACGCTGGATGAGCCGACGCTCACTCGCTCGTCACACCACGCTCCCCTTGCTCCTCTCTCTCCATGAGCTCCTCCGCCTCACCATGATGGTCACAGAGGGGGTGACCGTGACGATTCGGAGCTATCTAGGGACGCTCTCTAGGCTACGCGCTGAGCTCCGCTGGAGGCTCCTGTGAGCCACTTGATCTGGAGGCTAACGTGCGCTCTCTTTTTCAGCGTCACGCTCCTAGGCCTCACCTCGTCGAGGCTCCTCGCTCAGCAGACACGAGCTGGGTCAAGCTCCCCGCTAGGAGCGCTCCATACTCGGCTGACAGTGGGTGACACGCTCCACTTGCTGATCTCACACGCTGAGCTCCCGCCCTTCAAGCCGAGCGGCGCCCCCTGGGACTACGGGTCGGGCGCTCCTGACGCCTTCCTCAGCGTACGATACCCCCAGCGTCTACGCCCATCACACAATGAGACGCTACCTTGGGATCACGCCTCATCACGCGTCACCCTAGAGAGCGCGCTGATCCGCGATGAGCTCCTCCCTGTTTGGCTGTTCTCCTTGAGCTTCGTCGACCTCACTGAGGTCGCTCATGAGGGGGTAGAGGTAGCGATCTACGATCAAGACCCGATCGGTAGACAGCTCATTGATCACCTCACGATCCCCGCACCTAGCCACCTACAAATTGGCCAGCTCTTATCCTTAACTGGGCCTGAGGGGGCGACCTTATATTTTGAGTGGAGAGCCCTCGCCCGCGCTCGTCAGGTGACGGACGTGACCCCCATCGCGCCCGTGGACCGACGTGTCCTCCGAGCTACGAGCTCGAGTGACCCGCGACCAATCGTGGCCTCAGATCATCGAGAAGCGCAACGATTATATCGAACCTATGTCAAAGCGCAGCTCATGGGTGATCACCTTGGAGCCCAGACCGCTCTGCTTCAGCTCACACAGCGTTACGCGAACACTCGCTATGGACGCAAAGCGCTCCGACTCCTCGCCCCGCTCGCTCGATAAGACAAGGAGCCCTCAATGACTCGCCCTACGCCCACTCAGCTCGAATCACTGCTCAAGGCTCTACAGGCACAGCGTCACTCAGGTGACCCCTTGAGGCGCTGGGTGCTCTGCCGTGGCTCACAAGGCTTCATCAGCGTCTCACCGAGCGAACGCCCAAGCCACCTCGCGGTCAGGGCGGCAGCGGGTCGCTCACTCGCTCGCCAGCTTGAGCAGGGAGAGGCGGAGCTGTTTTATAGCCTTGGGATGACCCGTAAGAGCGCGGCAGACCCCTTCATCGCCGCTTACCCCGCGAGCACAGAGGCGGAGCGCCAAACGCTCTCTGAGCTGATTGAGCAGCTAATGGAGCGGATGTACCTCCACGAGGGAGAGGACCCGACGCTCAAGCTCTATGAGATGCAGGTCCCTGAGCTGAGCGGGTCAACGCTCCTAGACGCGATGAAGCGCGTGAGTCAAGAGCGCACTCATCAAGCTCGACAGAAGCTGTATTGGGCCTTCGTCAAAGGACAGCTCTTGCTCTCGCTCAAGGGAGAGCCACGCCGAGAGGCGATCGGCCCTCTCTCTAAACCAGAGGAGCTCCTTCAGACGCTGAGCGACTTTGAGCTCGAGGAGTACTCAAGCATCACAGGCTACAGCTCCGCGGCGGTCTTTAGCACTTGGGAGGGGGCGCTCCGCTGTCACCCTGATGGCCGGCTCTTAGTTGAGGTGAGAGGGAGGGCGCTCCTCCCTCTGCTCCTCGAGAGGGGGGTTGGCTCCCTCTTGATTAACCCACGCGGGACAGTGGGTGGAGAGCTCTATCGAAATGAGCTCACCTCTATGGAGGAGGCGATGATCGAGTGGGAGCGCCGTTAAGCGCCTTGATCGACTGAATATCTGAGCGCAGGTGGAGACTTTGACAGCGCTACACTTTCCCGTCACAACCTCTCTAAACGCTCAGCTCCACGAGGGAGGCTCTATGTGCTCAAGAGCTCAAAAGTCCGGCGCGCTCATCACGCTCCTCTGCGTCATCTACTCCACACCAATGGCGGTCTACGGGGCACCTAAGGTCGCCCCCTCGGCAGAAGAGGTTAAGCCTCAAGCTCAGCGAGGAGCGCCTGAGGTTGCTACGGACGACGGTTCTGGTGACAAGAGCGACGGCTTTGGTGACGAGGGCGACGGCTTTGGTGACGAGGGCGACGGCTTTGATGACCTGGTCATAGAGCCCATCAAGGCGCCTCCCCCTCCCTCAGCGCTACGCGTAGATGGTTTCGTGCGAAGCCACTGGGCTGCTTGGACCCAGCGCTCAGCTGAGGAGCTCTGGGCGAAGGGCAGACAGAGCCTTGACTTGAGCGCGCGGTACAAGGCAGACGGGCTGAGGCTACGCGTAGATGGACATGTAGAGTATGACCTCCTCTACCCCTACGATGAGCGTCGAGAGACCCCCTTGATCGACCCTGGACAGCGCGCCACTTATGAGCGCCAATATATCCCAGGAGAGCAGTTGATCGCGTATCGATGGGGCTCGGTCGAGCTCTCGACAGGACGGCAGATTGTCACCTGGGGTGAGGCGGATGGGTTGACCACCCTCGACATGATCAACCCGAGAGATCAGCGTGAGCCAGGGGTCGCGGACATCGATGACCTGAGGCTCGCGGTCTGGCTCACGAGGCTCCGCCTCGCGCGAGGCCCCTTTGATGTCGACCTCGTCGTACGTCATGAGGGCGCCTATGGCCTGCTCGTGCCACCTTTGGCTGATTACAGCCCGCTTCGAGGCGCGCTCCCACCTATGTTTGCTCAAGGGTTACAGGGGAAAGAGGTCGGGTACGCGCATGACCGCGAGGGGGTGTCCACAGAGACCCAGAGCTACTTTCTACGAGCGCTGTATAGGGGACATGGGGTAGACCTTGGGCTCTACGTTGCCTCTTTAATTGACCTCCAGGGCGTGTTTGAGTTGGATGACCCGCTCGCCCTCCTCGCTCAGCTGAGCGACCCAACAAGGGCACGCTTTGAGCTCCCACAGGCTCACAAGCGCTTTGAGCTTTATGGGCTCTCGAGCTCGACAACCGTTGGCGCTTGGCTCATTAAAGCTGAGCTCGCGCTCTACCACAACCGCTCACAAAACATAGGGAGCCCTGAGCGCTTTGGAGCGATCAGCGTCGAGGAGCTCAGCAGCCTCAGTTGGGCAGGGAGCGTCACCTACACTGGGATCTCAGACCTCACGCTCTCAGCGGAGTACCAACAGGGCGCGTTGCTCGGCGAAGACCGCGAGCTGTTTATCCCCCCCTCGACCCCGCTTGTGTCGCTTAGAGCGAGCCAAGCCCTCCTGCGTGAGCGCCTCAGCCTCAACCTCGTCGCGCTGAGCTTCGGGCCGAGCGAGCGATCCATCGGTGAGCGAGGGGCGCTCGTTCGCGCCGACGCGCTGTATAAGCTCACCGACCAGCTTAAGGTCAGCGCAGGCTACGTACACTACCTGCCCGGCGATGACTTTGGCCCCTTTATGGGGCTCAATGAGCACGCTCGGCTCTTCACCCAGCTCCGTTGGGACTTTACGCTCTATTAGGCCAGAGCCTCCGCTTATGGGCTCAACGGAGCCACGGAGCTTCGCAGGCCAAGGTAGAGCTCAGCGGAGCTCAGCGCATGTGAGGGACCCTCCCAGCGCGGATCTCGAGCGAGCGCGTAGGTGAGGAGCTCGAGGAGCACCTTGAGCTCCTCAGGTTGCGCGCTTGTTAACGCGAGGGTCGCGAGCATATCAAGCTGTGACTCCTGCTCATCAAGGGCTAGGGTGGGGCGTTGACTCGCCTCATACATCTCCTGTCGAGCCAAGGTACCTCTCCTTCGTAGCTCCTCAGCCAAGCGCTCCGTGAGCGTCTCCTGCGCGCGTCGTCGAAGGGTCGGCTCAGGTTCGGGGAAGCGTAGCGGGTCAGGCCTCACGTGATGCTGTGGGTACGCGCGGTGGCTTTGATCTACGCTCCTCGCGACCTCTGACCAGTGGAGCCTCTCCTCTCCTCCCTGACTCAGGTTATCTCTAAGCGTCAGGCTCCACTTGACCTCACACTCAAGCGTCCACTCCGTGACTGGGTAGCGAAACACCACATAGATCGGGGCGCGCGTGACCTTGGGTAGCTCCTCACTGTCAGCCTCTAGCGTAGAGAGGCGTTTCTCTGCGACCTCGACCTCCTCAAGGCTCCGGTCAACCTCTCGCTGGAGCCTTGAGCGGACCAGCGGGTCTCGCTCAAGCGTGAGCCGATCTTGTAGCTGAGTTTGATTCGCGAGGCGAGCCTCGTAATGGGTCTGCGCCCGCTCCACCTTGACCATCGCCTTGAGCCAATCTGGGTGCGGGCGCTCTTCATAGTGATCAACAAGGCGCAGCTCACCTGTCACCTCTTCTTGGCTTCGTCGACAGCTTGGGCGCTCCTCTTCAAGGGAGAGCGCCAGCCTAGCGCCCTGCCCCTGCGAGCGAGCGCTCAGGTCGATCAGCGCTTGTTTACCTGCGACGCGCAACGGCACACCAAGCTCAGCGAGCCCTAGCTTTAAGCTGAGGTCACCGGGAGAGGTGAGAAACTCAAAGAGTGTTTTTTGTCGCGTGAGCTGAGCGTAGCGCTCCGCTTCATCTAAGGCGCCAGCTAGGCTCGCTAGCGCCCAAGCTAACCCAAAGCGCTCCTCCTCCTCTGCGCGCTCAAAAGCGACATAGGCGCTCTCCTGTCTCCACTCATCGAGCTGTGTCCTCCACGCCTCGATCAACGCTCTTGGGAGATATTCATACAGGCTTGTGCCTCGTTGCTCGACGCGGTTCAAGGCGTCCCACACCGCTCGCTCTGCCTGTGGGTCTCCCTCCAGCTCAGCTAGCTCCACCGCGCGCTCATCCAAGCTGATTGACATGACAACAGCGAAGCGCGCGAGCAGCTCCTCGATCAACGCAGGGGGCGCAGCGCAGCGCGTCAACCCACGCAAAATGAAGGCGAGCTCTCCCCAGCTCTCGACCTCCATCAAGTGCTGATCATATCGTCGCTCAAGCTCACTGATGACAGGAGACAACAGCTCTACGCTTGGCGTAGCGGGGCTCACACCATCAAGGTACTCAGCCTCGGTCGCCACCTGACAGGCGTCCTCCCACCTCAGCTCCTCAAGAGCCAAGATCACCTGCTCATTGAGCTTAAGGGCGAGGCGCTCTCTGAGCTCACTCAGCGCCTCGCTCTCATCTTCAACCCCTTGTGGCCACGCGGGTCGCTTTAAGAGCGCCTCATCATACCGGGAGATCGCCTGCTCTAGCTCCCCCCGCTCCATCAGGTCTTCTCCTTCAGCGATGAGCAAGCCGGAGGCACACCCAGCCCCGTAGAAGCAGAGCACGCTCATCCATAGCGGTCTTAGAGGAGAAAGCAGGGTCAATGAGAGAGGCCTTTTTAGGAGGACATACACAGCTCAGCGTGTGTGATCGCGACCGCTACTCATAACGCATCTGAGCTCGCTGATACAAGGTGACCTGCGTCGACCGACGCCTGAGGTCACCCAACGAGAAAGACCTCACGTGGGTGTAGCCAGACGCGCTCCTGAGGTTCGATCGGGTCTCGTGTGAGCGTCTTCACGCTCAGCTTCGTAGCGCCCTCCTCGGTCCCTCTTAACTCTAAGGCTCGCCCCCATGGCTGAGGCCAGCTCCGCGCGACCCTCATCTCCAAAGGCCTCACCTCCTCTCTCTCTCCGTCTCGCTCTAGGCTGTGTGCCTGGCGCACCACCCACCCGCTGTCACGCACGCCGACCTGAGCGCCTTGGTGCGCTCGAGAGATGAGGTGAGCGGGCAGAGGCCACGTCACCTCTGAGCTTGGTAGCCCCCAGCGCCATGTGCCCTGAACTTGAGAGATGGGGAACCAGTCGACTCGCCCAAAGCGCTCCGCGAACGCCTTCGAGGGTGGCGCCCTGAGCGCCTGCTCTGTGCTTAATGGCCCCTCAAGTGACCCTTGATGAAGGTGCCCGACCTGTCCTGCGACCTCAAGGGCCTCCTCAGGGTCATGGCTCACCCACAGGCACGCGACCCCCTCCTCCCGAACCACCTGCGCGATGAGGGCCCTAAGCGCCACCCGCGCCCCTTGATCAAGGTGTGCGAGAGGCTCATCGAGCAAGAGCACCTCCGCGCGCGTAAACAACGCCCTCGCGAGCGCGACGCGCTGGCGCTGTCCACCCGAGAGCTGAGCGGGAGAACGGCTCAACAGCGCGGTCAACGAGAGGCGCTCACTAAGCGCCGTCAAGCGCGCCTCGAGCGCCCCCTCGCTCACACCAAGATAAGGCGCGCTGAAGCGTATATTCTCTTGTACCGAGAGGTGAGGAAACAGGCCACTGTCTTGAGGTACCCACCCAAATCGTTGAGCGCTGTGCGGGGTCGAGTGACTCCACGCGAGCGTCACTTGAGCGTGACGCTCTAGCCCTAAAAGCGCCCGAATCAAGGTGCTCTTCCCTGCCCCGCTGTCACCCATAACCGCGAGCACTTGACCGGGGTAGAGGGTAAAGTTGACCTCTTTGAGGATCGACCTCCCCCCTCTGCTCACAGACAGGTCACATACACTCAGCATGTGATCGGCTCGGTCGACTTGAGCTACCTGCGTCATTCTCTCACTCATCAGGGTCTGGTTGGGCTATGGAGCGCTACTTGACCCACACCGCGTGAGTCTCACCACCCCTTATGTCATCTGATCTCATGTTGTCTTCAAAATAAGCGACCTGATCACCGTCAAGTCATCTCTCTTCACGTCATGGTGGCTCAAGATAAACGAGGCGCTCTTCATGCCGAAAAAAAGTAAACACCCTGAGACTCGAGTCAAGAACCCCGAGCCAGATCAAGGCACGGACAGCTGGGTGATCTGGGCGGCGTGGGCTGACCGAATCACCTTCGAGGAGATCTTTGAGCGGACAGGGCTGACCGAAGCGCAGGTCATTCAGCAGATGCGTCGAACCCTCAAGGCGAGCAGCTTTAGGCGCTGGAGGCGACGTGTCCATGAGGGGGTGAGCATCAAGCACAGGCGTAAGTTTGTCATGAGGCGGGCGAGAGAGCAGCGCTGGGGAGAGGAGGGGGAGCTCCCCTCAAGTGACGCGCCCTAGACGTGTAGAATATAAAGCGTGAGTTTTTTTGCGTCCTCACTCATGACCCCTTACGATCTTGAGTCTTTGGTAAACAAATAAGGAGCCCACATGACGCTCAAGCCCGTCCAAACCTGCGCCCTCTGCCTCTCCCTGCTCACCTCTCTCAGCGTCGCGACCGCCAAGCCCGTCGCGCTGAAGGTGACCCTCCCAGCGGTCGCGAACAACAGCCCCATCCCTGCTGACTATGCGTTCTGCGTTGAAGACGGAAAAGGGAAAGGTAGCCTTGGCGCCAACAAGAGCCCCGAGGTGAGGTGGGAGGGGGCCCCCAAAGGCACCAAGTCCTTCGCGCTCTTGGCCTACGACCCCGTCGTACCTACCAAGCCTGACAACGTGAATAAAGAGGGCAAGACGGTCTCTCGTGACCTGCCTCGCTTTGACTTCTATCACTGGGTCCTCGTCGACATCCCAGCCTCACGGACGATGATCCCTGCGGGCGCTGAGAGCGACAAGGTGACCCCTAAGGGTAAGCCTGCAGGCGCCCAGCCTCACGGCTTACGCGGGCTCAACAACTATGGAGACTGGTTCTCAGGTGACAAGGACATGGGCGGTGACTACGCAGGCTATGATGGACCTTGCCCACCTTGGAACGATGAGCTGGTCCACGAGTACCACTTCAAGGTCTTCGCCCTCGATGTTGAGCGTCTTGAGCTCAAAGGGAAATTTAAGGCGCAAGACGTGCTCAAGGCGATGAAGGGGCACATCCTGGCTCAGGGTGAGAGCGTGGGGCTCTATAAGCTCAACACCAAGGTGGCCTACCCTGCTCAACCGAGCGCGACACCTAAAAAATAAAACCCACCTCTGAGCTGGTCGATGAGCTTGGGGCGCACCGTACGCCCCTCCCCTGTGTCAACACTCAACAGCTCCCTACTCATGCTTAAGCTCCTCCGTCGCCCTCGCGCGGGTCTCGCGCTTTTCGTCGCGTTGACCGCGAGCCTCCTCCCTCCAATCCTCGCGTCGGGGGCTTGGCTGAGCGCGCTTGATGGCGAGGAGGCGCTTGAGCGCTTTGATCACAAAGCGTCGCTGATCGCGCTGGGGGTCACAGACGGCGTTCATGAGCTCATCTCGCTCAAGATCGAGGTCCTGAACGTCACAGCAGGGACCCTCTCAGCGATCAAGGAGTGGGACCTCGGAGAGCTCCAAGCTCTGACCGACGCGCAGATCATATCGAGTGGCTCGTTCGACAGTTTTTACGTGGGGGACACGCGAGGGGTCTCGCTGGTCTTTGCTCCGAGCAAGCGATCAGATGGGACCGTGACACGCGCGGGTGTGAACTACAGCGACCGAGAGTATTTCAAGCTCCTGAGCGCCTCTAAGCGCCCCGCTTTTGGCAAGCTGAAGCGTGGGAAGCAGTCAGGGGTCGCCAACGTCCACGTCGCGGTGCCGATCTATCAAGACCTCACACGCAAGGCTCAAGGTGAGCTGAGAGGGTACATCACGGCGGGGCTACGACCTCAGCTCATCGAGCAGGTCATTGGTCGGATCCTCAAGGGGAGCGAGGGGCTCCGAGCGCTCCTTATGGAGCAGGATGGCGCCGTCATCAGCGACAGCGATGGGAGCCTCGCGCCACTCACGCCACGGCCAAACGCGACGCTCTACCAACACCCCTGTACGGGGGGCGCTGAGCCTGTCGCCTACCTCGGTCGAGATGAGCGAGGGCGCGCGGTGCGCGCGCTCTGTACCGAGGTGAAGCTCACAACACAGCGATGGCAGCTCTGGCTGAGCGCCCCCCAAGCTCAGATCAACGAGAGCGCTCAGCGCTCTATGACGCTCACGGTCGGCGTAGCGGGCCTCTTAGTGCTCACGGTGCTCGGGGTCGCGACCTTGCTCTCGCTCGCGCTCACCCGCCTGATGAGCCTCATCAGTGAGCGAGCCCATCGAGTCGCGGAGGGTGACTTCACCGTAGGCTGGCCCGAGGCGCGCTGGTACAGCCCAAGGGAGCTCGTCGAGGTAGGTGAGATCGTGCTCAAGACCCTCAGGCGCCTGCGTGAGAGCGACCATACGGTGAGGGAGCTCGTGCGTGACCTTGAGGTCGTAAACCATCGTCAGGCGCCCCTTGTTGAGGCGTGGCGTCAGGTTCATGAAGCGATTGAGATCATCAGCCTCGATGGAGAGACCCTGTTCGCAAACCCTAAATTCTATGAGCTCTTAGGGCTCTCAGAGGATGAGGTCAGAGGGGGTGAGCGGAGCCCTCTCATGAGCATAGAGGCCCCACAGGGTGAGCGCACGATCGGGGAGCTCGTCCTCGGACACGCCCTTAAACGTCAAGAGTGGACAGGTGAAATTGAGGTCCGCCGAGCGGAGATGAGACAGCTCCATGTGGTGCACAGCACGCCCCTGTTTGATGACGAGGGCGAGTTGACACAGGTCGTGGTCATCAGACGTGACGTCACAGATGAGCGCGTCGCTCAGGCGGCGGCCGCGCACAATGATCGGCTGGCGGCGGTCGGCACCCTCGCCGCCGGGATGGCCCATGAGATCAACAACCCCCTGATGTACATTAGGACAAGCCTAGAGCTGATCCAGGAGGAGCTTGAAGAGCGTGGGCTCACACAGGAGCTCACGGAGGCGAGCGACGCGCTCAATGACGCTAGCGAGGGGGTAGATCGGGTCTCACATATCGTTAAGAGCCTGCTGAGCATCGCGCGGAGCGGTGGGCGACGCGGTCAACATGAGGAGATGAGCCCTGTGAGCGTCTCTGAGCTCGTGAGCGCGTGCGTGAACCTGGTCAAGGCAGAGCTCGGTAAGCGCGTGACCCTTGAGGTGAAAGTCCCGACCTCGCTGTCTGTGTGGGGGCGTCGCTCAGAGCTGATTCAGGTCTTGCTGAACCTGATCACGAACGCCTCCCAAGCGATGCCTCAAGAGCGCGCTCATCAGGGTCAAGTCCGGATCAGCGCTCGGCAGGGCTCCACCAGTGAGGTCTTGATCGCCGTGCAAGACAACGCGGGCGGGATCTCAGAGGAGGACCTGACCCACATCTTCGAGCCGTTCTTCTCTTCAAAGCCTGTAGGGCAAGGCACTGGGCTAGGGTTATCTGTGAGCCGAGGGATCATCCAAGCGCATTTAGGTACGCTCGAGGTCAGCTCAGTCTTAGGTGAGGGGAGCTGTTTTACCATCACCCTCCCCACATCAGAGCACGCCCACCAGGAGGAGCTGCTCGCCCAGCTGAGCCCCACCCCCCTCTTAACCCCCGTCAGCTCACCGCTGTCTCAAGCCCTCTCTCCCACACCAAGCCTCACAGGAGAGGAGGTCGCGCTCCTTCAACCGCTCACCTACGAGCAGGGGCGCCCCCTTAGAATTTTAATTGTCGATGATGACGTGTTAGTCGCCAAGAGCCTCGCGAAGCTCCTCAGAGCGCATGAGGTCACCCTGAGCGAGAGCGCCTCGCGTGCCCTGCTTGAGCTGAGTGAGGAGCGCTTTGACCTGATCCTGAGCGACGTGATGATGCCCGAGATGGACGGCCCATCTTTCTATCAGGCGCTCGTCCTCCGCCAGCCCGCTTATCAAGACCGACTCATCTTCATCACAGGAGCCACGAAGGGCGATGACGTCCGCGAGGCGCTTGAGGCTACTGAGCGCCCTGTGCTGAGTAAGCCTGTGAGCCGTGACCAGCTGAATGACACGATCCAAGCTTTGACCCTCAAGCTACACACACGCCCAGCCCCTCGCGGTCGGTCGACCTAAGCGCCTAACGCCCTAGAGCGCCTAATGCTCGAGCGCCTCACCCACCCCCGTTGGGACACGGATGTCTTCGACGAGCGCCTGGATCTCGGCAGGTGGAGGGGGGCTGAGCCGGCTCACCCCTAAGGCGATCAGGAAGTTGATCAACGCCCCTACAACCCCAAAGGCGTTGGGCTCAATCCCAAAGAACCAGTTTTCTCCGAGCTGATCGAGATAGGTCCACTCTGGGATAAACATCACCCCTTTATGCTGGAACACATAAAATAAGGTCACGCTGATCCCCGCGAGCATCCCGGAGATGGCCCCCTCACGGGTGACACGACTTGAGAAGATCCCCATCATCAGCGCAGGGAAGAGGGAGGAGGCCGCTAAGCCAAAGGCGAGCGCCACGGTCCCTGCCGCGAAGCCAGGTGGATGTAGCCCTAGATAGCCCGCGCCAAGGATCGCGACCGTCATCGCGACCCGCGAAGCCCTCAGCTCGGCTCGCTCGCTCATCTCAGGCATAAAGGTGCGCTTGAGTAGATCATGAGAGATCGCCGAGGCGATCGCTAAGAGCAGGCCCGCTGCGGTCGAGAGCGCCGCCGCCAACCCACCCGCGGCGACAAGCGCGATCACCCAAAATGGGAGCTTCGCGATCTCGGGGTTGGCCAACACCAAGATGTCCCGGTCGATCTTGACCATCTCGTTCCTCTGCGGGTCCGCGTGGTACTGAATACGCCCATCTCCATTCTTATCCTTGTACTCGAGTAGACCAGTCGCCTCCCACTTACGAAACCACTCTGGGCGCTCCTCAATGAGGAGCTGTCGTCCAGGTTGAGGCTCTAGGGTCTGCATGAGGTTCAGGCGGGCCATTCCCGACACCGCAGGCGCAGTGGTGTACAGGAGCGCGATAAACAGGAGCGCCCAGCCCGCTGAGCTCCGCGCGTCGCTCACCTTAGGGACCGTAAAGAAGCGGATAATCACGTGAGGGAGCCCCGCGGTCCCGATCATCAGCGAGGCTGTGTACGCGACCATGTTCAGGCTACTCAAGCGCACGCTTGAGGTGTACTCCGAGAACCCGAGGTCAACCACGATCTGATCGAGCTTATCGAGCAGGTAGACCTCAGAGCCCGACAGGGTGCTCCCTAGGCCAAGCTGAGGGATCGGGTTACCTGTGAGCTGGAGGCTGATGAAGACCGCTGGGATCGTATAGGCGAAGATCAACACACAGTATTGAGCGATCTGTGTGTAGGTGATGCCCTTCATCCCCCCGAGCACAGCGTAGAAGAACACGATGCACATCCCTACATAGAGGCCCGTCTCGTAGTCTGTCTCCAAGAAGCGAGAGAACGCCACCCCGACCCCCTTCATCTGACCGATCACATAGGTCACCGAGCAGATGATCAGACAGAGCACCG
>Ga0181594_10001801_pt1 | contig 19822 bp, 11 predicted proteins | sample 071ome_18_FD_145603 | JGI IMG/M metagenome (GOLD analysis project Ga0181594, IMG submission 145603) | Coastal salt marsh microbial communities from the Groves Creek Marsh, Skidaway Island, Georgia - 071413BT metaG (spades assembly) | ecosystem: Environmental > Aquatic > Marine > Intertidal zone... | reverse complement strand
ACGATGGGTCACCGTTTTACGTATTTCAGGAAGCCGACGAGGCTGCGCCGTACCGCACTCTATACGACTTTGAGACTACCGGATCGCGCGAGCTGGTCGCAGACGATTACGTGTATCAGATTCGTCGTCTGGCCGACCCAACACTCTTGTCGCCCATTCGTGGACTGCTCAGTGAATACATTGTCGGTATGAATGAATTTGGCGAAGCGGCCAAAAACGCACGTTCGCAGTTAAAGGAGTCAGGCTCAACCGATTGGTTGGACTTGCGCACGCTGCCATTTGCCGGTGTCGAGGTCATCGACCGTTACCGCTACCGGGTACGACTCAACGGCAAATATCCGCAATTCAGCTACTGGCTGGCTTTCCACTTTTTTGCGCCCATTCCGCCAGAGGCCGACCGTTTTTATCAGATGCCGGGCATGGCCGAGCGTAACCTGACCCTCGATTGGTATCCCATCGGCACGGGGCCTTACATGATGACTCGCAACGACCCGAACGAAGCCATCATTCTCGAGCGTAACCCAAATTATCGTGACGACGTTTACCCCAGTGAGGGAGAGCCGGGAGATGCCGAGGCAGGTCTGTTAGATGACGCAGGCCAGAAACTGCCGTTTATCGACAAAGTGGTGTACCGCCTCGAGAAAGAAAGCATTCCATTGTGGAGTAAGTTCCTTCAGGGCTATTACGACCGCTCGGGGATCTCCAGTGACAGCTTTGATCAGGCGATCAAAGTCGGTGCCGACGGCATCGGCTTGTCGGATGAGATGCGCGAGCGTGGTATTTCTCTGGAAGTCGCCGTCACGCCGGGGACCTTTTACTTCGGTTTTAACATGCTTGATCCCCTCGTCGGTGATACCGGCACGGAAGAAGAGCGGGTACGCAAGCGTGCTCTGCGACAAGCCATTGCCATCGCTTACGATCAGGAAGAGTACATTTCTATTTTTCAGAACGGTCGTGGTGAGACCGCCATGAGCCCGATTCCCCCGGGTATCTTTGGATATCAACAGGGCCAGTCGGGCATTAATCCCACCGTCTTTGAATGGAAGCAGGGCAAAGCAAAACGCAAATCGATTGAGCGCGCCAAAGCATTATTGGCCAAGGCAGGTTATCCGGACGGACGAGATGCCTCGACGGGTGAACCGTTGGTATTGAATCTCGATACCGTCGGGTCAGGTGGCAGCGCCGCACAAAGCTGGTTGATCAAACAATTCAAGAAACTCGGTATTCAGCTGAATATCCGCGGCACGGACTACAACCGCTTTAAAGAAAAAATGAGCACAGGCAATGCGCAGCTGTTCCAATGGGGCTGGTTGGCGGATTATCCGGATGCCGAAAACTTCCTGTTCTTGCTCTATGGCCCTAACGGTCAGGTGGTGACCGAAGGCGCCGGTGTGAACTCCAGCAACTACAACAGTGCCGAATACAACGCCTTGTTTGAACAAATGAAACTGATGGAAAACTCCCCAGAGCGCATGGCCATTATTCGCGAGATGTTGGCGCTCCTGTATCGGGATGTTCCCTGGGCCTCTGGGTTTCACCCGCACAGCTACGTGCTGAACAATGCCTGGGTCTACAACAGTAAGCCACACGGCATCAGTAAATCGGTATTGAAGTATCTACGTATAGACCCGCAGCAGCGCCTTGAGCAGCAAGCGGCGCTGAACAGCCCAGTGGTCTGGCCCTTAATGGTCGTCGCCTTGTTGGTGGTGATCATGGCCTTGCCGGGGTATTTGGCGTATCGCCGCCGCTTGAACCAGCGCATTCTTAACACAGGAGATCAGTGATGCTTGCCTACATTATCCGTCGCCTGATCTACGCCATTCCTATTCTGATCGGTGTGAATCTGCTGACCTTCGCGCTCTTTTTTGTGGTTAATACGCCCGATCAGATGGCCCGGGTTCAGCTGGGTGACAAGCACGTCACCGAGGAGGCCATTGCCGAGTGGAAAGCTCAGCGGGGGTACGACAAACCGCTGTTGGTCAATGATGAGGCGGAAGGACTCGGCGTTGTCACTGACACTATCTTCTATGAAAAATCCCTGAGTCTGTTTGCCCTCGATTTTGGTAAATCCGATGCCGGTCGCAGCATTGCCGCAGACATCCAGCAACGGATGTGGCCGAGTCTTGCGGTGGCCTTACCGACCTTTGTGATCGGTATTTCAGTGAATATTGCTTTTGCCTTATTTATCGTGATGTTCCGTGCCAGTGTGTTTGATACCGCCGCCATGGTGTTGTGTGTGGCATTGATGTCGATCTCTGGAGTGTTTTACGTCATCGCTGGTCAGTTTTTCTTTGCTCGTGAATGGAATCTGGTGCCTATATCCGGCTATCTGGGCGGCGTGGATGCCTGGCGGTTTTTATTGCTGCCGGTGATTATCGGTGTGATCTCGGGCATCGGTGGTGGTACTCGCCTGTATCGTACGTTATTCCTCGAAGAAGCCAGTAAAGATTACGCGCGCACCGCGCGTGCGAAAGGCGTTCCGGAACTGACCGTGCTGTTCCGTCATATCCTTCCGAACGGCATGATCCCGATCCTGACCAGTGTCGTGGTAGTTATCCCGTCGCTGTTTATGGGCAGCCTGCTGGTTGAGTCATTCTTTGGCATTCCCGGATTGGGCAGTTACACGTTGGACGCGATCCAGAGCCAGGACTTTGCCATTGTCCGTAGCATGGTCTTTCTGGGCTCCGTTCTTTATATATTGGGTCTGTTGCTGACGGACATTTCCTACACATTAGTGGATCCACGGGTGAGGTTGTCGTAATGGAAGTATTTGACGTTCGCCTGCACCTGCTTTGGAGCGACCTGCTGATTTTTCTATTAGTGGCCACCTTGATTGCCTTTGGTGTGCATCTGGCGCGTAATCCACTGGTTCGCGCTCGCTGGGCCCAGGTATTTGAAAGCCGCATTGGTGCCGCTGGCTTTATCATAGTGTTGTTTTACGTCCTGGTCGCCTTAGTCGATTCGGTGCATTTTCAGGAACGCCTGCAATCCACCACCGATTCCGACGCCGTGCATTACTCGCCAGAGTCGAAAAGTCTGCTGGATCTTGCGTTGGCGCCGATGCAGGGCAAAGACGAGAAAACCTACTCTGCACCGTTTGCCATTGTTTCGTTTGCGAAAGAGACGTCCGATGAAAATGGGAAGGTCAGCCGCCATTATCCGCGCCTAACCCACGGCGGGCAGCATCTTGAAAACCCTGACGAGCACCTTGCCGACGTGGTTGTGAAAAGCATGAATATTATTGGCCTGACGCTGGTGCCTGTGTTGCTCATTATTGGCGGGCATCACCTGTGGGTGCGACGACGCGCCTCGCGACTGCCCTGGCCGGTGATTTATGCCACCACAGGTTCGATCGTTGTGATTGCCAGTTGGGCCATGGGCATGAGTGAGTATTACCACGTGCTGGGCACCGACAAAGTAGGGCAGGACGTGCTTTACGGTGCGATTAAAGCCGTGCGTACCGGCGTGCTGATTGGCACATTAGCGACGCTGATTACCTTGCCTCTGGCCGTCTTGCTGGGCATTTCGGCGGGCTACTTCAAAGGCTGGGTGGACGATGTGGTTCAGTACATTTACACCACGCTCAACAGTATTCCCGGCATTCTGCTGATTGCCGCGTCTGTTTTGCTTATCGATGTTTATATCGAAACGCACCCAGAGCAGTTTTCACTGCTGTCTGAGCGTGCAGATTTTAAGTTTATTGCACTGTGTTTCATTCTTGGCATGACCAGTTGGACCGGGCTTTGTCGTTTATTGCGTGCGGAGACATTAAAGCTCAGTCAGCTGGAATACGTGCAGGCCGCCCGAGCATTCGGTGTGAGTCACTGGCGGATCATCATGCGTCATATCCTGCCCAATACCACGCACATTATACTGATTGCGCTGGTCCTCGATTTCAGTGGCTTCGTACTGGCTGAGGCGGTATTAAGTTACATCGGCGTGGGCGTTGATCCTTCTATGAAGAGCTGGGGCAATATGATCAATGAGGCCCGCGCCGAGCTGGCTCGTGAGCCTGTGGTCTGGTGGTCGGTGATGGCCGCCTTTATTCTGATGTTCGTGCTGGTTTTGGCCGCGAACCTGTTTTCAGATCGGGTCCGAGACGCCTTTGATCCGCGAATGAACGGCCGCGGAGGAGATGACTCATGACACCATTGTTGAGAGTAAATAATCTCGCCATCCGCGCCGGTCAGACTACCTTAGTCAACGGCATCAGCTTTGATATTCATCGCGGTGAGATATTCGCCTTAGTGGGCGAAAGTGGCTCGGGTAAATCTCTCACCAGTCTGGCGATTATGCGCTTACTGGCGGATGGTCTGCAGATCAGTGGCGGCGAGGTCTGGTTGGACCAGGATAATCTCTTTGCCCTCAGTGAAATGCAGATGAACGGCATTCGAGGGCGTCGGGTTGCCATGATTTTTCAGGAGCCACAAAGCTCGTTGAATCCAGTGCAAACGGTTGGTCGTCAAATTGCCGAAGTATTAACCTTGCACCGCGGCCAAGCCCCCCGGGCCGATGTAGTGGCCTTACTGGATGAAGTGGGTATTCCTGACCCAGAACAACGCATTGACTGGTACCCCCATCAGTTATCCGGTGGCCAGAAACAGCGCGTTATGATTGCAATGGCACTGGCGTGTGAGCCGGATTTGCTCATTGCAGACGAACCAACCACAGCCCTGGACGTCACGATTCAGAAGCAAATTCTTGAGCTGCTGGCGCAACTCAAGGCGGAGCGTGATCTGGGCGTTCTTCTGATTACGCATGACATGGGCGTGGTTGCCGAAATGGCGGACCGCATTGCCGTCATGCGCCACGGCGATATCCTGGAACAAGCGCCACGCGGCACCTTTTTCAGTGCGCCACAGCACGACTACAGCCGCCAGTTAATTCATGCGCTGCCACAACCGGACGATTATCTGGCCGAGGGTGCTCACGCACCGCTGCTGACAATGGATAATGCCAAAGTCTGGTTTGCCCAGCGCAAGGGCATACTACAGCGTATTGCTGGGCATACCCGTGCGGTGGATGGCGTCAGCCTTGCTATTGGCCGGGGCGAAACGCTGGCCTTAGTCGGCGAATCCGGATCTGGCAAAAGTACGCTTGGACGGGCGATTCTGCGACTGGAAAGTCTGACGGAAGGGCAGATTCACTTTGACGGCCAGCGCATTGATACCCTCTCTCAGAAAGCCTTTCAGGCGGTTCGTAAACGCATTCAGGTGATTTTTCAGGACCCGTTCTCTTCCATGAATCCGCGCATGACCGTGCGCCAGATTATTGAAGAGGGCATGCTCAGCCTTGGTGTTATGGCCTTAGACAATAGTGCGCAACGAGAAGCTCGTATCCGTGAACTGCTCGAACGTGTGGGATTGGAAGCGGCTCATCTGGATCGTTACCCCCATGAGTTCTCTGGCGGACAGCGCCAGCGTATTGCGATCGCCCGGGCGATTGCCGTGGAGCCTGAACTGATTATCTGCGATGAGCCGACCAGCGCTCTCGATGTGTCGATTCGCGGCCAGGTGCTGGCCTTGCTGCAAGAGCTGCAACAGGAGATGGGCTTGTCGTATCTGTTTATTACCCACGACTTGTCGATCATTCCGCATCTGGCGCACCGGGTCGCGGTGATGCGTCATGGTGTGTTGGTTGAGCAGGGAGCAACGCAACAGATCATGACCTCACCTCAGCACGATTACACTCGGACGCTGCTGGCTGCCGTGCCCAAAATTCCCGAGCACGTCTGACTCTGCGCGCGTACAATAGCGCGCCTATTTCGATACAGGGCGCACATGCTGCGCCTTGATTCTAATTGACTGGTTTTTGAGGAGCAGCCTGTGGCCGAACTAAGCCAAGCCGCGATTGAAGCCGCCCTGAGTGGCTACACCGACCCTTACCTGGAAACGGATTTGCTGAGTGCGGGATGCGTACGTGATATCAAGATTGAGGGCGGCAACATTACCGTCGATATTCATCTCGATTACCCCAGTGAGTACCTGAAAGACGGCATTGCCCAGATGCTGCAGGTGGCCCTGGAAAACCTCGACGGGTGTGAGCGCGCCAGTGTCAATGTCAGCTGGGAAGTCGAAGCGCACAAGTCGCAGAACAGCGTTGAGGCCATCGCTCAGGTCAAAAACATTATTGCGGTGGCGTCTGGCAAAGGCGGCGTTGGCAAATCCACCACGACCGTGAATCTGGCCTTAGCACTGGCCAAAGATGGCGCCAAAGTGGGTTTGCTGGATGCCGATATTTACGGGCCATCACAGGGCATTATGCTCGGTATTGAAGACGGTACGCGCCCGGAAACCGTGGACAATAAATGGTTTGTGCCGATTGAAGCGCACGGTATCAAGAGCATGTCGATGGCCTATCTGGTGACGGAAAGCACGCCAGTGGTCTGGCGTGGCCCAATGGTGTCCGGCGCCCTGATGCAGATTCTGACTCAAACTCAATGGGGTGAGCTGGATTACCTTCTGATTGATATGCCACCGGGCACCGGCGATATTCAGCTGACAATGAGTCAGAAATTTCCTGTAAGTGGCTCCGTGATCGTGACCACACCTCAGGACATTGCTCTGGCGGACGCTAAAAAAGGCATTGAGATGTTCCGCAAGGTCAACATTCCGGTGCTGGGCATGATTGAAAACATGAGCATGCACATTTGCTCCCAGTGTGGTCATGCGGAGCACATCTTCGGCCAGGACGGTGCTGATGCCTTGGCGGAGCGTTACGATACGGCGGTTCTGGGGTCATTACCCTTGTCGACGTACATTCGCGCGCAAAGTGATGAGGGCGTGCCTGTGGTCGCGGCCGATGACAGCAGTGAAGTTGCCATGATGTATCGTCATGCGGCACGTCGCTTAGCCGTCACGCTGGCGCGTAGCCAAACCGTAACGGCCATGCCGACCATCGAAATCAGCGATGACTGATTTGAACCTGTATGTCATTTAGAGTCATCTATCTGGCATGCAGGGTTATTTCTTTTGCTTGGTCTGGCGCTACACTGCATACAACAATTTAAAAACAGCATCCTGATTTGAGAGAGCACTATGAGCCAGTATTCACGTATTCTGGAACCCCTGGATCTGGGTTTCACCACGCTGAAAAACCGCGTCATGATGGGGTCGATGCACACCGGCCTGGAAGATCGTCCTTGGCATTTTAACGAGCTGGCCGAGTACTTTGCCGAACGTGCCCGTGGCGGTGTTGGCTTATTAGTTACGGGTGGTTTCTCACCGAACCGTTCTGGTGACCTGCTGCCGTTTGGCTCAAAAATGATCAGCAACTGGCAGGTGCCTTTCCATAAGAAAGTGACCTCTGCGGTGCACGAGAACGGCAGTAAAATCCTGCTGCAGGTACTGCATGCCGGTCGCTATGGCTACACGCCATTTAACGTGGCGCCCAGTGCCATCAAATCGCCGATCACACCGTTTAAACCACGTGAACTGACCACGAAGCAGATCTACAAAACCATCGGTCACTACGCCCGTGCCGCGAAATTAGCGCAAAAGGCAGATTACGATGGCATCGAGATCATGGGCTCAGAAGGTTACTTCATCACCCAAATGCTGAATGCTCGTACGAACAAGCGTACCGATGAGTTTGGTGGTTCGTACGAAAACCGCATGCGCTTCCCACTGGAAGTGGTGCGCGCGGTGCGTCAGGCCGTTGGCCCGAATTTTATCGTCATGTTCCGTCTGTCGATGCTCGATCTGGTAGAAGATGCGTCGACCAAAGAAGAAGTCATTCAGTTAGCCAAGGCACTCGAAGAAGCGGGCGTGACGCTGATTAACACCGGCATTGGCTGGCACGAAGCGCGTGTCCCGACCATTGTGACATCCGTTCCACGTGCCGCGTTTGCCGATGCCACCGCCATGGTGAAAGAGGTCGTTAATATTCCGGTGGTGGCCTCTAACCGCATTAACATGCCGGACGTTGCCGAAGACATTCTGGTCAAGGGCAAAGCCGACATGGTATCGATGGCGCGTCCACTGCTGGCCGACGCCTACTGGGTGAAAAAAGTAGAAGAGGACCGGGTGGATGAAATCAACACCTGTATCGCCTGTAACCAGGCGTGTCTGGACCACACCTTTGAGAACAAGCGCGCCAGTTGTCTGGTGAACCCGCGTGCTTGTCACGAAACTAAGCTGCAGTACATCCCAACCTCCACCGTGCGTAAGGTTGCGGTCGTGGGTGCGGGTCCTGCGGGTCTGGCGGCCGCCACGGTGGCTGCAGAGCGTGGTCATACCGTCACGCTGTTTGAAGGCCGGGACGAAATTGGTGGCCAGTTTAACTACGCGTCACGCATTCCGGGGAAAGAAGAGTTCCGCGAGACAATTCGTTACTTCAATGCCCTGATCAAGAAATTCAATATCGACCTCAAGCTCAACACCACGGTGACCGCGGAAGAGCTGAAGACCGCTGGCTTTGACGACGTTATCGTTGCCACCGGCGTGGAGCCACGTGTTCCTAAAATGCCGGGCATTGATCATGAGAAAGTCGTGACTTACCAGCAGCTTCTGGCTGGTGGTCTGACGCTGGGCAAACGCGTTGCCATTATGGGCGCTGGTGGTATTGGCTTCGATGTCGGTGAATACCTGGCTCACGAAGGTGAATCTACTACCCTGAACACCGAAGCCTGGATGAAAGAATGGGGCGTGGACATCACCAACACAGAGCGTGGTGGTCTGATTCCGGGTCACATGGAGCCTTCGCCTCGTAAACTCTTTCTGTTGCAGCGTAAGACGACTGCGCACGGTAAGGGCCTGAATAAAACCACGGGTTGGGTACACCGTGCCGTCCTGAAGATGAAAAACGTCGAGATGATTGGTGGCGTAAGCTACGATCGCATTGATGATGAAGGCCTGCACATTACCATTACTCACGGTGAGTCGAGCGAACAGCGCGTGCTGGACGTGGATCACGTGGTGGTCTGTGCCGGTCAGGAGTCGGTGAATGCCGTCTACGAAGCACTGAAGGAGAACACCGCGTTCCGTACTCACTTAGTGGGCGGTGCTGAGTTTGCGGGTGAACTGGACGCTAAGCGTGCTATTCGTCTGGCCAGTGAGTTGGCTGCCGGTCTCTAAGCTTGGATGCAGGTTTAAAACACCTCAGGCTTTGAAAAAAGCCAGCTGGCGTTAAGCCATCCGAACACAAAACCAGGGCAGCAAACGTGCCCTGGTTTTTTTGAGCCTGCCTTTGGTGTCCGCCTTCTGTCTCGCCTGGGGTGCCTGTTCGGTTAGGCGTTACGAGTCGTCAGACGTTACGCATCGTCCCGCTCTTGTCGAGCGGCAAGAATATCGGGCAGCAATAATGTGATAGAGAACCCGGTGCTATCGTCTGGCCACTCAATGCTGCCTTTCATAAGACGCGTGACGCGGTTATGAACTTGATACAAGCCCAGGCCTTTTTTCTTAGCCTTGGAGCGCTGAGTGGTATAGAACGGCAGGAAGATTTTCTCTCTCAGGTCTTTGCTGACGCCCAGTCCATTGTCGAGATAATGCAGGTTTAACACGCCTTTGCTGACGGAAGCGGATACACGCAGGTAGAGCGCTCCCCGAGCGGCCAGCTCCGGGTTATGAAAGGCACTGTTGTCCGCTAATTGCATCAATACGTCGTCGAGCACCTCGGCGTAGCCATGCCAGATCGCACTGTCACGACTGATCACCAATTCGATATCCACCGATTGATCGGCCAGTCGCTCCTGTACACGCTGCTTCCAGTTTCTCAGCCAATGCGCCATATGCACGCTTTCTGGTCGATGATGCGTATTTTCACCCAATGACGACTGTATCAACTGATTCAGTTCGGCCAGGCGTTCAACGTTAAAGGTCACGTGTTCAACGGCTTGTTGGATCGCCTGTTGGTTTGTCTGGTCCTTTTGATCAGAGTTGTTCTGAACAGGGGAGTTTTGATCACTAAGCAGGCAGTCCTGTAAATGACTGTTGGCCAACCGGATGTTGCCTAGTGGCGTATTCATTTCGTGAGAAATACCCATCACCAGCTGCCGTAGCGATAAGTCCCGTGAGGCTTCCAGTCGTTTTAATTCGGCGTCGCGCTCGCGTTTTTCACTGACATCGATAATAGAGCCCACCCAGTAAGCATCGGGCTGATCGGTGTCCCGGCGCATGGTCAGAATGCCGTAGACCTGGCGTCCGCGGCGGGGCATCAGTGCCAGCTCAAGCCCCTGAATTCTGCCGTTATGCTCGAGCGTATCCCACAGTAACAGGGAGGCTTCAGGGCTCTCGATAAACTGGTCGAGATGGACATCGGCCTCAATGAGATCGTCCGAGTGCTCATACCCCAGAAGTTTCGCCATGGCCGGATTGCAGCCGTTGATTCGGCCTTGCCCGTTTAGCTGAAAGCGTGCCGCCAGCGAGTGCTCGTACAAATCCTGATAGCGGGTCAGGTGTCGAATAGCCTCGGCCTGGGCGGTATTCAGTTCGGACTGGTCGCGCTCTCGGGCCTTATTTAAGAAATTAATGCGTGAGCCCATGGCCAGTGAAATGAGCACAATATCGAACACCGACCCGATCTGGTAACTGTGCAGAAACAGCCTATTGCCCGGCAAAATACCCAAAGAGCTGACGTTGCCTGAGATCACCCCAATGATGAAAGCGATCCAGGCGAAGGTGAATAATTTGGCGGGCTCGTGGCCACGTCGCCAGACCTGAATGGCCACGATCAGGGTGTACACCGCCAGTACTGCGTTCATCAGATTCTGCACCGAGACGGCAAAGGAATAGGGGGCAACAAAAGACAGCACCATGAAGACGATGGTGACTGGCATATAGATCCGATACAGCATATAGCCGCTGTAGTTGTACGTTTTCAGTTCCAGAAAACGCGGTATGAACAGGCTGAAGAAAAACTGAGTGATGGCAAACGACAGCGGCATCATCAGGCCATTGAGTTCCGGGTGCTGCGGCCAGAAGTAGCCAAAGGCAGAGCCTTCAAAGTTCATATGAAAGAACAGAAAACTCAGCACAAATCCGCTGTAACCAAGGTACATACGGTCACGGACGATAAAGAACAACACCAGATTATACAGCGCCATGGCCAGCATCACGGCGTAATACGCCCCGCGAACCAGGTTGTTCTTCATCATGGTGTCGATCAGTTGATCGCCATCAATGATCTCAAGCGGGAGTTGGTAGGCGCCCTCCGTCGAAATGTAGAGATAAAGGTCGTAGGTCTCTCCTGCTTTCAAGGGCAGGGGCAGTACCAGATTGGGGTGATCAACAATGCGCTCATGGTAAGGAATACGGTCACCGCCGCGGCTGCGTGTGCAGGATTGGGGGATGACGCTGCCCTCCGGACATTGAAACAGCACAACCCGATCGAGCAGTGAATAGTGATTCCAGAGGTACGCTTGCAGGTCGCTGTCGCTGCGCACCTGCATGCGAAACCAGTAGGCGTGTCGGCGAAAGCCAAAGTTGATGAAGTCTGACTCGGAGTGATTCCAGAAATCCGAGGTCATCTTCTCGCTCAGGGCATCGAGCAGCCGACTCTCGGACAGGCTGCCGTCATCCAAGGCCTCGTCCAATAAATGAGGCGCTTCCTGATACTGCCAATAGCGGCCCGTGATCTGGGCTTCGCCTTGGCGAATATCGAGAGGGGATGCCTGACTGACTGCCGTCGTTAGCAGTAATACCAGCACGCAGAGACCAGCAGGCCAATGCTTGATCAGGCGAGGTAAGGCCGTGTAACGCATCGCGGGGTGTCCTTATCCAGCATGAACTCTGTCCATTGAGTGTAGCGTTTGCGGGGGCAGTATAGCGTACTGAAAACATGTCTTCTTGGGACAGATGTCATGGACTGAGACCCGGGTCTCATGGTGCTGGCCAAGGGCCGTCGGTTTCAGTAATCTACTGCGTTTAAACCGCGCTGACTCAATAAGTATTTGTATGTTTTTTGAACAGGAACGAGGCCAGTTTTTCCGCCCACTGACGGGAAAATATCGGGCTCAGGTCATGGAGTGTCTGAAAGAGCTGTATCAGCGGCTCTACAGCTCCAGTAGTGCCGATTACGGGCAGGCGATTCAGCGTGATACCGTGATTGAAGTTTTTCAGGAAGCACTGGTACGAGCGCCGATTCTGGCCGACGACAGCGACAGTGATGCCGATAGTGGTGCCGATAGTGGTGCCGATAGTGGTGTAGAGAACGCTGCAAACAGTGCGACCTCGGAAGCGCCAGAGAGCCGCTTCCGCACCAGTCGTGAACAGGCCAGCTGGGTGCTGAATCAGCTGCTGGATCACGGTTGGTTGGAGAAACAGGTCGACGAGGCCAACCTGCAAAGTACCTTTGCCTTTACTCGTTATGGTCGTCAGTTTACCGAGCCATTTGTGGCCGACAGCCGCGCCATGACCCGTACCCGACATCGCAACACACGTAATACCCGCAACTCGCTGGAGTCGTTTCTTGAACGCGGCGATGTGTACGATCTTCTGGATGCCTATGAATATTCCGAGCGCATCATCAGCGACTTCACCGATGTGATCGCTGAGCTGGAAGAGCGCAAGCGCGATCTCGTGCGCGAAATGGAAGACCACCTATTAATTCAGCGCGCCAGTGAAGCCTTCTTTGACTTCATGGAAAACCGCTTCCAGCCGGATTTGTCGGTACGGCTGTCGGCGGATAACGTGGAAAAACACCGGGATCAGATTCAGGGCATTATCGAGCAGGTTCGTAAAAAACCGGTGGAAGACAAAGCAGCCGCCGAGAAGCGCTTACGTGAGCTGCTCCCGGAGCTGGGTAAAGACGGTCAGTCGGTGCTCTGGACCATTCTCGACGGCATTGAAGTTCGCCTGCGTAATGCCAGTGACATCATGCTGCCGGCGCTGCGTCGCGCCCTGCAAAGCTTTACCAAGCGTGCCGATATCATCATTCGTCAGATGAGCTATCTGGCATCGCAGCAGCATAACGATGTGCTGGGTGTGTGTCGTAAGCTGGCTGACATGCCCGAAGCGCAACAGGCCGAAGCACTTGAACGCGCCGGTCAGTTAATGGAAGTTCCGCAGATTCGCCTGACTGATCCCGCCAGTGTACGCATGCACGCACCGCGTAAGCGCCAGCTGATTGAGGCCGCGCTGGACGACGGTAAGGGGGATTTCGATGTCGATGCCCGTCGTGAAATCTACGTTCAGCAGGTACTGGATCAGGCCTTCCTGGTAAACCAGCAGGCACTGCGTTCGTTTATGGCCAGTAAGCTGGTCAGTGGTAATAAAGTATCGACTCGGGATATTCCCATCGACACCGCTCAGGATTTTCTTGCCGTTGCTCACGCCATTGGTTTAGGAGCGGCGGATGGCTTGTCGTCTGAATTTGAATTCCGCATTGATTATGACGAGCAGCCACGGGAAGTAGACGGCAACGGTTACTTCATCAAGAAAGATCATTTTACGTTTGAACTGGTTCAGAAACCTTCCTGAGCTGACTAATTACAAAGAACATTACTTATGTTGCATCAGATAGAAAACGACCTCGAAAAAGAAGGTCTCAGCCAGAAAGAATATTCTGAACTACTGGTCCGTTTGTTGGATTACGGAGTCATCTGCCGCGATGAATCTCAGGTCGAACAAACACTCTACGACCGCTTTGTACGCATTGAAGACCTGGTAGCTGAGTACCTGACGGTGCTGGGGATTCGTATTCAGCACGATCCGCGTTTTCAGTTTGTCCGGTTATTTCCACCCGGTGCTCAGGTTCCAGGCATGGAAGAGGACATGGTCAACCCGGGGAGTTCGGCGTTTCGTCAGCGTTTAAATCAAAGCGAAGTTGCCTTGATTCTGGTGTTACGTGCGCAGTACGACAAAGCCTTGCGGGAAGGTGCGGTGGATGAACAGGGCTGTGCCATGGTCTCATTTGAAGGCCTGAGCATTGCTATGAAAAACCTGCTGAAGCGTAACCTGCCGGACAACCTGACCGAGCGTAAAGCGCTGTTCCGTAAGTTGCGTCAGATGCGTTTGATTCAGTTGCAGAATGAAGACAGCACCAGCGATGGTGACGTCTGGTTGCGTATTCGCCCAATGATTATGTCCTACGTCAGCGATGACGTGCTTTCTGCGTTACTGGATGACGGTAATGACGAGGCTGATCCTGAAAATACAGATTCGCAGCAGGCTGAGCAGGCAGAGACCGCTGTTGAAGAAAACGTCGCTGAAGAAAGCGACGGCGATGAAAATGATGCATCTGGCGTAGACGAGTCAACAGAAGCGACCTCGACGTCAGAAGAAAACGAAGCGTCAGAAGAAAACGCCCCTCAGGAAGCCGCGCAGTCAGACGACCATACGTCCGAAAATGAAACGTCTGGAAATGAGGCGTCTGGTAATGACGCCTCTCAAGATGACGTATCGGAAAACGATGCTTCCGACCCTGACGCTGCAACAGATGATGCTTCACAAGACGACGGCAAAGCGCCCGTCAGTCTGTTTGGAGAATAAGCCCTATGTATCTCAAGAAATTTATCTACATCAACTGGGGCAACATCCCGGCCACTGAATTTGAATTTGGTCCAATTAATCTGCTCTCCGGGGGTAACGGTTCGGGTAAAACGACCGCCGCCGATGCTATCCAGACCATCATGACGGCCGCGCACGATACGCTGTTCCATTACAACCCCGGTCAGGACGAAGCGACCCAGCGTGGGCGTGGAAAAAACGTACGTACTCTGGCGTCTTATGTCCTTGGTTGTGACGATGGCAGCTATGCGCGCCCGAACGGTGCCGTCGGCTACTTAGGTGCGGTATTTCATCCGACTCAGGGTGAAAGCGGCGAACCGTTTACCGCCATTATCGGCGTGAGTGCGACGGTAGACCGTGCCGGTGCCCAACCGGTGGCGCGTCAGAACGACATTCAGTTTTACATCGTTGCCGGCGAGTCGCTCACTCAGAACGACTTTTTGCTGAACATCGACGACACTCAGCAGGAAGTGATTCCACTGAATAAACTGGTTAAAAACCTCGCCTCGCGTATTGATCCGAACAGTGTTGAAAAATACGACACTAAGAAACAATACCTACGCCGTTTGTACGGTGCGCTGCGCGGCCGTAACGATGCCGTTTCTGAGCGCGAAGCCATGAACGCGGCGCGTACCTTCTCGCGCTTCATGGCCTATAAACCGGTGAAGAGTATCAACGGTTTTGTTGCCAATGAAATTCTTGAACCGAAAGACATGGGCGATGCCATCCGTAGCGTCTCTGACTTGATGAAAACCATTTATGCGATGGAGTCCGACGCCAACCGTCTGGCCGAAACCATTGCACGCCTGAGCGGTACTCGTGACAGCGCCGGCAGTTATATTGATCAGTGGATCGACTACAACGTGTTGGAATACACCGCCGCGCGTAGTCGTTACCTTAATGATCAGAAAAATTACCTGCACGCTAAAGAAGTGCAGCAACAGGTACGTGAACTGCTTGCAAAAACGCAGAAAGAACGTGACGTCGCACAGGACCGACGTAAGCAGGTGCGTGAGCAACTGATTACCATGGAGGCACGACGTCAGGGCATCGATGCGCTGCAAGATAAAGACGCCGCCGAGCAAGCCATTAACGATGGTAAAGCTAAGCTGCAACAGCAGGCGATTCCTCTGCTTGAGCAGGATCAGATGCTGCAAGCCTCGCTGCGTGCCACCGAGCTGTTATACGGTGCATTGCAGAAAACCAATGTCGCTGCCGAAGTGCCGTCTCTGGGCAGCAAACGCATGGCCGAGCAGGCGCGAGAAGTTCTGGCCATTAAAGACCAGGGCGCGGTGGATTTCCGCAAACTGTTGGGCAAAGACTGGGTGGATTTATCGCCGCTGGAAGCTCACTTAGATGATGCTCGAGCGCAACAGTTGTTGGTGAATCAATGGCGTGATCGTTTCCATAATACTGAGCTGGAAAGCAGCGGTATTTCATTGCGTGATCAGATTGCCCGTATCGTTGACCGCCGCGAGCAAAAGTTACAACAAGCGCAGCACCGTATGGTGCAGAAGCAAAACGAAATATCCAGTCTGGAAGCGCGTCAGGCGAATTACCCGGGCTATGTGCGTCAGGCGCTGGAAGTCATCATGCGCGAGTGTCCACAGGCTGAACCTCGGGTATTGGCGGATTACGTCGAGGTGACCGATCCTGAGTGGCAGAGTGCCATTGAAGGTTACATTGGCGGCGCACGTTTCAGCATTATCGTTGAGTCAGCCTTTGAAGCCGAAGCCGCGCATATCCTGCGTCAGATTCCAGGTGGCAGCCGCGCCCGTGTAATTCAGGGTGAAAAAGCGAAAAAAGACAGCGAGCGTATGAAGCTGTCCTCGAATTCCATCATTCACCTGATGGATTTCGACCACGCTACCGCACGCTATTACCTTGAGGCCAGCTACGGCTCGGTTGAACAGGTTGAAGACCTGCAAGCGTTGCGTATGACCCGCCGTGGTGTCACCAAGCAAGGTCTGGGTTCGGGCTCTTATTCGATTTATCGTTGTGATCTGAACGATGCCGATCTGGTGTTTGGTCTGGGGGCTCGTGAGCGTGCACTGAACGCTAAGCGCAGTGAAGTCAATACACTCGAAGACGTTGCTAACGAGGCGAACTATCAACTGCGTCAGGCACAGCAGTTACTGGATGCGGTTAACCTGCTGCGTCACGTCACCTTTGCCGACCAGATGCAGTCCATGCTCGATACCCAATACGCCATGACTCAGGCGGAAAACGCCCTGAAAGGCGTGGATGTCACGAGCTTCGGCGATATCGAACACGAGTTTGTGGCGTTAAAAGAAAAAGCCGACGGACTGGATGCGCAGATTAAAGAACTCGACGGTGAGTTGGGTCGTTTGCAGCAGAAGTTAACGGACGCTGAAAAAGGCGTGAAAGCGCTGAGTGAACATCAGGAACAAACGTCGGACATCGCCGATGCGAAAGAAGACGCCCTGCGCAAGATCGTCAGCGTATGGCCAGATTTTAATCTGGATCAGCGACTGGAGCAGGCCGATAAAGAGGCCGAAGAAAGTCCGGTGGAAGCCATCGAGAATTTGCGCAAAACCCTGGCGCAGGAACTCAATTCCATCGCCTATGAAATTGAGCGCAACATTACCGATCACAACCAGACGTGTCAGACGATTGATTCGATCGTGTATACGCCGGATTACCGTGACGAGCATGGTGCGACGTTCTTCACCAGTGTGTGTGACTTGCAGCGTGAAGTTGAGCGCGTACATAACCGTCTGAAAAACAACATTCTGGTTGAGAAACAAGACAAGCTGCACCAGTTGCGCGAAAGCTTTAATAACGTGTTCGTGACTAACCTGTGTCACTCTATTTATCAGGCCATCAATGACGGTAAGCGCATTCTTGAAGACCTGAACAAAGAGCTGGCTCATCACCAGTTTGGTGCCGACCGCGAAACCTACTGGTTCGACTGGGCCTGGGTGCCGGAGTACAAAGAGTATTTCCAGTTCTTTGATGAAGTCATTAAGAATCCAGCGCTGGGCGACGGTGCCACGCTCTTTACCGCTGAGTTGTCTGCCAGCTCGGTGAAAGTCCGTGATCAGTTAATGAGCATGTTGCTGGATGACGATGAGCAAAAAGCCATGCGCGAACTGGAGCGTATTTCCGACTATCGCAACTACCGTGCTTACGAGATTTATAAGCAACCAGCCAATAAAGAACCAATTGCCTTGTCGCAATACGGTACGGGCTCAGGCGGTCAGTTAGAAACACCGGCCTACATCATCCGCTCGGCGGCGATTACCTCAGCCTTCCGCTTCAACGAGGGTGATACGCACCTGCGTGTGGTGCTGGTGGATGAGGCGTTCTCGAAGATGGACGAAACCCGCTCGAAAGAGGTGATTAACTACCTTACCGAGAGTCTGGGCTTGCAGTTGCTGTTTATTATGCCAACCAGTAAATCAGGGCCATTCATGGATCTGGTGTCGAACCAGTTTGTGTTCTCGAAGGTGCCGTTAACCGGTGGTCAGAGCAAAGGCGAACTGCAGACGCGCGTTCTGATCGACCGCCAGCAGTGCAATCAGGAAAAGGTCAAAGAACTGTGGGCGAACCATCGCCGCACCATTCGACATCAGGCCTCACTCGACTTTATGGAAGAGTTTGCCTGACATGGCTGAGTACGGGCAGGGCGATGCGTCGTTTCAGGCCGCTGGACAATACGAGGGCATTCATGCCCTCGTCGATGCCTTTTATGACGCCATGGAAACCTTGCCCGAAGCGCGCCGTATTCGTGACATGCACCCGCAAGATCTGACTGAATCCCGCGATAAGCTTACGCGCTTTCTGTGTGGATGGATGGGCGGCCCAAAACTCTATCGTGAAAAATACGGCGCCATTGCCATTCCACGGGCACATGCGCATTTGCCGATCGGCGAGGCCGAGCGCGATGCCTGGCTGGCATGCATGCGCGAAGCACTGACAACACAGCCGTACCCTGACGCGTTTAAAACGTACCTCATGAGGCAATTGTTTGTGCCGGCTGAGCGTTGCCGTATGGCGTCGCAGGCCATGGGGTCTTAGGCCATAAGGTCTTGGGCCATAAGGTCTTGGGCCATAAGGTCTTGGGCCATAAGGTCTTGGGCCATGGAATCAAGAGACGCTGGGTAATCGACACCAAAGTCTGATACCGTAAGCCAATAACAGAATAATAATGAGCACGATCCTATGTCACTGATCCGACTACTTCCCTTGTGTGCCTTACTGGCGGCACCCGTCATGCAGGCGGAAACCATCAACGACTACGCTCTCTGGAACATTAAAAGCGAGCCGGGAGAAGTACGCTGGGTTCAGATTCGTGAATTCCAGAAACTTAATGGTGAAGAGATCTTTCATGTGGATGTTTACCAGCGTGAAAACGGCGACATGCGTGAGCTAGCCATGCGCCTCGCCGATCACATTGCCATTGAGCGTGAGGCCCTGCTGGACAGCATTGGTCAACCAGTGGATACCGGGGTTCCCGAGCGGATGGCCTATGACAGCGCATTGCGTCAGTGGGCGCGTACGCCGTCGCAAGAGCGTGATATTTGCCGTCGTCCTATCCAGCGTTGTTTGCCTGAGCTACTGAGTGGCGGTGGCTTTTAATACAACGTCGTTGTGACCCACCGTCAGCCAGTTAACCTGAACACCTAATCTCAATAGCCCCGTGCTTTCAGGTCACGCATGACCTGCTCATAGAAATCCGCGACGCCTCCCTGATAGGGCGCACCTTCCTGCAACCAGCGATCCTGGGGGCCGTAATACTGGTTACGCCCGGTGAAATAGTTGTGGTAATACCCGTGGCTGAAAATGCTGCCATCCAGCGTTTTAATGTGCTCAAAATTACGGCGACCATCGGCACAGGGGGGGTAGCCAATTTTGTCGAAGTTCTGGGAGTCCATGGTGGTGTAGCCATCGTTCGGGCCATACAGTGCCGTCACGCCCAGATAGAAAGTAGCATCGCCCCAGTACTCGTAGTCCCAATGGTGGATGCGGGCTGAGTAGCTGTAATGACCTACGCCGTTGCAGTTCTCGTTGCCTTCATTGACCAGTTCATACCAGCCGCGCTCTGACAGCCCCAGATCCGACATCAGTGTATTCCAGGCTTGCTCATCGCGGTAAACGTCTTCTTGCATGTACTGGCTGGACAGAGAGGTCAGGCCACTGAGAAAGGCGCGGAACTGCCCACGTAGATCGAGATCGTATTCGAAATCGTTGTTGCGATCGTAGCCTTCCATCAATACCAGCGGCTGAGAAAAAAGCTCGGCATCCGTTTGGGTATCGCCAACTTCGCGCCACATCAAATCGGTATTCAGGCGTTCGCCTTCTTCAAACTCCCAGAACGAGGCACCGGCCTCAGGATCAATCCAGCCTTCACC
>Ga0181594_10001796_pt1 | contig 19846 bp, 17 predicted proteins | sample 071ome_18_FD_145603 | JGI IMG/M metagenome (GOLD analysis project Ga0181594, IMG submission 145603) | Coastal salt marsh microbial communities from the Groves Creek Marsh, Skidaway Island, Georgia - 071413BT metaG (spades assembly) | ecosystem: Environmental > Aquatic > Marine > Intertidal zone... | reverse complement strand
ATCGGCCTGGTCGACCAACGATTGCCATCGCCTTACCGGTTTGAGGGCCGGGTCTGTGGCGTTCATAGCGTCCTGCGACCCTGCGTTTCCTGTACCGCACCCAGGAGCGCAACTCGGATGCCGGCCCTGCCGGCGGCGGGCACCGACCTCCTCTGGGGTCCGTCTCGCGACCCGCGCCCTCAATGCATCTCTTCTCTGGAAGGAGGACTGACGTGAAAGAAGCACTTGCGAACGAGACAGGGATCAGTCGCTGGTTTCGACTAAGGCAGCTTCTGGTTTCGCTGGGCCTACAAAAAAGAAAAGCCGACGGCAGCGGTCGTCGAGCCGCCTACACCGATTATTGGCAGGTTCGAAACCACCGCGCTGCCGCGCCGACGCGAAAGTAAGGACAAGCTTCCGCCGAGACTAACGGCGGCAAATCAACCCCAAAAAAGGGGAACCGCCGGACGTAACCGCGCCGCCGGACAAGGGGGGTCCGTTTCATGTTTACGTATGAAATCTACGTGTTCGAGCGTGGTCGTTGGGTCTTGGAATCGTCCTACGCGGCCGATCGGCGCGATGAGGCGCTCAATCTCGCCCGGCGAATTGAGAACAATAAAAGTGCCGATGGTGTCCAGGTTATTCGCGAGCGTGTCGATGCCGGTACCGGGCGGATCGAACGAACGACGGTGTACAACACTTGGCGGCGTCGCAAAGCCAAAGCATGGCGCGCCGCACGTGGGGACGCCCCTGGGCCCTATGCCGACCTATTGGCAGCGGCAACCGATGACGAAGAGCTCTTGCCGGAGCCCATCTATCCTGACCCGCCGGCGCCACCCGAAATTGTTCCCCCGGTGGGTCGTGTCCTGACGAAGCTTGTCGCGATTGCGGTTGCCAGTCTTGGCCTTGCGTCTTTAATCGCCGCCGTACACAGCGGTGCCTCGGCGGGCGCCCTTGGGCTGTAGGGACCATGACCCCGCAAGATTTCGTCGACATGCTGCGTCGCCATGATCGGTTCTTGAACCGACAAAGTGGTGGAAAACGTGCGGTCCTGACGAACTGCAACCTTTCCGGATTACGTCTGACGAACTTAAATCTCAGAGAAGCAAAACTGACAGGCGTCAGTTTTCGTGGATGCCGGTTCGTCAACGCCGACTTTTCCTTTGCCGATCTATTCGCGGCCGATTTCGGAAATGCCGAACTGCGTGGCGCCAACCTTCACCGGGCCGACTTGCGTGGCGCCCGACTGTCCGAGACCGTGCTGCGTGACGCCAACCTTAAGGAAGCGGATCTGCGTCCCGGCGCGCTGGTTATTGACCAACAGCAGCCGAGAAGCAGCGGAAAAAGCGACTTTACGGTTGAGAAAACCACTGAGGACAAAGGGCGGAGCGTCGACCTCACGGGGGCCGATCTGTGTCGGGCGAACTTGGAAGCGGCAAAGCTACAGAACGCCAAAATGGTCGGCGCCGATCTCAATCGGGCGAACCTAAACTTCGCTCGGCTGGAAGGGGCGAATATGAGAGGCGCCGTTCTGTCTGATGTTCGGTTGACGAGCGTCGACTTCGTCGGCGCCAAAGTGAGCGTGGCATCTGCCGAATGGACCCCGACTCTAAGGGACACGTTACGTCAACACGCTTTATGGTCCGATTCAGATGGACGCAAAGGGAGACGCGCGGAGCTTTCCGGCGCCTACCTGCAGGGGGTCGATCTATCGCATGCCTTTCTCTCGGGGGCGGACTTAAGTGGTGCCAATCTGTCGGGCGCGAATTTGAGCGATACCGAGTTCGTTTCTGCGAACCTCAGCAATGCAAAAATGGACGGCGCGTACTTGTCCCGGACGGATTTGTCGGGAACGAAGATGTCAGGTGTTTCGATGTGTGGGGCTGTCCTCACCAGCGTTCGGATGGAGCCGGTCGTTCAGCAGCGACGCGACGGAAAAGGTACCAAGCTCGTCAAGACCGACCTGACTAATGCCGACCTCACGGGGGTGCAAGTCGCCTACACCTCGATGCATAAGGCCCGCCTAGAGGGGCTCAAGCACGACGGCATCGTGACCGCGATCGCGGAGCGTATGGACCGGCTTCAGCCGAGTTAAGGCCCTTGCACCGGCTGGTGTTTGGGTGACACGCTGGGCGGATGACACAACAACAAATCCGTTATGCCTACGTCGATGTGAATGGTGGGCAGGTCCATTACCGGTCGAGCGGCCGAACCGGTGGCGCCCTGGTATGTTTCCATCAAACGCCTCTGTCCTCGCGCATGTACGAGCGCGCCTTGCCGCTGCTCGGTGCGCGGCTTCGGGCATTCGCCTTCGATACGCCGGGATACGGCGCATCAACGCCTCTTATTCCCGGTCCGCCGACTCTCGAGGGTTATGCGGCGCAGCTGGTGGCCGCGATGGATGCCATCGGTCTGGATCGCGTGGCGGTTTGCGGATTCGCCACCGGCGCGGCGATCGCGGTCGAGGTCGCGCACCAATTGGGCAAGCGCGCAAGCCATCTCGTTTTGTCGGGGACGCCTCTTCTGAGCGATTCGCGGCTGAAGATGTTTGCCGAAAACCTCGGCGAACCGAACCTCGAAGCCAGCGGGGCCCACGTCCAACAGGTCTGGGACAGCCGCATGGAAAACTACGGACCCGGCAACGATCTTGACCAGGTGCAAATGGCGGTGGCGGAAACCATCCGCGTGTACGACCGGTTCAATTGGGGCCTATTGGCGGTCGCCAAATACGACTTGGCCACTGCATTACGCGCCTTGGATGTACCGGCCCTCTTCATCAGCGCGGAGCATGACAAGTTGTCGCCAGAGAACAGCGACGCCGCCAGCCTCGTGCATGGCGCCCGCGAATTGTACGTTCCCAATGCGCAGCCGCAGCTGTGCTGGACAGACCCGGAGCGGTTTGCCGAAGAAGTGTTCAAGTTCGTCGACCCTACCGGTTGACCACGGTGTTTGATGCGACGCCCCTCTTGTGCGCATTTGCACGATACCGACTCAATGGGCTGCAAACGTTTGATGCCGCAATGATCCAGCGCAGGACGCTGCGTAAACTCGTGCATCGCGCACGTAACACGCGTTTTGGACATGACCACGGGTTTTCGCGCATTGGCGATGTCGCCGATTTTCAGCACCGGGTGCCGTTAAGCGATTTTGAAGAGTTTTGGTCGGGTTATTGGGCGGGCTCATTTCCCAATCTGGTTGACGTTACCTGGCCGGGCCACATTCCCTATTTCGCGTTGACCTCGGGCACATCGTCGGGGCGGAGCAAGTACATCCCGGTCAGTAGGGAAATGTTGCGGAGCAACCGGCGCGCCGCGGTCGACATTTACGCATTTCATTTGCGGGCCAATCCAGAAAGCCGACTCCTTGCCGGCAAGAGCATGATGCTGAGTGGGTCGACCCAACTGACCGAGGAGGCGCCCGGTGTCAGCAGTGGGGACCTGAGCGGGATCATGGCGGCCTCGGTGCCTTGGTATGCCCGGTCGCGCTTCTTTCCGCCGCCGGACATCGGCCGCATCCAGGATTGGGAAGAGAAAATGGCCCTTATTGCCGCCCGCTCGCGGCAGAAGACCATTCGCGTCGTCGGCGGCACCACAAGTTGGCTGGTGCTGTTTCTCGACCAAGTCTTGAAAAACGCGCGCGGCGCGAGGTTGGCCGACGTGTATCCGGACCTCGACCTTCTGGTGCACGGCGGGGTTAGTTTCGAACCTTATCGGACCCACGTTGAAAGATTGTGCGCCGGGATGTCGACGGATGTGCGCGAGGTCTATCCGGCGAGCGAGGGGTTCATTGCGATCGCCGACGCCGGTCCCGATGACGGGCTCCGTCTTTGTCTCGATCACGGCATTTTCTTCGAATTCGTGCCTGTCACCGACTTGGAGTCGCCAGCACCGAGGCGTTATTGGATCGACGATATCGAAGAAGGTGTCGACTACGCGATCGCCGTGACGACCTGCGCCGGGCTTTGGTCCTACCTCGTGGGAGATACCGTTCGGTTCGTCGATCGGGCCAACGCGCGAATCGTTGTAACGGGGCGCACCGCCCAAATGCTGTCGGCGTTCGGCGAACATGTCATCGTTTCCGAACTGGACCGGGCAATATCGGCGGCGTGTCGTGCGACGGAGTGCGCCGTTGTCGACTATGCCGTCGGCGCCGTCTTCCCGCGCGACGGACACGCCAAGGGGCATCACGTAGTTGTTGCCGAGTTCGAAAGCCGCCAGCCGGACCCCGATCGCTTCACGGCTTTGGTCGACGCGGCCCTCCAGGAAGAGAACGACGACTATCGCGCCCATCGATCGGGCGACTTCGGTGTCGGGCGCCCCCAACTCGTCGTGGGCGCCTCCGGCATGTTCAGGTCATGGATGACAGCGCGCGGCAAACTCGGCGGCCAAAACAAAGTGCCGCGTATCCTGACCGACCCCCAGCTGCTCGCCGAATTGCGCACATTTGCAGAGGATTTCTCGCCATAGGCTCTTGAACCCGGCCGTGGGTTTTCGTCGCCGGGGTGCGGGGTTCTCCGAGGCGTAGAATCTTGTTGCGCTGATTGTCAGAAGCCTCTATTTCGCTTTTCCGCAGAGGCGCTCGTCCACGTCCAGTGGGGGCGTCTCTCGTAGTTTTGGATCATCTGGCGGCATCGCCTTTCTTGGACTGGCTGGCATCCACCGCGCCACTGGGGAGGAAAAATTGGAAGCTCTCAAATTCGCGGCACCGGCGACGTCGGGGCAAATCGACATTGGGACCCATGTAGTGGGCGATCTTTCCGGCATCGATCCGAGTCTGTTGATGGACGAAGACCACCTGATGACGGTTCTGAAAGAAGCGCTTGAGGCGCAAGCCTTCACCATCTTGGGAGCGCAGAGTTACAAGTTCCCTGGCGAGGATTCGGGCGTTACCGGGTTCTACATTCTCTCCGAAAGTCATGCGGCGTTTCACAGCTATCCCGAATACGGATACATCGCGCTGGATATTTTTTCCTGCGGCGCATCCCGGCCGGACCATGTCCTTGCCCATGTGGCGCGAGCGTTGGGTGCCGACGAAACGGCTACCAAGTCCCTCGACCGCCGCGCGGCGCTCTAGCCACTGCGGTCGTTTTCCGCGCCCACTCCCGGCAAATGCGCGATGGCATTTGCATAATACGCAACGAGTTGACGGTCGTCCGGATTGATTCGGTATAGGCCGTCCGTTTCCAGCACCATATGACGAAGCAAGAGCATGCGTAGCCCGACGCCGACGGCGTAGTCGCGGTCGGCCCGCGGCAGATAAACTTGAACCCCCTGCGCTTCGAGTGATTTCATCAGATCGAAGACTGAGGCCTTGATCTTGATCTCGCTGACCGGTTGGTCGTCCCTGGTCAAAAGGACGGTGGCCACCAACGCGACCGGCGTGACCGGGACGACGGCACCGACGGCGTCCATCAGGTGGCGACCGAGCGCTTCGATCTGGTCGAAACGTTCGGACGCCTCTTCGTCGGCAAATTCGGTGCCGCTTCTGGCGAGGTAATCGGTCAAAGAGATCGGCGTGCCGAAATTGACGCAGGCGTAGCCGAAGCGATGCCAACGGTGGCGCAAGATAAGACCGATTTGGTGGCCGAGGAAACCAAACGCCTTGGTTAGGGCAGAGCCAGTGCCGATGCGGGGCAATTCTTTATCGAGCGAACGCAACAGCGTTCGATCTTCGAGGACCCGGTCGTAGTTGATCCCGACCGGGATGAAGATCAGGTCACGCCCGCTCGCTGGGTCGAACGCCCCCACCATGCAGGAGAGAAGTCCCAAGCGGGGCTCGCGCAAGCGGCCGTCTCGGCTCAGTCCACCCTCCGGATAGACAGCCTGCACCACGCCACCCTCAGTCGCCATTTGGACATAACGTGCGAGGACTTTGCGGTAGAGCAGGCTGCCTGATTTCCGCCGAATGAAATAGGCGCCCAGGGTTCGGATCAGCGTTTGGAGAGGCCAGATTCTGGCCCATTCTCCCACCGCGTAGCTGAGCGCTGCGGTTGATGCAGCTAGATACCCAACCAGAACGTAATCCATGTTGCTGCGGTGGTTCATGACGAAAACCACGGAAGCATTCTCCGGTACCGCAGAAATCCGCTCCGGGTCGGTGTAGCCGAGTCGAACGCGGTAGAGCGAACGGGCCACTTGCCGAGCCAGCCAATAGCCCACTCGAAAATAGGCGTAGGCATTGAACGACGGGACGATTTCTCGGGCGTACCGAGCGACCTCCCGGACGACGGCTTCGCGCGGTTTGCCGCTCTCTTCCGCTTCGGCCTCGGCGGCTTTCATGATTTCCGGGTCGTATGTGAGGCGATCAATCAGCACCGCCCGTCGCGTGAGCCGGAAGGGCTCAATCCTAAGCTGCAACCTCGTGTTGAGATCGTTGATCACTCGGTTGACCCGCCGGCGGAGGTACCAGCGCACGCTGGGGATCAGGAGCCGGTCCAACGTCGCCCAGGCGGCCATCACCCCAACCAGGACGATCATCCAGATCGGGACAGGAACAGTCTCGAGCATGCCACCTCCGGGCTCGTCCTTATCAGGAGTTGGGCAGTAGGTCGGGCATCCGCCTGAGCGGCCCCGGGGTATTTAATTTGGCGGTTGAGAGGCGCGGCCCGGACCGCTAGAACCCCTGGCGGAGGTTGGCAATTTGAATTTTTCTGCTCCGTCCCGTTGTCGGAACGGATCCCGTATCGCCGTGGTGGGCGCCGGTATCGCAGGCCTTGGCTGCGCGTGGGCGCTCTCCAAGCACCATCACGTCACCCTTTTCGAGGCGGCGGACCGGCTCGGCGGCCACAGCCACACGGTCGATGCCCCATTGGGCGATCGGAAGATTGCCGTCGATACCGGATTCATCGTCTACAACAACGTTAACTACCCCAACCTCATCGAGCTTTTCGACACGCTGAAAGTGCCGACCGAGCCGAGCGACATGTCGTTTTCGGTATCGCTCGATGGTGGGACGTTCGAATACGCTAGCCCGCTGCCAACTGGTCCGATTTGCCAACCGGCCAATCTCTTGCGCCCGCAATTCTTGCGGATGCTGATCGACATCGTGCGGTTTTACCGACATGCGCTGCGCGCGCAGAGGGAAGGGACGGCAGCCGACCTCACGGTGCGCGAGCTGCTCGAACAAGGCGGGTACTCGGAGACTTATTGGTATCTTCATATCCTGCCGATGGCCTCGGCTATTTGGTCGACGCCGGTCGACCAAATTCTCGAATTCGATGCGGCCAACTTCATTCGTTTCTACGACGAACACGGTCTGTTGCGGTTTCGCGATCGACCGAAGTGGCGCACGGTAACGGGTGGAAGTCGCACCTACGTGCAAAAGTTGGCGGACGACTTCGCGGGAGAAATTCGCGTCGGCGCCCCAGTGCGCGCGGTGACGCGGGGGGTCGGCGGGGCTACGGTTCGGACTGATACCGCCGAGCAAGAATTCGATCATGTCGTTTTTGCCACCCATGCCGACAAAACATTGGAGATTTTGGGGGAGGATCGGACCGCTGCCGAGCATGCGGCGCTTTCGCCGTTCAAATATGCGCGCAGTACCGTGACGCTTCATCAGGATGCGGCGCAGATGCCTGCACGAAAGGGCGCTTGGTCGAGTTGGAATTATCAGGCACGGACTGGCATGGATTCCAGCCGCCCGGTGCCCGTGACCTATTGGATGAACAGGTTGCAGAACATCGATCCAGGGATACCGCTATTTGCGTCGTTGAACCCTTGGACGCAACCTGCACCCGACAAGGTTCTAGGTCGTTACGAGTACGAGCACCCGGTGTTCTCGCGCGACACGGTCATTGCGCAGCAAGCGCTCACGGCTGTGCAGGGGGCGCGAAGTACGTGGTATTGCGGCGCCTATTGCGGCTTCGGCTTTCACGAAGACGGCCTCAAGTCGGGATTTCGTGTGGCGCGGACCCTCGGCGCCGAAACGCCATGGGCGCCGGTCGACGCAGAGCGCTACGTGTATCGAGAGACGGCCGCGGCATGACCGCTCTGCCGGAACCCTGTCTCTATCTCGGCAAGGTTATGCATGCGCGCCTCAAACCCGCGCGGCATCGGTTCGTGTATCGGGTCTTCTCGCTCTTCTTGAACTTGGACCAACTGGAAACGACCGCGAGAAAACTCAGGCTTTTCTCGGTCGACCGATTCAATGTCCTAAGCTTTCACGCAAAAGACCATGGCGATGGATCGGGTGATCTCAAGAATTGGATTCGCGGTCATCTCCGTAGCGCGGGGTACGCGGGCGACGGGCCCATCTACATTCAGTGCTATCCCCGTCTTTGGGGGTACGTCTTCAATCCGCTGAGTGTCTACTATTGCTATACGAGCAATGGGTCGCTTGAGGCGATCTTGCATGAGGTCAGCAATACGTTCGGCGACCGTCACTCCTATTTGCTGCCGGTTTCCGCTAACGGTGAACCAGGTCCGATCTTTCAATCCTGTGCCAAGAAGCTTTATGTATCGCCGTTCAATCCGGTCGACCATCGTTACGACTTCAAAGTCCGCGAACCGGACGATCGCTATGCCATTGCCATTCGCGAGTTCGATTCCGAGGGCGAGGTTCTCGTTGCGACGTTCGACGGACGGCGACGGGCCCTTACCAATGGCGCCCTCCTACGCGCCGTTTTGGCGCATCCCCTCATGACGCTCAAGGTCATCGTGGCGATCCACTGGGAGGCTTTCCGGCTATGGCGGAAAGGCGTCCCGGTCGCCAAGAGACCCGAACAATCAATTGGCGAAATTTCCATTCAAGGCCCGGCAGACGCCGCCGATGCTACAAATGTCCATCCTGCGATGATCCAAACTCCGGAACTTCGCGTATTCTCTCGGTGACCATAGGAGCGGCAGAATTCGATGCACACGCCTGACGCCACAATCACCCCCAATATCGCGGCCGTACGGCCGGATGACATCCCCTGGCTGTACCGCCGATTCGTTCGCGGATTCCAGCGGAAATTCCGCGCCGGTACGCTGCACTACGTTCTGCCCAACGGCGCGAAGGGCACGATCCATGGTCGCGAGACCGGGCCGGAAGGAACCATCCTGTTGCACCGATGGCGGGCTGTTCGTCGTTTGATTTTTCGCGGCAGCCTTGGCTTTGCCGAAGCCTATTTGGACGGTGACTGGGAAAGCTCGGATCTGCCCACGTTTGTGGAACTCGTCACCCGGAACGCGTTCAACCGGCGGGTCGGGACGTTTTGGCAACGGGTGTCGGATCGCATTCGTCACAATCGACGCAGCAACACAAAATCGGGCAGCCGCCGAAACATCGCGGCGCACTACGACTTGGGCAACGATTTTTACGCGGCGTGGCTTGATCCGTCGATGACCTATTCCTCGGCGGTCTATCCCGAAGATGCAGAACTGCTGGAAGAGGCGCAGTCGACGAAGTACGCGCGCTTACTCGATCTGATTGCGGCGAAGCCCGGCGAACGGGTTTTGGAGATCGGATGCGGTTGGGGCGGGTTTGCCGAGTTTGCGGCCCGGCGTGGCGTGGCGGTCACGGGCATCACGATCTCGCCTGCTCAGTTCGAGTTCGCCCAGCAGCGGATCGCGCGTGCCGGCCTTTCGGATCTTGCGGAAATCCGCCTCTGCGACTATCGCGATGTCGAAGGGTCGTTCGATCACGTCGTCTCCATCGAAATGATCGAGGCCGTGGGCGAATCGTATTGGCCGATCTATTTCGATCGCATCGCGCAATGCGTGCGTCGCGGGGGGCGTGTTGCCATACAAGCCATCACGACCCACGACGATCACTTCGCCCACTACAGGCGGCGCGCGGACTTCATTCAAACTTACATTTTCCCGGGCGGCATGCTGCCCTGCCGCAGCGCGTTGCGGGAACATGCGCATCGGGTCGGCCTGAAGTGGCTGCAGGACGACGGCTTCGCGCCTCACTACGCACGCACGCTGGGCGAGTGGCGCGAAAAATTCGTCGAAGCGTGGCCGCGCATTCGCACCATGGGGTTCGACGACAGGTTCCGGCGCTTGTGGGAGTTCTACCTGGCGAGTTGCGAGGGAAGCTTCCGAGCGCGCGGTATCGACGTCCTTCAGATTGCGCTTGTCAAAGCCTAGCTCAGGACCTTTGTTGATCGACGGATCAACGGGAAGTACGCCGAATACGGTAGGCACCGCAGGAACTTCATTTGCCAGGCGAAGCGCTTTGGAAAAGTGATTTCGAAGCGGTCCGACAAAAGGCCCTTGTAGAACGCACGTGCGGCGACATCGGCCTTCATGAGAAACGGCATCTTGAAGTCGTTGTTGGCGGTCAGCGGTGTTTCCACGAATCCTGGGTCCACCAGTTGCAGCTTAACGTCCGCCCGGTCGAGGTCGAATTTCAGCGACTCGCACATATTGATGAGCGCAGCTTTCGTTGCGCCGTAGGCCGACGCCGCCGGAAGTCCGCGATAGCCCGCCACCGAGGAGACAACGGCGAGGTGGCCTGATTGGCGCGCGATCATGTCGGGCATTGCCGCTTCCAGAACGTGTACCGTGCCCATGAGATTCACCTCCACAATGCGCCGGAAGGTCTCCGCGCTGAAATCGCGTGCGCCAAACGGGGTGTAGGTGGCGGCGCAGGTCACGCAGAGGTCGATTTGACCGAGCATGGCCGCAACCTCTCGGTGGGCCGCAGCGGTCGCCGCTGGATCGGCGACATCTACCGCAACGGTCCGAATGGTGCCGGAAAGGCCTTCGCCCGCTTTCACAACCTCGGCAAGCGAGGCCGCACCACGGGCGCTGATCACGACGTCGACCCCGTGTCGGGCGAGTTCGAGGGAGAGCTCTCGGCCGATACCGGTGCTGCCGCCTACGACCCAAGCCTTGTTAAAACGCCGTTCTGCCATACATGCCTCTATACCGCTCTTTCGTGGGTTAATATTGGGCGGGCCAAGATAACCGAGACGGAGAATAGAGGAACGATGCAGCGGATGCCGGGAATATCGATGGGGGCGTGGCGGTCCCTGATGACTGTTCTGGTCATTGCCGCGACGGCTGCTCTATCCGCACCCGCCGCGGGTATGGAACCCTACGATGGCAAACTTGCGTTCGATGTTATTCGTGGCGACAAGTCGATCGGCAGCCATGTCATCACCTTCCGCGAGGTCGGCGACGAAACCCATGTCGACATCGATATCAAACTTGTCGTTAAGATCGGATTTCTGACCGTGTTCCGCTACGAACACAAAAACCGCGAGGTCTGGCGCGACGGTCGCTTGGTCTCGGTGGAAACCGACACCGACGACAATGGAAAAGAATTTGCGATTCGTGCCAAGAAGCGGCCTGACGGTTTTTTTGTCGAAACGCTCGCAGAAGAGACCCTCCTGCCGGTGCCCGTTATCCCGACCAGTTATTGGAACCCCGTCATTCTGGAAGATTTACGCTGGTTCGATACGCAGCGCGGCATTTTGCTCGACGTTGACGTCGAGGCAGGCGATCTCGAGCAGGTGCTGCTGGCGAGCGGCCAGTCGGTTGAGGCGCGGCGCTACGAGATTACCGGCGATATCAATATAACCGTTTGGTATACGCCGAAAGGCGAGTGGGTGAAGTTGGCGTTTCCCGCGCGCGGTGCCGATATCGAATACGTCCTGACCGACGGCTACACCGGTACGCGACTGACCCAAGCGCAATGAACGACATTTCAATGCAAGCCGCCGCGTATGCGGCCTATTTTGAACGCGTGTCGCCCGACAACTTGGAAGAACTACGCACGCTGTGCGCGCCCGACGTTCGATTCCGCGACCCCTTCAACGACGTGCGTGGGCAAGATCAGATCATTCGCATCTTTGCGAAAATGTATGAGGACGTCGCCGAGCCGACATTCGAGGTTCTCGACAGTGCGGTCTCCGGATCGAACAGCTACATCCGCTGGATTTTCCGGTTCAAGAATAAGAAGAACGGTCGGGCATTTTCGGTCGATGGCATGACCGAGGTGCATTTCGACGAGACCGGGCGTGTGACCGCGCATCTCGACCATTGGGATGTGGCCTCGCAGCTGTATGAACATTTGCCCGTTTTGGGCTTTGTCCTGAGAATGATCCGACGCCGTCTGGCGCTTAAGCCGGCGTAGTCACTTCGTTGGCCGAATCGCGCCGATCTTTGGCGGCGATCAGTCGGCGGATTTGTGCCTGTTTGGCGGCCGTCAAAGGGAAGCCCCACATCAGCGCGATGGCAGCCACTTTGAAGACCACCGGAACGATGGCGTAGAGGATGGCGAGGGTGAGGAGCGTCTCGGGCAGATTGTCGCCGACGACGCGTTGGAAATCGACGAACTCGAGGATGGGAAAGGCGATTCCAGCCGCCAGTGCCAGCGACAGTTTTTGCGCGATCGACCAAACCGCAAAGAAGATTCCGGTGCGCTTCTCGCGATGCCGTAGTTCGTCGAGGTCGACAACGTCGGCTTGCATGGCAGGCGGCAGCACTAGGTCGGCGCCCAACCCGAAGCCCGTGAAGAGTGAGATGACCAGAAGCCACATTGCGTCGCCGGCACCGAGTAAGGGCACCCACACGAAAAAGGCGCACACCAAGATCATGGCGGCGGTCCACACGCGATGTTTCCCGTAACGCTTCGATAGAACCAACCAGAACGGCACGCTGAGAAGAGCCATCACGAAATAGACGCCGAGAATCCAACTCAACATCGTGTCGCTGGCGCGGAGGTTGTGCTGCACAAACAGCAAGAACAAGGTGATCGGAAACCCGTTCGCAATGCTGTTCAGAAAGAAGGCGGCGACGAGGCGTTGAAACGGTTTGTTGCTGCGGACGGCGGCGCGGGCGCGGGCAAAGGTAAGGCGCTGTTCGAGCGACTTCGGTTGATCGGGCACGAACCGTACCGCGATCGCCACTGCAATGGGCAAGGTGATCACGACGATGAGCGCGGTGACGCGAAGAGCGTCAGCGCGGTCGCTCTGCAAGGCCGCGACCAGCACGGCGGCGGTGATTCCGCCGGCGAGGACGAAAATCTGTCGGAAGGATGTGACCCGGGCGCGCTCGTGGTAGTGCCCGGAAATCTCGGCGCCCCAAGCGTTGTACGGGATGAGAATCATCGTCCCGCCGATATAGAGCGCGATCGTCCAGCCCAATAGATACCCGCCCCCGACGTTCTCGCCGGGAACCAACAGGAACCACAAACTGACTAAGGCGATCGGCGCTCCGAGGACCATCCAAGGCCGGCGCCGGCCCCACCGGGTGTTGATGTGATCGCTTAGGATTCCGACGAGCGGGTCGGACACGGCGTCCCAAATACGCGAGCCCAAGAGGATGGCGCCGACGAGCCCAAGACCCAACCCGAGGTCCTGGGCATAGAAAGTCGGCAGCACCACGAACAGCGGCAGGGTCAGAATAGTGGTGGGTAAGCTAGGTAGCCCATAGGCGACCAGTATCGCCAACCGTAGCGATTCCGAGCGGTTAGGGTCGGGCGCGGTCACGGGCAACGACCCGCCAGAGCGCGCTGGGCATCCTGGGAAGGGGTGTTCGAGGTCAAAGGGGTTGAAACACTTCCAAAAACTGGCCGTCGGGGTCGGTCGCCATCAAGACGATGGCGGGGATGAAGTTCCCCTCAGCGTCACCGAGGTTTCGCCCTTCGGTCGGCGGCATCAACAAAGTGCCGCCATGTTCTGGGATCGCCTCGGCGACGGCGCGGGCGTCCGATGTTTCCAATACCAAGGCGGCGTTGCCATGGCCGAGACGTGACGACCGCGGCGTGTCGGGAAGGGGCGGGTTCTTCAACTCCATGAGGCCGATGAGCCCGATCAACGGATCCCGACCCTGCGTCATCACGAAGCGCATATTTCCCTCTCGGCCCGGCGCGTCGACCGGAAAGTCCGGGACGACGGACAGCGGCATTTCTCGGTCGATATAGACCGAAAGTCCGAAGACCCCGCGGTAGAATCCGATGGACCGATCCATGTCGCGAACGAAGATGCTGGCCCGACGAAGGACGCTTTGGGGGGTGGAGGGCATGGGTGAGCCAATGCGGTGCAAACGGCACCCAGCCTACCGTTCCCGGCCCGCGGGCACTAGACCGAACGCGCGCAAACGGTATCCCTTTTCGCCCTCACGGTAACGCGTTCGTGGGGGTCAAGGCGTTCAGATTCCGCATGACGTTGCCGTACGGGCCGCGCTACTTTGGGGCCCGTCATTGTGCGTTTCGGGGCAAGGCGGCGTACGGCAATGTGTAGGCGCAAGCGCGCAATGAGGTCGGGTTTAATGAACCAAATAGCGAAACCTATCGCCGGGGCACTTCTGCTTGTCGCGGCGACCTTGCTTGGGCTGAGCTCGGGAGCGTTGGCGCAGGAGCTGCCCGGTCGGGCGGCGGCCTTGGACGCCAACAAGAACGGCGTGATCGACCGCGACGAAGCGCGCGGGCCGCTGGCGTCCAATTTCGACACCATCGATCGAGACAAGAGCGGCGGTATCGATGGTGCGGAGTTGGCGGCGTTTTTCGGGGGCGGCGGCAGTGGGGCGGCCGTCGTTGCGGACGCGGTGATCGAAGAAGATCTTAGTCAGACGACCCCTGTGATCGGTCAATTGGTGGCGCGCCAAGCCGGGCCGGTTTCGGCCCGCGTGTCCGGCCCGGTCGAATCGGTACAAGTCCAAGTAGGTGATCGCGTCAAGAAAGGCGATGTTCTCGTCGTCGTCGCATCGGACAGGCTTCAGTCCGAAAGCGACCGCAACCTTGCGCTGGTCGAACAGAAACAGGCGATGGTCGCGATCGCGGAAGCCGAGTTGGAAAAACTGCGCCAAGAACGGCAACGCATCGACGATCTTCGCCAATCGTCGGCGTTCTCCCAAAAACGGCGTGACGATGTCATTCAAGACGTGGCCATGAAACAGGGCAGCTTGGCGAATCGGACGGCGGAGCTGGCGCAGGCCGTCGAACAATTGAACCGCGCCAATATCGATCTTCGGGATGCCGCAGTCCGCGCACCCTACGATGGCGTAGTGACGGCCAAAATGACCGAGGTCGGCGCGTACGTCGCGGTCGGGTCGCCGGTTGTCACGTTGGTCAACCAAGAAACCCTTGAGATCGAGGTTCAAGTGCCGACCAGTCGGTTGGGAGGGTTGCGCCCCGGCGCGGAGGTGCAAATCGCGCTGGACGACGGCACGCGGCACAAGGCTAAGGTCCGCGCTGTAGTGCCCGAGGAGAACCCGCTCACACGAACGCGCGCGGTGCGCCTCACGCCGACGCTCGGCGATGTCCTCAAACAACCGGCGCTCTATCAGAGCGTGACGGTGGGCGTACCTCTTGGCGGGGCCGATAAGGTCGTGACCGTCCATAAAGATGCGGTGACTCGAGACGAAGGACGGCCTCTGGTTTTCGTGGTTGCCGGTGGGCGTGTCGAACGCCGCGACGTGGTTTTGGGAGAGAGCGTCGGGCAGCGCTTTGCGGTCATTCGCGGGCTGCAAGCCGGCGAGCGCGTCGTCGTACGCGGCAACGAGCAGCTTTCCTCAGGCGATGCGGTGCGGGTCATCAGCGAATCCGGCGCTTCGCCTCAAAGGACGAACTAGATGAACATCATCCTTCTGTCGATCCAGCGACCGATCGCCGTCGTCGCGGCGGTGATCATGGTGGTGCTGTTCGGCTGGGTGTCCCTCGACCGCATTCCCATTCAGATGGCGCCGGACGTTCGGCAGCCGGTCATCCGGGTGGCCACGCTGTGGCCCGGCGCTGCCCCTGCCGAAGTCGAGCGGGAGATCATCAACCGGCAAGAGGAAGTCCTCAAAGGCATTGAAGGTCTCCAGCGCATGGAATCCACCGCGCGCAACAACCAAGCCAGCGTCGAGTTGGAGTTCACGCCTGATGCCGACCTCAACCGTTCGCTGTTGCTCGTGGCGAACCGGTTGGATCGGGTGACCGGGTATCCGGAGGAAGCGGACGAGCCGACGCTGAGTACGTTCGGCACGGAAGATAACTCGATCGCCTGGTTTACGTTGCGTCGGGCGCCGGGAAACACCCAAGACCTGACGAGCTATTCGGGGTTCCTGCGCGACGTCGTGCAAGACGGCATCGAGCGCGTTGACGGGGTCGCCGGAGTCAACGTTTGGGGCGCCACCGAGCAAGAAATGCGGATCGAAATCGATCCCGAACGACTCGCGCAATACGCGCTGACGGTGAATGACGTGGTGGGGCGCTTGCGGTCTGCGAACGCGTCCGTAACCGGGGGCGATGTCGACGAAGGAAAGCGACGCTACGTCGTGCGCACCGAGGGAGATTTCACCTCAGTCGACCAAGTGCGCTCAATCTTGTTGCGTAGCGATACGCAAGGTGCCGGTGTCGGCCGTGTCTCGGTCGGCGATATCGCCGACGTCTTCGTTCAATTCAAGGAACGCAACGCCATCGCCAAGACGATGGGTGAACCGTCGATGACGTTGAGTATTACCGGTCAGCAGGGCGCCAACGTCATCGAGACGATGGAGCGCATCCGCAACAAGGCGCGGGAACTTGCCGAAGGGCCTCTCAAAGAAGCCGGCTTGGTCGCGACACAGATCTTCGACGAGACCGACTATATCAAGTCGGCGATCAATCTCGTGCTGCAGAACGTTGTAGTGGGGGGTGCGCTGGCGATCGTGGTTCTCTTGGTGTTCCTGCGATCCTGGCGACCGACATTCGTCGTGGCGCTTTCGATTCCCGTGTCGGTCGTTGGTTCGTTCGTCGCCATGGCGGTCCTCGGCCGATCGCTCAATGTTATCAGCTTGGCGGGCATCGCATTTGCCGTCGGGATGGTGGTCGATGCAGCGATTGTGGTTCTGGAGAACATCTACAGATTGCGGCAACAAGGGCGCTCCGCGCGGGATGCCGCCTTCGAAGGGGCCACCCAGGTCTGGCCGGCGGTTCTGGTCTCCGCACTCACCACGGTGATGGTGTTCATTCCGATCTTGGCGATGGATTTGGAGGCGGGGCAGCTGTTCCGCGACATTGCGGTGGCGATTTCGGTCTCCGTCATGTTGTCGTTGTTGGTTTCGGTCACCCTGATCCCGGCGCTTGCCAATCGTCTGCTGGCGGGTGGCGAAGCCAGCCTCAACAAGATGATTCCGGTGCCCGGTATCGACCGGTTTGGCCGCGCGTTTTCCGCATTTTGGGTTTGGTTTTCGCGGTTGGTGGTGGCGCGCAAAGGGGTCGCGGCGGGTGTCATATTAGTTGTTACGGGCGCCGCCGTTGTCTTCTCCGCCAGCGTCTTGCCCAAGGTCGATTATCTGCCGACCGGAAACCGAAACTTCGTCTTCGGGTTCATTCAGCCGCCGTCGGGCTACAACCTACGGACCACGGAAACGATTACGAACCGTATCGAATCGGGCACCCGGTCCTACTGGGCCGGCGAAGCACAAGGGAACGTTCTCGAGATCGATGGCGTGCCGCTGCTCAAGCACTATTTTTCCATCGCCCTACAGGGTCGCGCCTTTGTCGGCGGCACGACGGTCGACGAACGCCGCGCGGGTGAAATCATTCCCCTGTTGCAGAACCCGGCGCGAGGCGAACCCGGGACGCTCGCGTTCATGTTCCAGCCCTCGCTCTTTGGCCGATCGGTGGGGGGTGGCCGATCTATCGATATCGATATCTCGGGCGCCGATTTGCGGGTTCTTTTTGAAGTTGCCCAAGGAACCTTCGACCGTATTCAACAGGTCCTACCGTTTAGCGGCGGCCACCGGACCCGTCCCCGTCCTGGACTTGAATTTGGCGCCCCCGAGGTTCGCGTTTTGCCAGACAGAACGCGTCTCGCGGACAACGGTCTCACGGCGCGCGAACTTGGTCAGACTGTTGATGCCTTCAATGACGGCCTGCGAGTTGCCGAGATCAATTTCGGGGGCAAGAGGATCGATCTGACGTTGGCGGGTCGTGCGCCGGTGCAAGAACGAACCCAAGGAATCGCCGCTTTGCCCGTCGTAACGCGCGAAGGCCGGATCATGCCGGTGGAAAGCCTCGCCGATGTCGTGGTCACGTCAGGCCCAACGGAAATTCGTCGCGTGGAGCGCGCCCGCACGGTGACCCTCCAGGTTTCGCCCGCCCAGACGATGCCGCTGCAGGAGGCCATCGACATCATCAACGATCAGGTTATCGCCCCGATGGTCTCGGCGGGGCTCCCCGAAGGCGTTCGGTTCAACCTTTCGGGCTCCGCCGACAAGCTGTCCCAGACCATGGACGAGCTTTCCATCGATCTTCTGTTGGCGCTCGTCATCGTGTTTCTCGTGATGGCGGTGTTGTTCGAGAGCTTCGTCTATCCGCTGATCATTATGCTCGCCGTTCCGGTCGCTGCTGCGGGTGGGCTTGCCGGACTCGCCCTCCTCAATCTCTATGTCATTCAGCCCCTGGACATGCTGACTATGTTGGGGTTTGTCATTCTGATTGGGATCGTCGTGAACAACGCGATTCTCTTAGTGCATCAGACGCTGCACAATATTCGAAAGGAAGGCATGCAACCCGAAGTGGCTATTGTCGAGGCCACTCGAAACCGCATCCGACCGATCTTCAGCTCTACCCTGACTAGTGTCTTTGGCATGTTGCCGCTGGTTGTCTTTCCGGGCGCAGGTTCGGAGCTTTATCGCGGGTTGGGTTCCGTCGTGGTCGGTGGCCTTGCTCTATCGGCGGTTCTCACGATGGCCATCGTGCCCCCGATGATGTCGCTCACGGTGTCATGGATCGAAGGCCGTCGGTCGGGCCGCGGTCAAACTCCCGTTGCGCCCCAGCCGGCGCAGTAACGACCGCGATTCCTGCGCTTAGAGCGAGGTTCCTAGTTTTTTTGCGCCGGTGAGGTTCGCGCCGGTCGTGTCGGTATCATCGACCTCTGCGTTCTCGAAATTCGCTTCACGAAGATCGCTTTAACGCAGGTTGGCACTGGTCAGGTTAGCTTCAGCAAAATCTCCCCGCACCAGGAGCGCATTGGAAAGATTCGCACCCGAAAGGTCGGCGCCGCGGAAAACAGCATTCTCCGCGGCGATGCCGTGCAGATCGCCGCTTCGAATATTGGCAAGGCGCAGATTGGCGCCTGACATCGCGCTCTGGCGCAAGGTCGCGTCGCTCAAGTCCGATCGCCGTTCATCACCGGTGGCGGCGCCACTGGCGCTAAGAATATCGGTCGGTTCGAAACGTGCGTCCTCAAGACGGGCATGACGGATCTTGGCCGACTTTAGCGACGCGCCGGCGAAATCGGTTCGCCTTAGGTCTGCGCCGTCGAGCGTCGCTCGATCAAGCTCCGCCAGGACAAGAAAAGCGCCGGGAAGGGCTGCGCCCTTTAAGTTGGCTCCTTTGAGATTCGCGCCGCTGAGGTAGGCAGCGCCCAAATTGATGCCGCTCAGGTCGCGACCGGCGAAATCGGCGCGCGTCCCTTTCGCACCGAACGAGTCGACCCACAGCGCATGTTCACGCAGGATCTTTTGGATATCGTCCGGCAAGGAAGCGCCCACTTTGTTGACCTTCGCGCCGGTCAACTCTGTGCCTTCTAAATTCGTTTTCAGCAGCAGCGCGCCGCGCAGATTGGTTCCCGTTGCATTGGCCCCGGAAAGGTCTGCATCACTTAGGTCGCAGGCTCCGAGGTCAGCATGCTGAAGTTGCGCCTTGGCGAACGACGCGCGTTCAAGCGCAGCGCCATATAGGACGGTCTTCAGTTCCGAGCGGTCTGCTGCCGTGGCCGGCCGCAAGTCGGCGCCGGCGAAATTTGCTTCGGTCAGCTTCGCGTTCGTTAGCTTTGCGCCACGGAGTTCGGCGAATTCGAAATTCGCACCTTGGGCGTCCGCGTCTTCAAGGTTGCTCAGAGAGAGAGCGATGCCCGACCGAAATCGGTACCCGTGAGGACGCAGCGCGAAAAGTCGGTTCCTGTAAGAACCGATTCTCGAAGGTTGAGTCCGGGGAGGCGAAGCCCGGAAAGATTCTCTACCTC
>Ga0181594_10001793_pt1 | contig 19858 bp, 15 predicted proteins | sample 071ome_18_FD_145603 | JGI IMG/M metagenome (GOLD analysis project Ga0181594, IMG submission 145603) | Coastal salt marsh microbial communities from the Groves Creek Marsh, Skidaway Island, Georgia - 071413BT metaG (spades assembly) | ecosystem: Environmental > Aquatic > Marine > Intertidal zone... | reverse complement strand
GCGGCCATCGAAAGTCCTTTCGGCTTGGTTGGAGCGGCGCCCGAGGTGGGCACGTGCAAGCTAATGCGACCCCGTCATCGCGAGCGACAGACTCTTGCGATGCTCCGTGGGATCCGCACTGATTCGATGTCGCTCCGCTCTTCCGGTCAACCATGAATCCCAGCCGCGACGATCGTCTCGCGATCTACCGCGAGAAGCGTACAGCCTCTCGCACGCCGGAGCCGTTCGGCGGCCGGGTGGTCGCTGGTGGGAGCATCTTCGTGGTGCAGAAGCATGCCGCACGCGCGCTGCACTGGGACCTTCGCCTCGAACTCGACGGTGTGCTCCTTTCGTGGGCGATCCCGAAAGGGCCGTCGCCCAACCAGGACGACAAGCGCCTCGCGATGCAGACGGAGGACCACCCACTCGAGTACGCCGAATTCGAGGGCGTCATCCCGGAAGGCGAATACGGCGCCGGCGCCATGATCGTCTGGGATCGGGGGCGATGGGTTCCGATCGAAGACCCACACGAAGGGCTGGAAAAGGGGAAGCTCCTCTTCGAGTTGAGGGGCCACAAGCTCATGGGGACGTGGACACTCGTGAAGACCAAGAAGGCGCCCAACTCGTGGCTCTTCATCAAGGAGCGTGACGCCTATCTCGACCGTGACGCGAGTACGGGGGATTACCCCGATGATTCGATCTATTCGGGTCTCACGGTGGAGCAGTTCCCGCTTGCGGATGAGGTCGCCGCCGAGGTTGCAGCCCGGGCAGCGTCCGCCGGGGCGCCAGAGCGCAGCGTCCGTGCGCGCGACGTGGATCCGATGCTCGCCACCTCACGGAAGACCCCGTTCTCTCGGGAAGGCTGGATCTTCGAGATCAAGTACGATGGGTACCGGCTTCTGGCGGGGCGCCATGGCCGTGAGGCGTATCTTCGATCGCGCCGGGGTCACGATCTGACGGCCACCTTTCCCGAGATCGCCCGGGCCGTTCGTGGTCTGCCGTACGAAGGGCTGGTGCTGGATGGGGAGGTCGTCGTGAACGACGGCGAAGGGCGACCCTCGTTCTCCCGGATCCAGCGGCGAGGCCGGATTCTGAACAAGTACGACGCGCTGCGTTCCAGTGTCGAGTTGCCGGCGGTCTACCATGTGTTCGACCTCCTGGCCGTCGAAGGCCACGACCTCCGGACCCTTCCCCTGCTGGAGCGGAAGGCGTTTCTGCACTCGATCCTCCCCTCGGTCGGGCCTGTCCGGTTTGTCGACCACATCGAAGAGCAGGGCGAGCTCATGTACCGCCACGTCGATCGGATGCGCCTGGAGGGTATCGTCGCCAAGCGTGGCGACGCGCCGTACAGGGGCGGGCGGTCGAAGAGCTGGGTGAAGGTTCGCACCGTGAACACTGGAGACTTCGTCGTTGTCGGCTGGAGTGAGCAGAAGGGAGCCCGGAGAGGGCTGGGCTCGATTCACGTGGCGCAGTACGACGGCGACCCGGGCGACGACGGGTCACCTCCTCTCGTCTACGTCGGCAGCGTGGGAAGCGGCTTCTCCGGCGCCGAGCTGGATCACGTACTGGGCGCGCTTCAGGAAATCGAGGTCGATGCGTCTCCGTGCACGTCGGGACCGGTCCCACGCGGAACAGGCCACCACTGGACCTCCCCGACGCTGGTCGCGGAGGTTCGCTACAAGGAAGTCACGGACCACGGACAGCTGCGACAACCGTCCTTTTCTCGGCTGCGGGACGACAAGCCTCCGGAGGACTGTCTGCTCACGGAGGTGACGGGGAGTACGGATGCCGAGCTTGAGCCCGTGGAGATCGTCGAGGAGAAGACGGTCACGCTTACGAACCTCGACAAGGTGTTCTGGCCGGCAGAGGGCTATACCAAGGGTGACTTGATTGAATATCACCGGCAGATCGCCGAATGGATGCTTCCGTACCTGATCGATCGACCGCTGGTCATGACGCGGTACCCCGACGGGATCGACGGGACCTCCTTCTTTCAGAAAGACGCCCCTCCGTACGCCCCCGACTGGCTGAGGACGGTCAAGGTGTGGAGTGAGGGTTCCGAGCGGGAGTTGTCCTACTTCGTCGTCGAAGACGTGGAGTCCCTCCTCTACGTGGTGAACATGGGGACGATCCCGATTCACATCTGGTCGAGCCGCATCTCCAGCCTGGCTCAGCCGGACTGGTGCATCCTCGACCTCGATCCCAAGGACGCGCCGTTTACGGACGTGATCGAGATCGCCCGCAAGATCCATGACGTCTGCGAGGAAATCGGATTGCCCACCTTCGTGAAGACGAGCGGCTCCTCGGGGATTCACGTGCTGATTCCGCTCGCGGGTCGGCTGACCTATGAGCAGTCACGGACGCTGGGGCAGCTGCTCGGGCGTGTGGTCGTCGCGGAGTGCCCCGACATCGCGACGCTGACGCGCAACCCGGAGCGGAGGGCGGGCAAGGTCTACGTCGACTTTCTTCAGAACGGACATGGGCGGCTTCTCGTGGCACCCTTCGCGGTACGTCCCACGCCGGGCGCGACCGTATCCACACCGGTGAAGTGGTCCGAGGTGACGAAGCGTCTGACGATCGGTCGGCACACGATCAAGAGTGTGCCCCGCCGGATGAAGAGACTGGGTGATGACCCGCTCCGACCCGTGCTCGATACCGAGCCCGACCTGCTCGGTGCGCTCGAGCGTCTCGCCGGTTGGTTCGACCGGGCGTGACCGGCCCGTCAGGCCAGCAGGCCGGGTGCTCCCCCGGTGTGAAGAAAGACGATCCGCTGGTGGTCCTTTGCGCCGTCGACCCTGAGGTGCGCGATGAGCGCCGCAGCCGCCTTTGACGTGTACGTGGGGTCCAACACGATCCCGGCGTGCCGCGCGAAGAGTTCGGTAGCCTCGCGGGAGGCTGACGTGGGGAGGCCGTATCCGTCCCCGACCTGGTCGTCGATGGACGCGAAAGGGACGATGTTCGGATCGATCTCCGTGCCGAGCAGCTCGGCTGCTTCGCCGGCGAGTTGACGGCAGATCTCGTCGAGCTCCTCGGCTGAAGTGTCCGCGCTGACACCGGACAGGCGCACGTCGGTGCGGTCCATCAGCGCGAGCCCCAGGATCAGTCCGGCGAGTGTCCCGCCTGAAGACGAGGCGCTGAACACCAGCGTTTCCGAGCACCCGTCGTCGAGCGCATCGAGCTGTTCGCAGAGCTCAACGGCCGCTCGCGCGTAGCCGAGCGACCCCAGCGGCGTGGATGCCCCGATCGGCACGACGAGCGGTGTCTCACCCCGGGCATGCAGCTCTCCGGCGGTCGACTCCATCAGGGTGGCGCGTTCGCTGCGGTCTCCGGCGAGCACGATCTCGGCGCCGAAGAGCCGGTGCAGCAGGGCGTTGCCCGTGGGGTCGCTCTCGGGCCCCTGATTGGTCACCAGGACACAGCGTAGCCCGTGACGGGCGGCGAACGCGGCCGTGACACGGCAGTGATTGGACTGCGGTCCACCCGCGGTGATGAGACACGTCACGCCCTCGAGCATCGGGGGTGCCAGGACGTACTCGAGCTTTCGGACCTTGTTGCCTCCGAGGGCGAAGCCGGTTTCCGCATCCATCTTCACCCACAACCGTTCCGTGCCGAGCATCTCACCCAGTCGGTTCAGGCGAATCAGCGGGGTAGGGAGGTTCGCCAGCGGGGTCGTGGGGTACTCGCGAAGGCGGGTCAGGGATTCGACGTTTGGCGGCATGTCAGCGAGGGGGGGACGCCGAGGCCGAGACGCGATGGGCGGCCTCGAGCACCGTAGCGGCGTGAATTTCGACGGTGTCGTACACGTCTTCAGCGTATCCGCCGGACATCACGACCGCCACGGGAACACCGGCCTCTTCACAGGCGTCGAAGACCACACGATCCCGTTCGCGTAGTCCGGCTTTCGTGACGGACAGGCGCCCGAGCCGGTCGTGCTCGTACGGATCCGCCCCGGCGATGTAGAACGCGAAGTCCGGCCCTGAAGCCAGCGCCCGCGTCACGCCGTCGCGTACGGCGGTCAGGAAGACGTCGTCGGTCGCACCGTCCTCGAGCCCGATGTCGAGATCGCTGGCTTCCTTTCGAAACGGGTAGTTGGATGCACCGTGGACCGAGAGGGTGAAGACCGTGGGGTCCCCGCTGAAGATCGCGGCCGTTCCGTTCCCCTGATGAACGTCGAGGTCGAGGACCGCACATCGATTGGCTGCACCGCGCGCCTGCAGTGATCGAGTCGCCACCGCGACATCGTTGAAAACGCAGAACCCTTCGCCGGCGTCGGTGAACGCGTGGTGGGTCCCCCCGGCCAGGTTGACCGAGATTCCGTCCCGCCGCGCACATTCCGCGGCGTGGATCGTTCCTCCCGTGGATCGACGGGAGCGTTCGACGAGTTCTGGCGACCACGGGAATCCGATGCGTCGGATCTCGTCGCGGCTCAGGCCACCCGAGGTCACCCTCGAGACATAGTTCTCGCAATGGACCCGAGTGAGGTCGTCGTTGGTAGCAGCCTCCGGTATCTCCAGCTGAATTCGTTCGTCGTCGGCCACGTGCTCGCGCAGGAGACGGTACTTCTCCATCGGGAAGCGATGGTGGTCCGGCAACGGAAGAACGAACTGGTCGCAGTACCAGGCGAACACGGCTCTCGGGTCGACGTCGGGTAGGGCAGCCGGAGTACATACCCGAACACGATCCGGAGATCCGGGCGCCGCTCAACTTTCTCTGTCTTCCTTGCGCACCAAACTCGTCCAACCCCGATCGATGGCGACTCGCCACGTCCGATCGCTCGTTCTGATGCTCCTCGCCCAGGTTGCCGTGACCGCCGGTGCCGAAGCGCAGCTGGGGAGTGTGCAGGGGCGTGTCCGGGAGTCGGAGGGATCGGCGATCTACGGTGCGACGGTCTCTCTCTTCCGAGGAGAGACGCGCGCGTTCGTGACCGAGTCGGATCGACTCGGCTCCTTCCGAGTTACAGACGTGCTCCCAGGGCCGTGGGAGGTCCGCGTCACGGCGCTCGGCTACGCGGGACACGTCGAGTCGATCGAGCTGGGGCTCGCCGGCACGGTCGAGCTCGACATCCGGCTCGAGCGGAGTGCGCTGCTGCTCGAGGGGATCGACGTCGAGGCCGAGCGTAGCCGCGAGCGGGTCCGTTTCGAAGAGCTGGGCGGCGTGACCGTTCGCGAGATGGAGCTGGACGACGTGAGGCTGGTACCGGGCGTCGCCGAGCCTGATCCCGTGCGCGCCATCGAGGTTCTTCCGGGCGTCGTCTCGACATCGGACTTCTCGGCTGCGTTCCACGTGCGGGGAGGCTCACAGGACCAGAACCTGATCCTCCTCGATGGGATGCCGATCTTCTCTCCCTTTCACCTCGGCGGGCTCTTCTCCGTCTTCAACGCCGACATGATCGACCGGGTCGAGCTCATGTCCGGTGGCTTCGCCGCGGAGCATGGAGGACGCGTGTCCTCGGTGCTCGAGATCGAGAGCGATGCGGGGCGGGGGGAGTTCGGCGGAGATGCCGCCGTATCGCTTCTTTCGAGTCGAGTCGCCGTCGGCGGCCGTCTCCCGGACGACGTGGCCGATGCTCTGGGGCAGGCGAACATTCGGTATCGCGTGTCGGCACGACGATCGTACTTCGACGTGCTCCTCAAGCCCGCCTTCGAGTTTCCATATCACCTGACGGACCTTCAGGCGGTGGTCGAAGGGTGGACGCCCTCCGGTGACCGCCTGACCGTCACCGCCTACACGGGGGCGGATGTCTTCGATTTGACGCAGATCGAGGACGAGGGTTTCCCGCTCCGGGTGGACTGGGACTGGGGCAACGACGCCGTCGGTGTCCGGTGGAGTCACGCGCGCCGGGGTGGTGGGTCGCTGGATCTGCGAGCCAACGTCAGCAGCTTCGACTCGGGTCTGCTCTTCCCCGACTTCGACGACACGAACTTCAGTAGCCGGATCCAGCAGGCGCAGGTGCGGGCCGATCTGGACACCCGACCCAGCCCGCGCTGGAGTGTCCAGCTCGGCTCGATGGTCGAGCGTATGGAGTACAGGAACAGCTTCGAGACAGGCGGCACGAACCTCGGCGGCGGCTCCGGAGCAGGCTGGCTTCTGGGCAATTATGCGCAGGCCCGGTACAGCCTCCCGCGTCGCTGGCTTGTCGAACTCGGCGTTCGTGCCGACGGATTTCTGCCGGAGGCGGGCGGGACCGTATTCGAGCCGTCGCCCCGACTGGCCGTGAAACGCTTTCTGCGGGACGGTGATCTGGCCGTGAAGCTGGCAGCGGGCCGCTACACGCAGTTCCTGCACTCGATGCGGGACGAAGAGCTACCGCTCGGTCTGGATATCTGGGTGATCGCGGGGAAAGACGTGCCCCACACCGTCTCGGATCAGATCCAGTTCGGTCTCGAGGGGTGGCATGACATTGACTGGTCCTGGTCGATCGAAGGCTACTACCGCGCGTTCGACGGCGTGGTCACGCTGAACACCGCCGACAATCCGAATGACGAGGCAGACGACATTCTCGGAGGTACCGGTTCGTCCTGGGGTGCGGATCTCATGATTCGCAAGGAGACGGGTGACGTGAACGGGTGGGTCGCCGTTTCGTACCTGAAGGCGGAACGAACTTTCCCCGACCTGCTATCTCCGCTCACCCCGGCTCCGGAGGTGACGTACCCGCCGATCTACGATCGTCGCGTGGACGTCGATCTCGTCCTCACCTATCCGGGGCCGTGGGGATGGAGTGGAGGGCTGAGATGGAATTTCGGAACTGGAATTCCCTACACCCGGGCGTCGGGCTCCTACGCGTATTATTCGCCCCGCTACGTCGAGGGAGGAGGGCTCGACTGGACCGGTGACGCCGACGACGCGGCGACGGGGGGGTATGGGGTCGTGCTCGGCGATCGTAACGCGACGCGGTACCCCCTCTACCACAGACTGGATGTCAGCTTCCGCAGGACGTTCCCGAAGAATTGGGGTGCCCTCACGCCGTACGTGAACCTCGTGAACGTCTACAATCACCGGAACGTGCTCTTCTACTTCTACGAGTACGAGGCCGACCCCGCCGCACGCTCCGGAATTTCGATGTTTCCGGTGCTTCCCACGTTCGGCCTGGAGGTCTCGTTCTGATGGGCACGCGGGCGTGGTCACCGATCGCTCGAGGGCGACCGTCATGGCGTCTCGGCCTGAGCGTGGTCACGGCCGTGTCGTTCCTGGCCGGGTGCGAGCTCGAGGAGATCACTCTTGCGGAGGTGGAGAACGTCGTCATCGCGGAGATCTACCTCGATATCGGAGCCGATCGCTCGGACAATGTCGCGCGGGCGTTCCTACACAGGACGGTCGGCGTCCCGGACGCGGAGTCTCTCCCGCCCCTGTACGATGCCCTCGTCACCATGACACGAAGCGACGGCTTCAGCTTCCCGCTCCTGCCGGAGGACACGGACGACTGTCTCGAGTCGTCCCCGATCGAGGAGCCGGGTGCGTGCTTCATCGCGGATGCGGCCACGGCGTTCATCGAGCCGGGCGACGTGGTCGAGGTGTTGGTGGAGCTGCCCGGAGGGGGGGAGATCCGTGGGGCTACACGCGTTCCCGGCGGCTTCGAGCTGGTGGGGATCCCCGACATCTGCTCGCTGGTCCCGAATGCGTTGATGACGGTCGAGTGGTCGACGTCGGCGGAGGCCTGGGCGTACCTCAGCGAAACGTCGATCCGGGGGCTTCCGAACGCGCTTCGGCCTGAGGGGATCGTCGTCCGCGACGACCCGCTCTACCTGCTCGGTCTGTCGATCTCGGATTCGGACACCACGGTCGTGTTTCCGTCCGAGTTCGGTGTGTTCAACCGCTTCGACCTCGATGCCGATCTGGCCGTGCGGCTGCAGCGAGGGCTGCCGGCGGGTTCGAACGCGGAGATCTCCATCACCGCGGTCGATCGGAATTATGTGAACTGGGCCCGAGGTGGGAACTTCAACCCGTCCGGTCAGGTGAGAGTCCCGAGTCTGTCCGGCGACGGGACCGGCGTGTTCGCTTCAACGGTCGGCCGGGGGTTCGATGTCCTCGTGACCAGTCAGGCGAGTGGCCTTCCCGCCTGTCCTCTCGACTGATCCCTTCGACCGATGCTGTCGGGTTCCGAGTGGCGAAGCGCGTCTCAGTCCGCGTCGACCACGTAGATCTGCAGGGCCAGTTCCCGGGTCACGGCACGCCCGGGCCTCGAGCCCGCATCGAACGAGACGAGGATCGATCCGTCGGCTGACGCCTCGGTCCCCACGGTGACACACGTACCGGGCAGGAGGCCTTCTTCCTCCATCGAGCGAAGGTCGGCCGAGTGTTCGTCGCGGACCGCACGGATGCGGAGCCGGGCACCCGGCAGCGCGTCGGCGAGCGTGAAGAGGTCTGTCTCCTCGATGACCCCCGCCCTGGTAGGTATCGGCGCACCGTGCGGATCGTGGCTGGGCGCGCCGAGCGCTCGGGACATCTGCTCGATGAGTTGATCGGACGCCGCATGTTCGAGGCGTTCGGCCTCCTCGTGAACATCATCCCATGAATACCCGAGTCGCTCACACAGGTAGGTCTCGAGGATGCGATGCCGCCGTACTACGCGGAGTGCTTCCTTAGTTCCGGAGCCGGTCAGCCGGACGCCTTTGTAGGGGACATGCTCCACGAGGCCGCCCTCTGCGAGGCGCTTGACCATGCCCGTTACCGACGCCGGCTGGATATCGAGAGCCTCCGCAATCGCCGAGGTCGATGCCGTGTCTCCATGCTCGGACAGGGCGTAAATCGCCTTGAGGTAGTCTTCGACGGAGCGGGAGAGGGAGCGCGGGGCCATGCTGGAAAGCTATGCCTCGCGGCGGGGGTGGTCGACCCGCGGTTCCGCGCGCCGCGGGGCTATCTTAACCTTCCCTTCCCAAATACAATGTCGCGGTCCGGTGAGACCCGGTCGCCGAGTTCAAAACGAGCTCGTCGCGCGCCATTCTGGTACCCCCCGTCAGGGCTCATGAGCGAAAAGGACGACGTACAACCGTTTCACGCGAAAGGCACCGCTCCGGGTCAGGAAGCGGCGGACGTCGTGGCGGAAGTGCTCGCTCATGCGGCGGAGCGCGAGCAGGCGGTCAAGAGGCAGACCGGGCCCAAGGGCCCGCCCAGATGGATGATGCCCATCACGGTCAATCTGGGGCTGCTGGCGATGTATTTCCTCTTTGCTCAGCCGCAGTGGATCGTGATGAGCCCGCTGGATGATCCGCGTGCCGCGCCGGAGGTGATTCAGGCGTCACGCGCAGGGATCTACTTTGACGGAATCATGCGGATCGAGCAGTTCCTGGACGCAGAAGGACGGTTGCCGGCCTCGCTGATCGAGGCAGGGAGCACGCTGGCGAACCAGGGCGTCGATTATGCAGTGGTGGACAACGCCTACATCCTGACCTTCAGCATCGACGGTCAGAACTTCACCTTCGACTCGGCCACGCAGACCGGCGCCGACTTCGTGGGTGGGTTCGTGAACTTGCCCGGGTGATCGCGATGAATCGAAGAGACCAGCGTCGCGGCGGTTTTTCGCTCATCGAGCTCCTGATGGCCGTATCCATTGTCGGGATCCTGGCCGGGCTCGCGATCCCGAACCTTCGGAACGTGACGTGGCGCGCACGGGCGACCGAGGTGGCGGGTGACATCGAGGTGGTGCGCGTATCGACCAACCAGTTCAACGCGGACCGGTTCGCGTGGCCGCTCGAGGTCGGACAGGGCGTCATTCCCGCGGACCTCGACGAGTTCCTGCCGGAGGGCTTCTCGTTCCAGGGCGACGGCTACGAGCTCGATTTCGAGCGACTGTCCCCGGTCGTCGTGCCGGGTGATCCGAATACCACGCAACTCATTGCCGTTGCAGTCGTGATCGAAACGGACGAGCTGTCGAACGCCGTAGTGGAGCTGTTGGGGAACTCGATTCTGTACTCGGTGGGACGCAAGCACACGTTCATCATCGACCGCAGCTAGCCAGTTCGTTCGATCGGCGCTGCCCCGGCGCTTTCCCACGTGCTCCGGCGGCCCTCGACTCGCCGCCGCCGCACAGGTACGGCGCCTGTCGGCGCGGGGCCGTGACTTTCTGGCCAAGTCGGTGTACAACGTCTTATGCGCTACGAGAAGTCTACCAAAGGTATCCGGGTCGAGGTCTCTCCCCGATTCTCCCTCGCCGACTCCGATCCGGCAGAGGGGACCTTCGTGTTCTCGTACACGATCAGCATGGCCAACGAAGGGAACGACACGGCTCAGCTCCTCTTCCGCCACTGGCGCATCCATGATGCAGCGGGTGACGACTCGATGGTGGACGGCGAGGGGGTCGTGGGCGAACAGCCCGTGCTCGCGCCGGGTGAATCGCACGAGTACCAGAGCTACTGTGTCCTGCGTTCTCCGGTGGGGTTCATGGAGGGGCATTACACCTTCGTGCGTGACAATGGGGAGGAATTCAGAGTCGAGGTTCCCCGCTTTCACCTGAACGGCCCCCTGGTCATGCCCACGCTGACGATCGACCCGTATGACGACGAAGAAGAGCCCGGCGTGCTTCACTGAAGGCTCCCAAATCGTTACACTTGGCGGCTTTTCGAATTCTACGCAGACTCCTGAGTCCCGAACCGTGAACGATTCCGTTGCTGTCGACGCGAAGCGCATTCTGCTGCGCTACGGAGCGCCGATCACCGTGCTCGACGACGTCTCAGAAGCCCATCGCATCGAGTTTGCACGCGAGGTCGCCAAGACCGCTCTGCCCGAGCGGCAAGGGCGTCTTCGCGATCTCTTGATCGAACACGGCTACATCGTCGTCGAAGAGGCCTGAGTCCGCCGTCGTTCGAGGCGGGGTCAGTCGATCGTGAAGCCCAGCGTTCGAACATTGTCGAGAGGTAGCTGAACCGGTACGACCGTCTGGCCGGCATCGGTGCGCAGGTCCAGCTCGGCCCCTTCACCGTCGACCTCGATCGACCGCACGCTGCCCGGCACCGATGGTTCGAAGACGAGCAGGGGCGGCACGCCAATACGCTCGGGCTCGAGCGAGTAGCGGACCGTATTCCCGGCGCGCTCATACGTCAGCCGGATCGTGCCGTCCCCGATCGGGATGCCCGCCGTGACGAAGGACGTCAGGTGGGTCGGCATGCGGGGGGCGAGTCGGAGACGCCCGACCGGTGCGTCCGGCGAGAGTCCCAGCATGCCGTGCACAAAGGCCAGGAGCACTTCTGCCGTGGCTGCAGGTCTGTCCCCGCCGGCCCCGCGATCCGTCTGGAGGTCGTACAGGTCATCCCAGGTTCCGGGACCTGCGACACCCTGTGCCAGACCCTCGTCCATGAGTGCCCGCCAGTCCGCCCACGCGCGATCCGGGTCCGATCGGAACGCCGAAGCCGCGCGTCGGGCACGGGATGCCCGAACGTCCTCCACGACGCACGGCTCACCCGCATCGCCCGACAGGAGACCCTCCAGCCAGGTGGCCCGACCAGGAGTCGGCGCGTCCGGCCCGGTGGAGGCACCCGCCATGGGCAGGGAGATGCCCCCGGTCGATGGCCGGGAGGTGGCTACGGGTGAGGAGGCGCGGGACCCCAGGGTCCGGAGGGACATCAACGTGTCCGGTGATGCACCATACTGGAGTGCGTCGGCCAGGCTTCTCGCCGAGAGGCCGAGAAGATCGGACTCCAGCGAATCCGCTCTTGCGAGGATCCGCTCGGCGAGGTCGGCCGCGGGCCCTACGTCGCCCATGGTGGAACCGATCCTCGCCGCGAGCAGGCCGGCGTCTACGAGTGTCGACGTCGAAGCGCGGAGGCTGGCTACGGCTCGTGCCGCTACCTCTCCATGGCCCATCGAGGTGGCCGCGAGCCCGAGGCTGAGTGCAGCCGAAGGGCGCTCGATGATCAGCGTCCGCGCACGCGTCAGAGCCCACGAGAGTCCATCGTCGACGGCGTCGACTCCGGTGTGCGTGCGAAGCACGTCGTCCTCGGCTCGGGCCGCAGCTACGGCGTGCGCGCCGAGGTGGAGGGCGGCTCGCTGGGCGCTGACGACCTCCTCCTTCGTTCCGCTTGCGAGGACTACGGTGCTCGGCGTGTCTCCGGTCAGTCGCGCCGTCACGAGGATCCCACCATCGGAGTCGGTGACCTCCAGCGCGACGGGATCGGGAACGAGTGCCAGGTGAAGCACGACGTCCTTCGAACGCACCACGACCCCGCTCGACGTCGGTTCCACGGTCGGGTGGGTGGTCGGCGTCGCGATGTCGATGCGGACCTCCGTCTCTTCGAGCGCGGCGCCGGATAGCTGCCAGGCGAGGAAGGGAAGGGTTCGGGGTGTCACCACGGTCTCGACCATCGACCCCCGTGGACCGGTGAAGTCTCGTCGGGCGACGCCCGGGTAGAGGACGAGGTTCGCCGCGTGCCCGAGACCCTCGGCCCGCAGGCCCGCGGTCATGTCTGCGGTACCTGCCGGGCTGCGAAACAGCACCTGTCCGCCGGACCGGGTCTGGTGGCCCGCGAAGCGCACCCGATCGCCCTCCAGAAGGAAGGGCTCGGCGCGTGTGGCCTGAGCAATCGACAGACCCGGCAGGGCCGGGTCGACATGGGGGATCGTGGAGGTCATGCGCGTGCGGATGGAGCGGGCCGGGAGCTCACGGGTGCGAGCTCCCGGCCGATGGCGTCACGCACCGATCGGGTTGCGCGTATTCGCGAAATCGCCCGCCTTCACGATGGTCAGCTTCGAGAGGTCGAGTCGATCGCGGATGGCCTGGTTGACGTCCTCGAGCGTGACCGCGCGAACCTGATCCTCGAGCTCCTGATCGAACTGGAAGGTGCGGCCGAAGTAGAGATTCTGCGACAGGCCAGCGGCCAGCGTGTTGTCCTGGGCGCGCCCGAGCTGACGACGTTCGAGCCACCCGTTTCGAGCACCCTCGAGTTCCTCCGCCGTGAAGCCGTCGGCGATCACCTTCTCCAACTCTTCCATGAGGGCGGCTTCCACGCGGTCGACGTTTTCGGGCGCGAAGATCGCTACGGCCAGGAACTGGCCGGCTGCATCGACCGGGTGTCCGGAGATGATGGCCTGAACGGCGTAGCTCAGGCCGTCCTGGTTCCGGATCCGCTCGGCGAGACGGGAGTTGAGTACCCCACCCCCGATAATCTCGGACGCCAGCATCAGCGCCGGGTAATCGGGATCCGTATCGCGAAGCTCGAAGTTCTGACGGGCCCACAGGATGGCGTTGGCCTTGTCCGGTGTCTCGAGTTCGACGTTCTGAGCTTCGGGGTCGATGAACGGGGTCGCGATCCGCTCGAACGCCCTCGGGCTCTCCCAATCACCGAAGGCCTCCCCGATCGCGGCGCGGACTGCGCCTTCGTCGAAGTCACCGACCAGAACGATGTTGCCGTTTTGCGGTCCCCAGAACTCCTCGTAAAAGGCCCGTGCGTCGTCCAGCGTGACGGCGCGGAGGCTGGCAACCGCCTCTTCGATCGTCTCGGTGTAGCTCGGATGCCCCACGGGGCGCGGATCCATGATGCGCGAGAGCTCGAGCTGCGCGAGGGCCTGAGGATCGGTGCCCGACTCCTCGATTGATGCGATCCGCTGCTCGCGGATGATCTCGAACTCCTCCTCGGGGAACGATGGCTGCCGGGCGATTTCGCCCATCAGGCGGATTACGTCGACGACGTTGGCTCGAACGGTCTCGAACTGACCCGTCGCGAGCGACGGGCCGCCGCCGACGCCGCCCTGCGCCTGAAGCCGGTCGAGCTCGTCCTGGATCGCCTGGCGATCGCGAACCTCGGTCCCTCGCATGAGCATGGCTCCAGCCATGCCACCCGCGGTGCCCCGACCCATCAAAGACGATTCGTCGCCGAAGTGCAGCCTCATACGGATGGTCGCGCGATCCCCTCTCGTTTCCTTCGGCAGGAGTGCGACCTGCATCCCGTTCGGCAGTTCGTAGGTGTTCGTACGCGCGTCCACATTGGATGGAGACGGGTCGAACGCCTCACCCTCCGCGACTGCTTCACGACCCACGTATCCCTCGACCATGGCCGACACGTCGGGTTGACCCGGGATCTCGGCCCGGTCGGGGGCGTCCGTCGGAATGAAGCGACCTACGGTCCGGTTCGATGGCTTGATGTACGTCTGGGCGACTCGGTTCACGTCGTCCGCCGTGATGGCTTCGATCCGGTCCCGGTGGAGGAAGAAGAGCCTCCAGTCGCCGCGAGCCGTCCATTCCGACAGACCGAGCGCAATCCCGACCGAGTTGTCGAGCTGCTGTTGAATCCCATTCAGAAGCGCGGTTTTCGCCCGGTCGACCTCGTCACCCGTAACCGGCTGGGTCAAGACGCCCTCTACGGTCTCGTTCATCGTCCGCAACGCCGACTCGATGTCCCCATCAGGTGCGAGGCGCGCGTAGGTGAAGAACGGGGAGGCTTCCGTGTACTGGAAGGTGAGCGCACTGGCCGCCGTCGCCGCCCCCGACTCGACCAGGGCCTCGTACAGCCGTCCGGACGGCGCGTCGCCGAGGACGAACCGCAGGACGTCGATCGCCGCGAAATCCTGATGAGCGCCGGCCGGAACGTGGTACATCGCCATCGTAATGGGTACTTCGCCGACCCTGCGCAGGGTCACGGATCGCTCGCCGTCCTGTGTCGGTTCTCGCGTGTACGTCGGCCAGAGGATGTTGTCGCCCTGACGGTCCGGACGAGGGATGGGTGCGAACTCCTGGACCACGACGTCGAGTGCGTGTGCCGGGTCGAAGTCACCCGCCACCACCAGGACTGCGTTGTCCGGCTGGTAGTACTTCCGGTAGAAGGCCTGCAGGCGTTCGATCGGCACGTTTTCCACGTCGGCCCGCGCACCGATGGTCGAGTTGGCGTAGTTGTGCCAGAGGTAACCGGTCGATAGAACGCGCTGGAGAAGAATCCGCAGCGGATTGTTCTCGCCGGACTCCATTTCGTTTCGGACGACCGTCATCTCGGACTCGAGATCCTCGGCTGCGACGAACGAGTTCACCATGCGATCGGCTTCGAGATCCAGCGCCCACTCGAGGTTGTCCTCCGACGCCGGGAAGACTTCGAAGTAGTTGGTCCGGTCAGGCCCCGTGGTGCCGTTGGGCTGCGCTCCGCGTTCGCTCAACTCCTGTGTGATATCCGGGTGGTTCGGCGTGCCCTGGAAGAGCAGGTGCTCCAGCAGGTGGGCCATTCCTGTCTCTCCGTACGCTTCGTGCCGTGAGCCCACGAGGTAGGTGATGTTGACCGTGATGCGGGGCTGGCTCGGATCCGGGAAGAGCAGAACCCGGAGTCCGTTGTCGAGCCGGTACTCGGTGATGCCTTCCACGCTGGCGACGGGAGTGAGCTCCGAAGCCGAGGTCTGCGCTTCGAGGCGTGCCGTTGAGGTACACGCGAGGACGAGTGCGAGTGCGACCACGCGTGACGGGTCGACCATTCGGGAGAGTGTGCGAGGCATTTTGATCCTCTGGGCGGGTCGCTGAGTCTGCGGAGCCCTAACCTACACGAAGGGATCGCAGTCGGTTCAAGACTGCCGCGACGTCCTGCCGACGAAACGCCATCAGATCGCCGGTCCGGTACTCGTCGAAGGTGTCGAGCCCCTCCTCGAGTGCCGCCTGAACCCGATCGAGCACGTCGGTGATCCGGTCACCGGGTCGCGTACGGGCTGCCCACGCCAACGCGAGGCCGATGGCACGCATCTGCCCCTGCCCGACGAGCTGCTCCAGCGCGACCAGGTCGACGGTGTCACGCCCGAAGAGGAGCGTGCGGTGGTCCGGGGTCTTCACGTGAATCGCACGTCGACCCCGTGCCGGGTCGACCGAGGTCCAGTCGATGGCGCGCGGAGGTCCCAGCACGAGCGGTCTGCGTGCTTCGGTCGTGCGGCCGGTCGGCAACGCGGCTGCTGTCGCTCGCGCCTCGGGCGTGACGTCCGTCGGCAGATACGCATCCATGCGCAGTACGAGGTTCGCCACGTCGAGGTAGTCACCACTTCCGCCGAGGACGAGAAGCGTACTGACGGCATGTTCGTCACGAAGCTCCTCGATCCGATCCACGAACGGGGTGATCGGCTCACCCTCCGAGGGGACGAGTTCCTGCATGCGGCGGTCGCGGATCATGAAATTGGTCGCCGACGTGTCCTCGTCGACGAGCAGGAGACGTGAACCCGTCTCCAGGGCTTCGACGATGGCAGCTGCCTGGCTCGTCGACCCTGACGCATTCGGAGTCTGGAACGCCGTGGTCGTGCGACCTCCGGGGAGGCCGTCGATGAAGGACGAGATGTCGACGCCGGCGACGGATCGACCGTCCTCGGCCCGCACCTTTACGGCGTCGCTCCGCGTGACGACGAATTCCCGTCCATCGCCCGGCGCGTGGTTCCACACGCCGGCCTGAAGTGCGCGTAGCAACGTGCTCTTACCGTGGAAGCCACCACCGACGATCAGGGTGACTCCTTCCGTTACACCCATGCCGCGGATCACCCCGCGGTTTGGAACCTCGATCTCGGTCTGTAGCGAGTCCGGGCTCTGGAACAGGGTCGTTTCGGCGGGGCTGAGAGGACGATCGTCCACACCGCTGCGCCGAGGCAGTGCGCTGCCGTTGGCCACGAAGGCAACGAGGCCTCGAGGGCGGAGGGCCGATCGGAGCGCGTCCGCGTCCTCGTTCGTCGAGGCACACCGGTCGATCTCGGCGACATCGTGCGCACCGTCGAGCAGCGTGGAGGCGACGAGGCCGGGTAGGCGGGTCAGGAGAAGCTCGCGGGCGGCGTGCCCGTCGATGCGTCGTCCGCGCGCGGGAAGCCCGACCGTGAATCGGGCCTCGAGCACCCCCTCGTCGTCGAGCTGCAGTGCGGACTGACCGATGACGACCTGCCCGGGGTCCAGCATGCGGATCTCGCCGCTGTGCCCCGTTCCGGCTCGAGTACTCCCGCTCGTTCGAGCGGCCCGGGCGAAGCTGCGGGCGAGATACGCGGCCGTACCCAGGCGCCGCGATCTGGTGCGGTAGGCCGACGCGGGGAGCCCGGAGTCACCGGAGGAGAGTTTCACGCTCACGCGCGTCGGCGTGGCGAACGGGTCTCCCTGCACGTGATCGATGCTCAGTTCGAACCGGTCCAGAGACCAGAGGCCGCCGAGGTCCTTGTAGGCCTTGTATCCCCGACCGTCGAGTCGCTCCAGCTCGAGGCGTAGTCGCTCTCCGTCTCGCATCGATTCCCGTCCCCGGCGTACGTTGCCCCCAACGATACCGACCCCGCGTCTCTCCGACACCTGGCCATGAGTCATTTTCTCCGCTCGACACTGCTGCATGCATTCCTGGTGATCGCGATCGGTGGCGCACCGGTCGCCGCTGCCGCACAGGAACCGGTGACCGTCATCCGCAACGGTCGAGTACTGGACGGGTCCGGGAATCCATGGATGTACGCGGACGTCGTGATTCAGGGAGATCGGATTCTAAGAGTCGGTGACGCCTCCGACATTCGAGCCGATCGCGTGATCGACGCGACCGGGTTGTACGTGACACCGGGCTTCATCGATGTGCACTCGCACGCCGGTCCGGGCCTGACGTCACCGGAGCTCAGCCATGCCGAACCGCTGCTCGCCATGGGCCTGACCACGGTGTTCGTGAACCCTGATGGTGGTGGGCCGGTCGACCAGGCAGCTCAGCGGGAGGCCCTGCTCGCGGATGGTCTGGGCGTGAACGTCGCTCAGCTCGTTCCGCACGGGTCGGTCCGAAGTGAAGTCCTGGGCCCGGAAGACCGTCACGCGACCCCGTCCGAGCTTGAGCGCATGCGCTCGCTGGTCATCGCGGGAATGGAGCAGGGCGCCTGGGGAATGTCGTCCGGCACGTTCTACGTTCCGGGGAGCTATGCGCCGCCTGAAGAGATCGAGGAGCTGGCACGAGACGTAGCCCGCTACGGTGGCACCTACACGAGCCATTACCGGGACGAGTCGACGTACAGCGTCGGTCTGATTGCGGCGGTGGATGAGGTCATCAACGTAGGTCGCATCGCGAAGCTTCCGGTCGTTCTGACCCACGTGAAGGCGCTTGGACCGCTGGTGTGGGGCTACGGGCAGGCGATCGCCAGCCGCGTCGAGCGGGCCCGTGAGGAGGGGATCGAGGTGTTCGCGGATCAGTATCCGTATACGGCGTCGGCGACGGGACTGGAAGCCGCTCTGCTACCGAGGTGGTCGCAGGCGGGTGGTCGCGACGCGCTGCTCACCCGCATGGCGAACCCGGACACCATGGCGCGGATCCGGGAGGGGATGGAAGAGGGACTGATCCGTCGCGGTGGTGCGGACCGGATCCAGTTCCGGCGCTATCGTCCCGACCCTTCGATCGAGGGTCGGCTCCTTAGCGAGGTGGCGGCGGAGCGCGGTCAGGATCCGATCGATACCGCGGCCGACCTGATCCGGGGTGGGGGCGTCAGTATCGTCTCGTACAATATGCACGACGACGATGTCGAGACGCTGATGGTGCAGCCGTGGACGATGACGTCGTCGGACGGTGGCCTCGTCACGATGGGTGAGGGTGTTCCTCATCCGCGGACGTATGGAGCGTTTGCGCGCAAGCTGCGCCTCTATGTGAAGGAGAAGGGCACAGTCGATCTCGCGCACGCGATCCGGAGCATGACGTCTCTGCCTGCCGCGGTGTTCGACATGCCGGATCGCGGTTCGCTGCGCGAGGGGGCCGTCGCCGATATCGCCGTCTTCGATCTCGCGAGCGTGCGGGACCTCGCGGAGTACACTGACCCGCACCGCTACTCCGAGGGCATGGTCCACGTCTTCGTGAATGGTGAGTCCGTCGTGTCGGACGGCGCCTTCACCGGTCGGCGCCCGGGCCGGGTGCTGAGGCGCGCACGGTAGGCGACGCATTCGCCTGGGGGTTCGTCACCGGCCTTCGAAGCGGGGCTCGCGGCGCTCCTTCCAGGCGTTGATACCTTCGCGCAGGTCGTCCGACGTGGTGCAGCGCTCGACGATTCCATCGACGTCGAGCGCGTCTGTCGATCCGTCTGCGATTGCCCGCATGATCTGCTTCATGCCCTGCACAGCCAGCGGCGCGAGTTCCGCGAGTCGGTCCACACGGCTCTGGACGGCGGCGTGGAGCGCGTCTCGTGTCGTCAGCTCCGTCAGGAAGCCGATCCGGAAGAGCTCCGCCCCGTCCATGTCCTCGGCTGCGAGGAGAATCCGGTTCGCCGTTCCGGGCCCGAGTCGACGGACGTATCGGGTGAGCCCACCGATCGGGTAACAGACACCCAGACGTGCGGCGGGCACCGACATCCGCATTCCTTCGACGCCGATTCGGAAGTCACAGCATAGCGCGAGCTCGGCCCCACCTCCGTACACGTTTCCGTTCAAGGCACATACGGTCGGGACGCGAAGCGTCGCGAGGCGATCGGTCATCGTGTCGAAGAGTTCGCCACTCATTTGACCGGTTCTCATCTGGTCGAGCGAGGCGCCGGAGCAGAAGGTGTGGTCACCAGCACCGGTGAGAAGAAGAACCCGGATCGTCTCGTCCGACTCGACGTCGCCGAGCAGGCTCACCATCCGGTCCACGTCGGCGGCCTCGAGCGCGTTGTGTCGGTCGGGGCGGTCGAGCGTGACTCGGGCGATATGGTCGTCCCGTTCGAAGCGGATGCCACCAGTGTCGGTATTCGTCATATGGGAAGTCTATCGCCGTGTTCGGTGATGCGTAGACTTCTCCTCCTGATCCCCCGTACAGGAGAGTCGCATTGGGTTCCATCCGTGACTTCATGGCAACGCACTATCTGCATTTCAACGCCCGAGAGGTCGTGGATGCAGCGAAGGCGTACGAGGCTCACGTCGATGCCGGTGGGAAGATGCTCGTTGCGATGGCGGGCGCGATGTCGACCGGTGAGTTCGGAATCTCCCTCGCTCGAATGATCAGAGCGGGTAAGGTGCATGCGATTTCATGCACGGGTGCCA